>Ga0334722_10003611_pt1 | contig 16531 bp, 13 predicted proteins | sample C3_bottom_MG_FD_207210 | JGI IMG/M metagenome (GOLD analysis project Ga0334722, IMG submission 207210) | Sediment microbial communities from Yellowstone Lake, YNP, Wyoming, USA - C3_bottom | ecosystem: Environmental > Aquatic > Freshwater > Lake > Sediment | place: USA: Wyoming | collected...
AATCGGGGATCAATCCTGAAACCAGGGCGGAACGGCTTACCCTCGAGGATTTTGTCCGCCTGACCAACGCCGTGGCCGCCTGCCCCCCAGGCTGATCCGCCATGCGAGACTTTGTTTTTTACAATCCGACCAAAATCATCTTTGGCCAAGAGGCCCTTGGACAGATAGGCGGGCAAACCGCATCCTTTGGCGCCAAGGCATTGCTGGTCTCCGGCAGGGGAAGTTTGAAAAAGCTGGGGGTTTACCAGGCTGCCCTCAATTCCTTGCGCCAGGCAGGAGTTGAGGTTGTCGAGCATGGGGGGGTGCAACCGAACCCCATTCTAAGCCACGTCCAACAGGGCGTTGCCCTTGCGCAAAAAAACAGGGTCGGGGTTATTGTCGCCGTGGGAGGAGGCAGCGTCATTGACAGCGCCAAGGCCATTGCCGCCGGAACTTTGGCAGGCCACGATGTTTGGGGATTTTTCAAGGGCAAAAAAAGCATCAAGGCCGCCTTGCCGGTTGTCGCCATACCCACGGTCGCGGGCTCTGGCTCGGAAACAAACAACGGCATGGTGCTCACCAATGGGGCAACCCAGCAGAAGATCGGCATCGGGAACCGGCATCTGTTCCCCAAAATTGCCATTCTAGACCCCACCGTCACCTTCAGCGTTCCGCCGTCCACAACCGCCTTTGGGGCCGTGGACGCCTTCAGCCATCTGCTTGAGTTTTACCTGAACCGGGAAGAGTCCTTTGCCCCCTTGCAGGATCATTACAGCGCCGGACTCATGCAAACCCTTATGGCCGCCTGCGAGGCAGCCCTGGCCAACTCTTCGGATTACCAGAGCCGCGCCGAACTCATGTGGGCAAGTTCCCTGGCCCTAAACGGCATAAGCGCCGCGGGACTGGGCCGGGTGGGATTCCCCTTGCACCTGATCGAACACTCCCTCAGCGCCCTGCACAACATCCCCCACGGCGCCGGGCTCGCGGCAATCCTGCCCGGAGCCTTGGCCTTTGCCGCCAGGAAAACCCCGGCCCGCCATGCTCTTTTTGCCACGCAGATTTTTGGGCTGCGCGAAGAAGCGGATCAACAAATCCTTGCCCAGAAAGGAATCCGCCTTTTTACCGGCTGGTTGCAAAAAATAGCCGCGCCCACCTCGCTTGCCGACCTGGGCCTCTCGCAACGGGATATCCCTGCCCTTGCCGCCAACACCCAAGCGCAGGCACGACTGTGGCGACTCAGCGGGTATCCCCCGGAGACTGTCGAGGCAATTCTTTGGGAGTGCCTGTGATGGGAAAATTTCCGGCAGGACCTGAGTATTCGACCAACTCCGCCGTAAGGGCGCCAATGACAATCTTTGCCTTGATCTTGGTGGGGATTCTCCAGGCATCATCGGTGAGCCAGATCAAAGGATCCCCTATCTTTTCGTATTGGCCCTTGAATTTAAGATGCGGTTGCACCTGGATGGTATTTTTCTTTCCCAGCACGCTTTCCTGCTCTTGCTTTCCCTCCACGGTGACAACCACCTCATGCCGCTTTTTATCGGCAAAGGTCGGAACCATAGGCGCCTCCCCGGCAAAAGACAACGCCCGCATGAGAAAAAAAGAGGAAAACTCGTTCTGCATCGGGCCCTCAAGCTGATATATATCCGCCGGTTCATCATTTTTGCGGTGGGAGACGCGAAACTTCTCCTGGTCATACAGAGTAAGCTTGCTATTGATGCGGCGACCTTCCTTCTGCTGCATTTCATGACGGCTTGGCAAACGCATCCGCCCCTGCACGATGGTGCGGAAATGGTCCTCCACTGGGTAAAACACATCAAGCAGCCCAGCGCTTGTCGCGGTAATTGCAATGGCAAATGTTTCCTGGCTGTCGTCAATTTTGCTGACCCGCATGACGAGTTCTCCCGCCTTTATGCCAAGCCAGCTAACCGTATAGCGCAAGGTCTCTCCTCCGGCATAGGCGGTTTGCAGCAACGCCTCATCCGGGCTGGCGCCGGGATGAGGCGTTGCTGCTAGACGAGAGGCCGGAACACGCAGGACCAGAAAGCCCTCGGCGTCAATAAGTTCCTCGCTCCAGGCAAGGGAAAAACAAAACAAGCAACCTGCCGTTAGCAAAAAAAGCATGCCTGCCCGAAGATTACAGATATTCTTTGTCGCCATTCTCCGCACGAAAGCCTCATCTCAAAAAGATTGCCAGGCCGCGCCCTTCAAGCCGCGCGATTTCCATCCTCATTTTCTTGCTGTTTTTACCTAACTCTTTTGTGATACATTGCGACAATAATTCCTTTGCCAGAGAAACCTCGCAACACAACTCCTGCCTCGGCGTGCAAAAAAAACAGAGAGAAGATCATGTCATTTGCCCGCAGTAAACAGTATGAACTGTTTACCCCCGTCATGCACAGGGAATACGAACGTGCTGTAAAAAAAATGCGGGAAGAACTGTCCCAAGGCCGAACATACGACCATGCCTATAATACCTTGACCGATATCAGTCAGGAGATAAAAACTTTTATCAAAGAAGATTTTCTCAAGATTATCATTGCGGAAGAACATTTCGGCGCAGGCATCGAAATCTCCGACATCGCCCTGTTGCTTGAGCTGCCGTACGAAAAAGCAACTCAACTGACACCTGCCTCACAGCATGCGGAACAAGCGCATGATAAACCCGACGCCAACCAGTCCCGATTGCAGGCAAAAAAATAGGTGGGCTTCATGTGAAGCCCACCAGAAAAGAGAGAAAAAAACAAATCAGCGCATGTTACCAACGGCAGGAACGATGATGCGAGCCATTGCCCATCCCCATGCCCATGCCCATGCCCATGCCCGATCCGCCACAACCCAAACCCGCCTGGGCCAGACCTGCCTCCTCAGCCTTTTTATGCATCTGCCCGCGGAGATCGAACAACTCCTCCGAAAGCTTGGCCGCCTTTTTCTCGTCGGGCTTTGCCCCGCTCATGACCGCATCCAGCTCGGTCTTCTTGGAAAACATCTTCTTGCGCAACTCCGTTGTCCCGCTGAAAAACTTCTCCCTGGCTTTCAAGGTCTCTTCGCTCATCTGCCCTTGACCTTGCCCAGGGCCACCCATCATTGCACAACCTGGCCCCATGCCCGGGCCTCCTCCCCAAGGCTGCGCCTCGGCAAGCTGATACCCGCCAGCCAAACTAATCGTCGCTATTGCGGCAACTGCAAGTAGTGTCTTTTTCATCGTTTACCTCCTGAACATATGATGTTGAATTGAATGGGTTGCAATGGTTTCTCTGTCTGTCATGTTCTCAATACAACAACCATGCCAACGCTGGCTGAAAAACATAACCAGCTGAAATCATATATTTTTTTGCCAAACAAAAGGATGTAAATCTTGCGGAGCTCAGACAAATGGCGCAATTTGGATATTTTTTATCCAGGCATCCGTTAACTGGTTGGCTATTTTTTACCCAAACAAAAAATTTTACGAAACACGGGAATGCATATACGACCTGATAACGGCTTTTTTGAAACCAGGCCCATGGAGGAACAATAATTGCTTAAGCAGCATAATCATGGTTTCATAAAAACGATAAGGTTCTCCATGCCGACAACGATTTCCCCCTTTGAACAAGGCGCCATGAAAAAAAAGACAAGGATAGTTACCTCCCCCTTTGCCTATGCCTCTCCCTGGATTCTGGCCACCGCCATAGGCATGCTCATTGCCATTGTTTTTTTCTTTGCGGCCAACAACCTGCAACGGGAAAAACGGATCATGAGCGAAAGTCTTTTCAACAAGGGGCAGGCTATAATCAGTTTTATCGGCGCAGGCACCAGGGCCTCAATGATGATGGGCGCTCCCAACACCCAGCAATTCCAGCATCTGATCGAACAAGCCGCGGGTGAATCAAGCATCCTCTATATCGCGGTTGCCGACAGCGCGGGCAAGATCGTGGCGCACAGCACTCCCGGACTTGTGGGCACCGATCTCGACCATCCCCTGCTTGCCACCCAGGAGCCTGCTCCCGTTGGCAAATATCAGATCATCAGCGACCCAAAAACTAAACAAAAAATCTTTGAAATTGTCGCGCCATTCAAACCATTCATGCGCGGACGTGGTTATTTTTTCAAGCGGCACATGCAGGCAATGCCGCAGGCAGAAAAACCGGACAGTCTGGCAAGGGAAGATGCACAAACCCCGTCGGCCTGCCAAATGTCTCCAGACAACAACGTCTGGCTGCCCGGAAACAAGCTCGCGATTGTTGTCGGCCTTGACATGGGGGAACAGGACAAGATTATCCAGCAGGACCGGTACCACATGCTATACATGTCCATCGCCATGCTGCTGGTGGCGATTGGCGGCTGGATCGCCTTGCTCACCGCGCAAAGCTACCGGTCATCCCAGAAAACCCTTATGAACATGCAAGCCTTTACCGACCTGCTTATCTCCCGCCTGCCCGTGGGCATCATCGCAACCAATGCCGAAGGCCATATCCAAACCTTCAACAGCACTGCGGCAAAGTTTACCGACAAAACCCCGGCACAGGCCCTTGGTCATCTTCAGGCAGCAGTCCTGCCGCAGCTCCAGCATCTCATCCCCCTGGAAGACCATGACGGGGAGGTCATCGACAGGGAAATACTCCTGCCCCCGGATTCTCCCACGCCCAATCATCTGCACATCAGCTCCGTGCCCATCACCGATGGCCAAAACCACGCCATCGGCCGGGTCATGCTCATGTACGATGTCACGGAGATCAAAAAACTCGAAGCCCAGGTCCGGCGACATGATCGTCTTGTCGCCTTGGGCAAGATGGCGGCCGGGGTTGCCCACGAGGTAAGAAACCCCTTGAGTTCCATCAAGGGCTTCGCCACCCTGCTTGGCTCGCATTTTGCGCCGGAAAGCGAGGAAGGCGAGGCTGCCAGACTGTTGATCAACGAGGTGGAACGGCTCAACCGCAGCATCACCGAGCTGCTCACCTACGCTCGCCCCCTTCCCCTGTCCGTCGCCGAGATTGAAATCGAACCGTTTATCGAGGCCTCACTCAAGCTTATCCGAAGCGATGCCAAAGAATTGGGCGTTACCGTGCGCCACGAGATCACCCTGGCGCATCGGCAGGTGCGTCTGGACAAGGACCGCTTCAACCAGGTTCTGCTGAACCTCTATCTCAACAGCTTGCAGGCCATGGAACATGGCGGAGAATTGCAGGTAGCGGTGCATGAAGGGAATCGGCCCGGCACAGTGGAAATAAATGTCCGGGACACGGGCTGCGGAATCGCGGCAGATAATCTGGAACGGGTCATGGACCCGTATTTTACCACCAAGCCGGAAGGGACCGGGCTGGGACTGGCCATGGTCTATAAAATCATCGACGAACACGGGGGTACGATAAAAATCGCGAGCAAGGAAGGACAAGGCGCCACAGTGAGCATCATCCTGCCGGCGTAACTCACTCCTTTTCGCGCCTGATCCTGGCTCCGGCCTCGGAGAGTTTGCCAACCAGATTATCATAGCCCCGGTCCAGATGATAGACCCGTGAGATATGGGTTTCGCCCTTGGCGGCAAGGGCCGCGATCACCAGAGAGGCGCTGGCCCGCAAATCCGTGGCCATCACCGGCGCCCCGCTCAATTGGCCGGTGCCGGTGACAATGGCGCTGTGACCATCCACCTTGATGTCCGCCCCCATGCGCCGCAGCTCGGCGACGTGCATGAAACGGTTCTCGAAGATGGTTTCAGCAATCACGCTTAAGCCATCGCTCAGGGTCATCAGCGCCATGATCTGGGCCTGTAAATCCGTGGGGAAACCGGGATAGGGCATGGTCTTGATGTCCACGCTTTTAAGCGGCCCCTTGCGGGCGACATGGATCCGATCCGGTCCCTCCTCGATCAACAACCCGGCCGCCCGCAATTTTTCCAGCAGGGCCGGCAGATGCCGCGGATTGCAATGCGTCACCGTGGCCTCGCCGCCAACGGCGCCAACGGCGAGAAGATAGGTCCCGGCCTCGATCCGGTCTGGGATGACTTCCTGCTCGGCCCCGTGCAGTTTCTTCACCCCCTCAACCACCAGGGTATCGGAATCCTTGCCCTTGATCCGCGCTCCCATGGCAATGAGCAGATCGACAAGATTTCCTATTTCCGGCTCACGGGCCGCGTTTTTGATCACGGTGACGCCCTCGGCCAGGGTAGCGGCCATAAGGATATTTTCGGTGCCGGTGACGGAAGGAATATCGAAACAGACCGTGCCTCCCTGCAACCTGCCCTTGGCTTTGGCGTCAACATATCCCTGGCTCAATTCGTACTTGGCGCCGAGTTTTTCCAAGCCCTGGAGATGGAAATTGATGGGTCTGGCGCCGATGGCGCAGCCGCCGGGCAAGGAAACCCTGGCCTTCCCAAGCCGCGCCAGAAGCGGCCCAAGAACCAGCACCGAAGCCCGCATGGTCTTCACCAACTCATAGGACGCCTCGCAATTGGTGATCGTTGAGGCATCAAGCGCCAGCGCCGTGCCGTCTTTTTGCCACTTGACCCCGAAAGACTCCAGCAGGGATAAAAAGGTCCTGGTATCCCTAAGATCCGGAACATTGCGCAAAATTATCGGCTCACCGCTCAGCAGGCAGGCAGCCATCAGCGGCAGGGCCGCGTTTTTGGCGCCGCTCACCGCAATTTCGCCATGCAGGGGATATCCACCGTCAATAACTATCTTGTCCATAAAGTTCTCTCTTATTAAAAAAAATCGCGGGAAAAGGGGGGACGATAAAATTCAGCAGCGACGGGCCTGAAAAATGCGCGGCAAGCCAGCCAGATCAGAATGGACCTGCAATCTATCATATTCCGGAAAGCAAGAAAAGATCTTCAGCACCGCCTCCTGCTGATCCGCGCCGATCTCCATGAAAAACAGGCCGCCGACCCGCAAAACCTTGTGAACTTGTGCCGCCAAGGCGCGGATATCGAAAAGACCATCGACGCCTCCGTTCAGGGCGAGGTGCGGCTCGAAATCCCGCACCTCCGGTTGCAGGCCTTCCATTGCCCCTGCGTTGATGTAGGGGGGATTGGAGACAACCAAGGCAAACCTTTTCTCCTGTCCTATGGCGGTCAGCCAGTCACCGTTTACTAAAAAAACCCTTGGCTTTACTTGATGCCGGCCGATATTTTCTCTAGCAACCCCCAGGGCTGCCAGAGAAAGATCCACCCCAAACACCAGCCGATCCGGGAGTTCGCGGGCCAAAACAACGGTAATCGCCCCACTGCCGACGCCCAGATCAAGCACAGGTCCTGACGGCAAACCATCCTGGCGCACCGTGGCAAAAATTTTCTCAAGAAGCTCTTCCGTTTCGGGGCGGGGGATGAGAACCTTGGGGGAAACCAAGAATGGCAGCGACCAAAATTCCTGCTCGCCGGTGAGATAGGCCAATGGTTCCCGCAGAATACGCCGGGAAAGGAGTTTATTGAAAAGAAAAAGATGCGGCGGAGAAATTTTCTGCCCCATGGCAAGAAAAAACTGGGTCCTGGAATAGCTCAAGACATGCCCCAGCAAAAGCGCCGCTTCGATTTCCGGCTCGACAACCCCAGCCTCGGCAAGGCGTTGGACGCTCTCAAGATATACCTGTTTGAGAATCATAAAAAAAGGTCAAAGGCAAAAGGGAAAAAATAAAGGTCGTTTCTTGCGCCGTTATCCTCTTGCCTTTGGACCTTGCTCCTCATTGCATAATTTGCAAGGCTTCGGTCTGAAAATGAACAATGAGAGGATCGATGATATCGTCGAGTTTCCCCATGAGGATGTCATCAAGCTGGTACAGGGTAAGATTGATCCGATGATCGCTGACCCGGCCCTGCGGAAAATTATAGGTCCTGATCCGTTCGCTCCTATCGCCGCTGCCCACCTGGCTCTTGCGATCCGCGGACATCCGCTCGTCCTGCTCGCGCTGCATCTTGTCAAGAAGCCGGGCGCGAAGCACCTGCAAGGCCTTGGCCTTGTTCTTGTGCTGGGATTTCTCATCCTGACAGGTCACCACCAGCCCGGTGGGCAAATGGGTAACCCGCACCGCCGAATCGGTGGTGTTGACGCTCTGTCCGCCTGAGCCGGTGGAACGATAGACATCGAACCGCAGCTCATTGGGGCTGATATCAAGCTCAACCTCTTCCGCCTCGGGTATTACCGCCACAGTAACGGCGGAGGTGTGAATGCGACCCTGCGTTTCGGTTTCGGGAACACGCTGCACCCGATGGGCGCCGGACTCATATTTGAGTTTGCTATAGACGTGCTCACCGCTGATCAGGGCGATAATTTCCTTGAATCCCCCTATCCCAGTGGGATTGCTGGTCATCACCTCAACCTTCCACCCCTGTTGCTCGGCGTATCGGCTGTACATCCTGAACAGATCGCTGACAAACAGGGCGGCCTCCTCCCCGCCGGTGCCGGCCCTGATCTCAAGGAGGGTATTCTTTTCATCATTGGGGTCCTTGGGGAGCAGGGCAACACGAAGCTGCTTGATCAATTCCGCCTGACGAATTTCCAACTCCGCAAGGTCAGCCCGGACCAAATCCCGCAGCTCATTGTCGCCCTCATCCTGAAGGAGCAGACGATTATCCGCGATTTCCTTATTGACCTTCTTGTAGTTGTTGTACAGATCATCAAGTTTTGCCAGATTGGCATGCTCTTTGGCCACCCGGCGAAATTCGGCTTGATCACTTGCCAACTGAGGCTCTGAAAGTCTGGCCTCAAGAGCAAGCTTGCGTTCTGCAACATTTTCAAGTTGGGCAAACATTGTCGTCCCGTCAAAAAAGGAACGCCCCTGAGCCATCTCCCCTTACAGGGCTGGTCCAAAGGCGTCATAAACACACAGAAGAAACGTTTTGCTTATTTTGCCGTTTGCTTGCCGTATTTCTTATTGAACTTATCAATCCGCCCGGCAGAGTCAATCAGCTTCTGCTTGCCGGTGAAAAACGGATGGCAGGCTGAACAGATTTCCACTTTAATTTCAGTCTGAACAGAGCCAAGTTCAACGGTATTGCCACAGGCACAGACGGCACTGATTTTATGATATTCGGGATGCACACCTTCTTTCATGGACGAAACCCTCCATTAAATTAACAAAAAACCCACGATACACAAGCCCAACGGGCAGATTTCCATATCAGACGAAAAAACAGTTAACTATATCTTTATCTTCTTTTTTTTGCAAGTCAGAATTGTGAACCAAGGGAAATCAACCACCTTTCATCATGTCAAAAAATTCGGCGTTGGAACGGGTTCCCTTCATCTTGGCCAGGAAAAATTCCATGGCGTCGATGGGGTTCATGGAGCCCAAGAGTTTACGCAGAATCCAGACCTTGTTCAATTCTTCCGCCGTGAGCAGCAGCTCTTCCTTCCTGGTGCCGGAACGGGCCATATCTATTGCTGGAAATATCCGGCGATCCGCAATTTTGCGATCGAGAACCAGCTCCATGTTGCCTGTCCCCTTGAACTCCTCAAAGATGACCTCATCCATCCGGCTGCCGGTTTCGATCAGGGCGGTGGCAATAATGGTCAGACTTCCCCCCTCTTCGATGTTGCGCGCCGCGCCAAAAAACCGCTTAGGCCGGTGCAGGGCGTTGGAATCAACCCCACCGGAAAGAATCTTGCCGCTTGGCGGCACCACCGTATTATAGGCTCTGGCCAGACGAGTGATGCTATCAAGCAGAATTACCACATCTTTTTTATGCTCCACCAGCCTGCGGGCCTTGTCAAGCACCATTTCGGCCACCTGGATATGACGCTGGGGTGGCTCGTCAAAGGTGGAACTGATAACTTCGGCATTGACACTCCTAGCCATATCGGTGACTTCTTCTGGCCGTTCGTCGATGAGCAGAACGATAAGAATGATCTCTTTGTGGTTCTTGATGATACTGTTGGCGATATTCTTCATCAACTCGGTTTTGCCGGTCCGGGGCGGGGCGACGATCAGGCCGCGCTGGCCCTTGCCGATGGGCGCCATGATGTCCATGATCCGCATGGAATAATTATCCGACTCCCGCTCAAGGTTTATGCGCTGCTGGGGGTGTAACGGCGTAAGATTGGAAAACAAAGTTTTATCCCGCGCTTTTTCCGGCGGGTCAAAATTTACACTGTCAACCTTGAGCAGGGCAAAATAGCGCTCTCCTTCCTTGGGAGTACGGACCGGGCCTTCAATGGTATCCCCGGTGCGAAGATTAAGCCGCCTGATCTGGGAAGGAGAAACATAAATATCGTCGGGCCCTGGCAGATAATTATAATAAGGCGCCCGCAGAAAACCAAACCCATCGGGCAGCACCTCAAGCACACCGCTACCCCAGTTCTCGCCGTTTTTTTCGGCCTGCCCACCAGCGGCCTGCAGAATAGCAAAAATAAGCTCCTGCTTGCGCATGGCGCTGTATTCTTCGATACGGTAATCCTTGGCAAGCTTGGTCAGCTCGGTAATCTTCATCAATTTAAGTTCAGATAAGTTCATGCAACCCCTTTCTCCATTTCCGATATACTGCCATGTAATATGATTATAATTTGAACTGCGGCTGGCCCAGACAATCCCTAAAAAACTTTCAGGCCAAACGTGGCTGGAAGACATGGACAGCATGATATAAGTGTCCACTTCATCACAGCAAACGATCTAACCTGAAATAAAAAAAGCTTGAAATGTTCCCGTGGAATTACGAAAAAGTAGGAGGAGTACACAGACACGCGCTAACGGACCGACACCCCTGACTATTTTCGCTGATACGGAAATTTTACAGAGAACAATATGTGAAATTGGACAGGTTATTTCTCGAGAATCGGGGTTAGGAGACTTAGATATATTCTCGGATTATCTTGGCCTTGCTTAAGCAAGGAAGGATATGTGCGTGATTTTTTCGGATGCGATGCGCAATACTATTGGCTAATCCGCTTAGTGTCAACATTTTTTCGCCAACACCTATTTTTTTGCAAATTATACCCAGCCGAAAAACTAATTGTTTTTTTGCGCACTTTCTCTTGCCATCATCTGATACTATTTGTATATTGTCAAGTTTTCTGCCCCGGCCACACATGAACCCGATGTTTGTCTGCAACAGGGAAAAACTTTGAAACCAGGAGAGGTTAGCCAGTGCCTGCCGATATAAAAGCCAGACTACTCGAAGCCGGAAAAGACGAGGGATGCGTAACCCTCAGCTTCCTGAACGACCTCATTCCGGAAGGCAAGGATGCTGATGCCATTGACGGCATTTTCGATTTTCTCAACGAGAACAATATCGAAATCGTCAGCCAGGAAAAATCCGGCAAGAAAAAAACCCTTGATGGCAAGAGCTGGGAAGGGATCGGGGATGGTCAGCACGAAGAACCCCTCCTGGACGATGACGATGACAAGCTCATGGACGCCGCCGCCCTTGTTTCCAAGGAGGACAGCTCGGAACCGGAAGAAACGACCACAACCTACCTCCGGGAGATGGGCAGGTTCGAGCTGCTCACCCCGCAGGAAGAGGAAAAATACAGCAAAACCATCCGCGAGGGGTTTGACGGGATAATCCGCGCGGTTCGCAAGAATCAGCACGGGACCGAAGAACTGCGCCACCTTGTCGAACGCATTGACCTGTGGGAAAAACGCGATCCGACCCTGAAGCCCAAGAAACAGCATCTCAATTTCATGATGCGCGCAATCGTCAAAACCTGTCAGGCGCACCCGAAAAACAAAAAACTCCAGGAAATGCATTGCAAACTGGAGATGTTCCACCGCTCCATCGAAGTTGCCAAGGATGCCATGATCAAGGCCAATCTTCGCCTGGTGGTCAGTATTGCCAAACGCTACATGCACCAGGGCCTCACCCTGGCCGATCTTATCCAGGAAGGCAACCTCGGCCTGATGCGGGCCGTTTTCCGTTTTGACTATACCAAGGGCAACAAATTCAGCACCTATGCCAGCTGGTGGATCAGACAGGCCATCACCAGGGCGATCCTGGACAAGACCAGAACCATCCGGCTGCCGGTCCATTTTCTGGAGCTCAGAAGTCAGTTCTTCAAGGCCTTTTACTCACTCCTCAAGGAACTGGGCCGCGAGCCGACCCCCATTGAAATTTCCGAGAAAACCGGGTTGCCGATGGACAAGATCCTCGCCATCCTGGAGGCTTCCCGTGAACCAATTTCCCTGGAAACCCCGGTGGGCGACGATGACAGCACCCTGGGAGACTTTCTCGAAAACCAGGAATCAATTTCTCCTTACGAGGCGGTGCAGAACCAGCAGCTATCCGACCGGGTTACGAGCATCCTCAATACTCTGAGCACCAGGGAAGAAAAGATTATTCGTCTTCGCTTCGGCATAGGCGAGGACGCGGAATACACCCTTGAAGAAATAGGCAAGCGGTTCAACGTGTCGCGGGAACGCATCCGGCAGATCGAGAAAAAAGCGCTCAACCGCCTGCGGCATTCAAGCAGACGGGAAAAGCTCAAGCATTTTCTGGACTAACACGCCGGATAATCAGCTCCGCCGCCGCTTGCATAACCTTTCCCGGCAGGAATTCCGCGGAAAAAACAGATGCTGCCCCAGACAGACCGCAACCCTCTGCTGCCCGCGCTTCTGGCCTTTGCCGCCGGAGCAATGACCGCAGGCGCCGACTGGCTGCCGACCACCGCCTCCCTCTGGCTGCCAGCCTCCCTGATTGCGGCTTTGGCCGCCCTTGCCCTGCTCAGGCGGTGGCAGCAGGCCAGAGTCTGGTTCCTGGCCCTGTTGTTGCTCCCTCTGTTCTTTCTCTGCGGCCTGCTATACACAGAATCGTTCCTGTCGCCTCAACTGCCTGCCCATCATCTCGCGCGCCTGATCCCGGAAAAGCAGGATGCCAGTCTAACTGGAAAGTTGCTCCAGAAACCTGTCTTCAAGAATGGAAAAACCCAACTTATTCTTGAAACGGACAGCATCCTGCTCCCTTCAGCCCAAGCCCCCCTGGCGACAACCGGCCGCGTCACGCTCACGGTCAATGCCCAGAGGCTCAAGGGCCTGATTCCCGGCCAGGACTATCTGGTGCGCGCCCGGCTTTCCCTGCCAGACAAGCTGGCGACCCCTGGCGCCTTTGACTATGCCGGATATCTTGCCGCCGAAGAGATCATGGTCAAAGGCTGGGTTGCCACCCCAATTTTCATCCAGAGCATCTCCCCGATTGCCGCCAGCCGCTTTTCTCTGCCGAACCCTTATTTTCTCGAAAGATTCCGGCAGCAGTTCGAAGCCTTTCTTTATGCGAAGCTCGCCCCGGGCGACGCCGCATTGTACCAGGCCCTCCTTATTGGCGACAGCAGCGGCCTTTCGCCTGAGGTCTTGGAGATGTATCGGGCAACCGGCATCATGCACATTCTTGCCATTTCCGGAAGCCATCTCGTTGTCGTGGCTTTTCTGACCACGGTTTTCTTCCGCTTTCTGGTCGGCCGCTTTCCCTGGCTGCTGCTCCGCCTACCTGCGGCCAAGATCACCCTGGCCCTTTCCTTTCCCGTGCTCGTTCTCTACACAGGCCTTGCCGGTTTTAATCCCCCGGTGATGCGGGCCTTGATCATGACCGGCGTTTTTATGACGGCCATGATCCTGGATCGCCAATGGTCAAGCTTGAACAACCTTGCCATTGCCGCTTTCTGCATCCTCTTGTCAAACCCGCTCAGCATCCATACCGCCTCCTTCCAGCTCTCCTTTGCCGCCACTGCGGCAATCATTCTAGTCATGCCGCAGCTTGCTGCCTGGCGCCCTCAGGAAGACAAGCCCTCTCCCTGGCAAACCCTGCGCTACCTCGTTATCTCTGGGCTTTTCATCTCCTGCGCCGCCTTTCTCGCCACCGCCCCGCTCGCCCTGTTCCACTTCAACAGAATTTCCCTGGCAGGCCCTATAACCACACTCCTGGTCACGCCGCTCCTCTGCTTCTGGACCCTCCCCCTGGGCCTGTTAGCCATTCTCGCCCAGCCGCTTGCCCCAACAGCCGCAGTGTTTCTTTTAAAGACAGGCGCTTTTGGCATCAAAATTTCCCATATGCTCACCGCCTTTCTGGCCGGACTGCCATTCTCCTCTCTCTGGCTCCCCACGCCGGCCATCCCCCTGTTGCTCCTGTCCTATGTGCTCCTCCTCCTGATTTTTCGCGGTCGGCGCCCCCTTCCCGTCCTAGCCATGCTTGTCTGCTTCGCCCTGTTGCTTTCCGGCTATGCCCAGCTGCCAAAATGGCATGACAACCTAACCAGCATCTCTTTTCTGGCCGTAGGAAACGGCAGCGCCACGGTCGTGGAACAACCAGGCAACCGCGTCATCCTCATCGACGGAGGCGGCCCGCCCACAGGGCTTTTCAATGTGGGGGAACGGCTGATCGCGCCCTTTTTATGGCACCGGCAGATCAGGCATGTGGAACAGATTATCCTTACCCATGCCCATGCCGATCATTTTAACGGCCTGCCCTGGATTATCAAAAGATTCCGGCCAAAGGTTCTCTGGCTCAGCGAAACCAGCAGCCAGGAACCAGGCTTTGCCGCTTTTCTGCATGAGGCGGAACTGGTGGGTTGCCAGGTGCGAATTGCCAGGGCAGACGAAGTGCTTGCCAACGGGGACAATGGCTTTGCCATCACCTGCCTGGCTAATCTGGCCCTGGCCGATGGCAAAGAGTCGGGATCGGGCAGAAAAGCAAGCCCTGACAACCCGAACAACAGGGGCCTGGTTCTGCGCCTGGACAATGGCGACCACGCCTTTCTTTTTCCCGGAGATATCGAAAAGGACTACGAAGAATACATCTTCCCGAAGGGAGAACAGCTCAAGGCCGATGTCCTACTGATGCCCCACCATGGCCTGAATTCGTCAGGCAGCGCCAGATTCATGGAGATCGTGAAGCCACGCTACTATGTGGTGTCAACGGGCAAGAAGGAGCCCTTCCCTCCGCCCCAGTATCGGGACTCCGGGGCTGACATCTTTTCAACAGCCAGACATGGCAGCATTTTTTTCCTGTCCGACGGCAAAACCATAACCGCCCGGCCCTATGGGAACCGACAAGCAGCAACCGGCTTTTAGGCGTCGGTAAAATCCGTGGGCGGCTTCTTGAGAAACTGGACAAACTTGCTTTTGTCAATGCAGTTTATGTAGGCGTCATCCCCGGAGATCCAGCCTTTTTTAATCAAATCCATGATCGCGTCATCCAGGGTTTGCATCCCGAATTTTTTCCCGGTCTGCATGGCAGAGGGAATCTGATAGGTTTTACCTTCACGGATCAGGTTCCGCACCGCCGGGGTGCAGATCAGGATCTCCAGCGCGGCGCAGCGCCCCTTGATGTCCACCCGCTTGAAAAGGGTTTGGGAAACCACGGCCTTCAGGGCGTCCGCCAGGGTGGAGCGGACTTGGGCCTGCTGGCTGGCCGGAAAAATTTCGATGATCCTGTCCACCGTTTTGTTGGCGTTCAGGGTGTGCAGGGTGCCAAAAACCAGATGGCCGGTCATGGCCGCTTCCATGGCCAGGGCAATGGTTTCCAGATCGCGCATTTCGCCGACCATGATGATGTCCGGGTCTTCACGGAGCGCGCCGCGCAGGGCCGCGGAAAAAGACTGGGTGTGCAGACCAACCTCCCGATGGTTGACGATGCAGTTCTGGCTCTTGTGCACAAACTCGATGGGATCCTCGATGGTCAGAATATGGTCCTTCCTCAGCTTGTTGGCCTGATCGACAATGGCGGCCAGGGTGGTGGATTTACCGCTGCCCGTGGGCCCGGTCACTAACACCATCCCCTTGGGCAAAAGGGCGAGCTGCGAAACAACCGGAGGCAGACCCAACTGGTCGCAACCCAGGATATTGCTTGGAATCTCACGAAATACCGAGCCAATCCCATATTTCTGCATGAAAAGATTGCCGCGGTAACGGGCAAGCCCGGCAATTTCGTAACCGAAATCCACATCGCCGGTCTCCTCGAAGACCTTCACTTTTTCTTCGGAAACAATCTCATAGAGCATGCCCTTAAGCTCATCATTGCCAAGAACCTTGTACTTGACCCGCTCCATCTCGCCCCTAATACGAAGGATCGGCTGCTGCCCGGAAACCATATGCAGATCCGAGGCGCCCTGTTCGTTCATCAATTTAAAAAAAGCATCAATTTGAGCCATGCAAAAAACTCCTGTAATCAGTTTGTTAAAGGGACCTGGGAGACAAGCCCCGGAGAGATGGGCTCATCCATGCAGCATTACTGCGCCAGTGGTGCTAGTATATAGGCTTGAGCAAAATTACTCCACGCAAAAAATCAAGCCCCTGGGCAAATAGTGGTGGAAAATGACTCCGTACATAGATCTGCATACCCACTCGACCTGTTCAGACGGGCTGCTGACCCCCACCGCCCTGCTGACCCTTGCCGCCCGCCGGGGGCTTGCGGCCATCGCTCTCACCGATCACGACACCGTGGCTGGGCTGCCCGAGGCGCTTGCCCAAGGCGCCATTACCGGGGTTGAGGTTATCACGGGAATTGAGGTAAGCAGCGACCTCAAAGGAATTTCGCTCCATATTCTGGGCTACGGTTTCAACCACGGGCATCCAGGTTTCCTTGCCTTTTTGGAAAAGCTGCAACAGGCCAGGCGCAACCGCAACCAGGGAATAATGGCCCGCCTCCATAGCCTAG
>Ga0334722_10003612_pt1 | contig 16529 bp, 13 predicted proteins | sample C3_bottom_MG_FD_207210 | JGI IMG/M metagenome (GOLD analysis project Ga0334722, IMG submission 207210) | Sediment microbial communities from Yellowstone Lake, YNP, Wyoming, USA - C3_bottom | ecosystem: Environmental > Aquatic > Freshwater > Lake > Sediment | place: USA: Wyoming | collected...
CCTGGTTCCTTAAATCTAAGTTGAATCTTGGCCAACTCATAGAAAATGAAGCCAATTGAAGAAATATAAACAAAATAAAGAACGTTTCTCTCCGACCATCTTTTAAAACCTCCATCATTGAGTCCTCTATTCGCTCATTGAAAATTATGATTCTCCGAGTTTACTCATTTAAAAGTCGGAAGGACCAAAAGAAGTAAATCGTCAGAGCCAGTTTGTCGGTTGGAATAAAATTATTCCCGGAACGGTCTCACTGGAGGAATTTATTAAACTTGAGCTCAAAGGCTGTTCCAGGGATGTCCAGTTTTTTTATGGTCCCGTTAATCTGTTCGGTCAGGAGCCGGACTATTTCCAAACCCAGAGTGTTTGGTTGGTTGAGACTGATGCCTGGAGGCAGACCTATTCCATCATCCTGGACTATCAGGCGGCAGGAAGTGCCGTTGTCGGAGGATAACATCAGCCGAACTTCTCCGGTGTCCTTGTTTTTAAACGCATGTTTTAAGGAATTGGAGACCAGTTCATTCAGAATCATCCCGATTGGTATGGCGATGTTGATGCTGACTTCTACTGGCTGAAGTTCCAGGTTGAGTTTTATGCGGTTTTCATCAACTCGGTAGACATTAAATAAATGGATGGCAATCCGCTCCAGGTAATCCGCCAGGTTCAGGTAGGCCATGTTTTCCGTTCTGTAGAACATATCATGGACCAGCGCCATGGCTCTGATTCTGTTCTGCAGGGTTAAAAGGTTATCTCTCGATTCCGGGTTTGTGGTATGTGCGAGCTGGAGGTGTAACAGACTGACCACAATCTGCAGGTTATTTTTGACCCGATGATGTATTTCTTTAATCAGGGCATCTTTTTCTTTAAGGAGCTTATTAATTTCTTCTTCTGCCTGTTTGGCTTTAAGGACGTAAGGACATTCAGGCCCGATGATGGCATCTATTTTTCCTCCGAGAATGGCTTCCAGGGCCGCTCTGGTGGTAGCCAGTTCTTTTTTCAGATTTTTGATTTCTTTTTTGAGGGCAGTTATAGAATTGTTCTGGCGAGAGGTCATTTTTCCCCTCCAGTTGCTTCTGACAGCCCAAAGAAATCAAGCAGGTCTGACCATTCAAATCTGCCCATCAGAAAAGCCGGGGTGTCTTTTTTCAACCAGATCAGGGTAGGAGCTACCAGGACATTGTCTCGTAAGGCCGATTGATAATCCTGAAAAACGTCTATTATGGTCAAAGAATAATTATCTTTAAGATACCGGCTGCAAAATTTTTGCACCAGTTCAACAGCTTTTCGGGAGTTAATTTCTTGATCAGCTATGTAGAGTCTTAATTCAAAAATGGCAGAACTGGGCTTGAGACCTCTTTTTGGGTTTTTTCTCCCTTTTCCAGTTTTTTTCTTTGTCATTTAAGCCATCCTGATTCAATTTATTTAAAAGACAGCCTTATTTTCTTCTTTTGGCGGCAGATGATGCTTGGGGATTCTTTTCATATTCTCTGATGAGTTGACGTTTTCTGCGTTCTTCCTGGCTGATTTCCTGCTCCATCTTAAGAGCTTTAAGTTCTGTGGTCAGGCTTTCTACCTCAGCCTGAAGCCTTTTCATTTCTGCTTCCATAATCGCCTTGACCCGGGCCAGCTCCAGCTCTTTGGACTTGAGCAAGGCTTCCTGACGAAGTTGAGCCAGGCGGTCGCGAGCCTCCTGCACTTTTCTGGCCGTGCCGGTCAGCACCCCGGCTTCGCCTACGTAGGCATCCAAGATTTCTATACCATCGTCAGTGATGAGGCATTCCCTGACCTGGTTAGAATGAGCCGAACCGCGTGACTTCAAGACCTGAATGGTGCGGTTGGTCTCGCCTTCACCATGGACGTAAGACAGGAAAATCACCGTGTCAATCATGGAGGAGATGCCGATGCCTGAAAGCTCCAGCTGTTCGCGGCTGCCTGAGGTCTGGTTGACCAGAATGATGGTAATGCCTTTTTCCTTGAGCAGGTTTAAGGCTCTCATCAGGTATTCGTAGGCTGCCTGTGTGCCACCCATTCTGGCACAGGCGGAGATGGCGTCTATGACCACATGCTGGGGTTTAACCTTTTCCACTGCCTCCATCAGGTTGAGCAGATGCTCTTCAGCTCCGGTGGCTTCGGGCATGGCTGTGATAAAATGCAGGCGTCCAGACTTAACATATGGTTCTAGATTAATCCCGGCGCTGCGGACGTTGTTGATGATGGCCTGGTCAGATTCTTCAAAGCTGACATAAACAGCTTTTTCTCCCCGGCGGCAGGCTTCCTGAATGATGGTGGTGGTGAGCAGAGTCTTGCCGGTCCCGGGTTCTCCAGCAATCAGAGTGCAGGAAGCCCGGTAAAGACCCCCGTCCAGAAGTCGGTCCAGCCTGGAAATCCCTGTGGAGAACCGGGCGCTAAAAGGCTTGTGCTTAAGCTCTATAGAAGTTATCGGTATGGTTTGTAGGCCTTTATCAGTTATGATAAATGGATATTCGTTGCGGCCAAAGCTGCTGCCGCGGTATTTTATAACCCGCAACCTTCTGGTCGTTACCTGATTTAACACTCTGGCGTCAAGAACAATAGCACAGTCAGCCATGGACATGAAAAAGTCCTGAAGCCGGGAACCATCTTCGCGGGGTTTTAAGGTCAGGATGGTGGTCAGTCCCTGCTGGCTCAGCCAGTGGTTGAGGTAGTGCAATTCTGAACGAACAGCAAAAGGTTCTTCTAAAAGCTGGAGCAGGACATCAAGGGCATCTATCACCAGGCGCTTGGCCTTCATTTCCTGGGCTTTGTGACTGATTATGGAAAGCAGTGGCTTCAGACTGAATTTTCCGGAAACTAAAGTTTCCGGGTTCAACCGGCCTTCTATGATGGAAAGCTTGTTATCATTTTCCAGGGCTTCTAGGTTCCAGCCGAAGCTCCAGGCGTTCTGTTTGAGGCTCTCTTTAGTTTCTTCAAAGCCCAGGAAGATGCCCGGCTCGCCGTTCATAGCTCCCCGGTAAAGGAATTCCAGTGTCAGGTTGGTTTTGCCGGTGCCAGGAGAACCTAACACCAGGGTTGCCCGGTTCTTGGGCAGTCCGCCTTCCAGAATGTTATCAAGGCCCTTGATATAAGTTGGGACTTTTTCCAGTTTTTTAGTTTGCGTTTTCATGCTTATATCCTCTTTCCCGGACATGACTTAATCCCCGTTTCTCCCCTAAGGGATATGTTAATTTGCTTTTTTATTATATCAAAAGGTAAAAATTACTCAAAAAGTTATTTTTTAAGCATTTAGCCTAAGTATGACTGAAGGCTCAAAACGAGCAGGGCGGCCAGACGTGGGAAGAAAATCATTAGCTTGGTAGTAATTTATAGAACATGAATGCTAATATTTAATGTCCAAGAAAAAATTGGCAAGAAGGTCTAATTAATTTAGACATATTTATTCCATTTAAATGCCTGGCAGACCGATGAAGAAGGGAGAAGAAAGAATGGTTTGGAAAAAGATTCATCAGAAAAACATTTTTCTTTTAACGTTTTTCTCGGCAGCTTTTTTCAGCCTGACGGTCGCCTGTTTTTTAGGGCTGACGGGAGGTGTCCACCTGTCAGCTGCTTCATTAACCGATGCCATCTTCCAGGTTGAGCCAGGAGCCAGGTTTGAAGTTAAAGTTTTAAGAGAGGTTTGGCTGGATGCCACTCGCCAGAGACAGATTCCGGTCAAGATTTATTATCCGGCGGACAAAAAAGAACCAGCCGCAGTCATCGTTTTTTCTCACGGGCTGGGTGGTTCAAGAGAAGGTTATGAGTACCTGGGCCGGTTCTGGGCAGAAAACGGTTTGGTCTCGGTCCACCTCCAGCACCCAGGGAGCGATGAAGAAGTCTGGAAAGGCAAAAAACAACCACTGGCTGAAATGAAGAAAGCAGCGGCTAACGGGATGAACGTGGTGGAGCGAGCCAAAGATGTCAGTTTCTGCCTGGACAGGCTGGAAGCTTTAAACCGAGAAGAAGGACCCCTGAAAGGGTTGATGGACATGGAAAAAGTAGGTATGGCCGGGCATTCCTTTGGGGCTCACACCACCTTGCTTCTGGCTGGACAGCTTATAATTCTACCCCAGGGGCGGGAATTGTCTTTTGCTGATAAGAGGATAAAAGCAGCTATACCCATGAGCGCTCCGGTCCCGGCCAACCGGAAAAACTTGGACAAAGTTTACCGCCAGGTAAAAATTCCCTGCCTGCATATGACCGGAACTCTTGACGACAGTCCTATTGGTGAAACGAGGGCTGAGGAAAGAAGGATTCCTTTTGACCATTTAAACGGTTCAGACCAGTATCTGGTAATTTTTAACGGCGGGGACCATATGATTTTCTCCGGCCGACCACGCCTGGCTCAGGCAGCCGGCCGCGGGCAAAAAGACCGGGAGTTTCAAGAGCTGATTAAAGAGCTGAGCCTGGCTTTCTGGCGGGCTTATCTTCTTGGCGACAGAGAAGCGGAGAGATGGCTTAAAGAAGGTGGGGCAGAAAAAATGCTCGGCGAGTTGGCTGTCTACGAGTTGAAATGCCCGGCGAAACAATCTCCAGAAAAATTTAATTAAATAGTCACAGGAATATTTTTTAGAAAATTAGAGGAGTAATGGACTTTTTATTGCCCCGTTGGTTTTAAGACTTGAACAAATGCCAGCAATTTAAGAGACTTGCCGCTATTTCCATCTGTATGTTTTTCGTTTATTATTAAATCTTTTTTTGGGTTAGATTTTAAAATCTTTGAGCATAGATTACACGAGGTGCTTTAAATATGGCCAGAATAATCAGGTCCAGGAGGAAAACAGTAGGGCTGGAAATCAGCCCGCAGGGGGAGTTGGTGGTCAGGGCGCCCCTGTATCTCCCGGAGTCGGAAATTCAAGAAGTGATTCGCCGGCATCAAAAATGGGTGGAAAAAAAACTGGCGGAGATGGAGCAGAGGCGGCAAAAGATTAAGCCCAAAAGCTTTGTGGCCGGGGAAAATTTTCTGTACCTGGGTCAGGAATTCCCGCTGATTTTAAGACCTCAGCCAAAACCTTCCCTGGCTTTTAACGGCGGGGCCTTTATCCTGTCTGCAGGTTATCAGAGCAGAGGGAAGGAATTGTTTGAGAAGCTCTACCGCAAGATGGCCAGAGCCTACCTCAGCCGGCGCCTTGAGCAGCTGGCCAGACTGAACGGGTTTAAGTTTAAAAAATTCCGCCTGTCTTCAGCCCGCACCCGTTGGGGTTCCTGCTCGGCCAGGGGAACAATCAGTTTGAGCTGGCGTCTGATCATGGCTCCGCCGGAAATTATAGATTACGTGATACTGCACGAGCTCGTCCATCTTAAAGAAAAGAATCATTCCCGGGCTTTCTGGAATTTGCTTTCCCGCTACGTCCCGGATTACCGGATTAAAAGAAGATGGCTGAAGGACAACGGCTTCCGGTTAGGTGTGTTTTAAATACAGCCAGGGAAATTAAGTTCAACGCCACCCCGCTCCTGCTCTTATCGGCAGATAAGACTTTAGCCGGAGAACATCAAGAAAATATTTTCAGGGCCCATGGTCAGAACCTGAAGCCCAGCCCGCCGTTGAGCCTCAGGCCGCCGATGTCCACTTCTACGTCATAAGGTTTGACCTTAATCTGGCTGTAGCGAGCCTCAGCGGCTATAAATAGTTTGCTAATGGGAAAGATTTTCAAGCCGCCGCCAAACACCAGCCCGCCCTGAGTGCCTTTTACGGGGTAATCCTGTAGATATTCGCTGTTAATTTTTTGGTTGTAGGAATAAAGACCAAATCCGGCTTTGAGGTAAGGAGCGATGGGACCTAATTTAAATTCGTAGCCCAGGAAAAATTCCGGACCGGATACAGAAAGAGAAGCAGGTTCCTGGTAAAGTCCGATTAAGCCATTTCTCTTAAAACCAGCTTCAAAAGCTACCCCGACGAGCAAGCCGCGCCAGTTCAAGCTTAAGGAAGGATAGAAATTAGTTCCGTTGTGGTAAACCTCTTTCAGGTCAGCGTTGTTCACGGTTCTCAAGCCAAAAGTACAGCTGAGGTCAAAGCCTGGTCTGTCGGAAGCCAACAGAGGATAACTTATCAGAATAAAAGCAGACAGAATCAGTAAAGTTATGATGGTACGATTTTTCTTCATTTTTTACCTCATCCATTAATTTTTATCAGACAGGTTTTGGCTGACTGTTTTGCCGCGGTAGGGTTTGGGCAGGCTCTCTTTAAGCGCAGTTGAGGAGCCGCTGAGAAGCACGGCCGGGTCGCTTTCGCGATTGTAGGCATCCACAGCTGTTACCTGGTAAGAATAGTCAGCCGGGTTGCGCAGGGCCCGGTCATCATAACTGAACTGGTTGGGCCCGACCGTGGCTATTAAATTGAACATACTGTCAGTTTTCCCCTTTCGGTATATTCTGTGGGCAGTGAGCGGGATAGTGTTGGCCGGGTTAGCGGACCAGGTCAGGTGGTTGATTTTTTCCTTGAAGAAAATGAGGTTATTTTCCAGACGGGTCAGGTTCAGGTTCAGAGGTGGGTAGAGGGGGTCAAGCCCGGCATAGGCTTTCAGGCATACCTCCCAGCCCTGACCATCTCCGTCAGGGTCGTAAGCACCGAAATCAAACCAGCTGCTACCGTTGCTGCTGATGAAACTTCGCCCTGGTGCAGAAACGGCGTTAGAACTGTAGCCGGCGTAGCGACCTTCTGCACAAATCTGGTAATTTGTGCCAGGAGTAGTAAGCTTCAGGACAACAGAGAAATACTGACCGGATGTTACCGGCACAGCCTGATCCAGGACGATGGTATAAAAACCGGGTAAAGAAAGGGAACCGGATTTGCTTGAGGCTAAGGTCCCAGAACGCGGCTGACCTGGCACCACGTTTTTGTAAACATAGATTTCGTAGCTGGCATTTAGACCTGGATTGTAAAAGCCCACAGCCTTAACAGGGAGATTTTCCGTGGCCTGGAAAATGTTGGCCATCCAGCCCGTTTCCTGGCTATAACCCCAGGTAGAGACCCAGCCCAGCGTGTCGTACTGGTAGATGGTCTGGTAGTTACTGACATTTTCACCTTTTATGACCGCGCTGAAGTCCCTAGCGAAATAAGCATCATAGTAAGAGACGTAAAAATAGCCTGATTCGCCCCAGCTTCCGCCCCAGCTATTTCTGACGATGAAGGCGCCATTGCCCGGAGGTGTGTTGTTGAACTTACTGGCGTCAAAGTTATCATCCCAGCCGACGATAGCCACGGCGTGTCCTCCATCTGCGGTTCCTGTGTTGTAATAAGTTTTGTAGGTGGAGTTATAAAAGCTGCTCACCCAGTACATGGTGGTGTAAACGGCCCCGTAGGTCATGACCATCTGCTTGATGAGGTCGTTATCCAACGAGTCGGACCGGCCGGGTATCAGGATAGATTCCTGAACATGTTTTACTGTCTGTGGTTCAGCATGGAGGTAAGGGTCGTCACTTTCATTTACCGGGCCAGCCCAGCGGGTCAGATAAGCTATGGCCATGGTCCAGTCTCCGCCATCGCACGGTCCGTAATCAAAGCCATGTTTATCAATCAGATTCTCCTCAGAAAAATCTCTGATCTCGTTGGGCATGAGATAAGATTCAAGCGAACCGTAGGTGGCAAAAGCCCAGCAAGAACCGCAGGCTCCCTGGTTTTTTATGGGGGTTAGTTTATTCTGAGTTCTCAGGTCAAAAGCGGGTGGAAGAGCTTTCAGACGGAGAGGTTGTTTAAAGGCAAGGTAGGAGAAATCATGAATATCGGGTATCCAGCCCAGAGGATAGCCTTCGGCCGTGTACCTGATCTGGGTAAACTGCTTGTTCTGGTAGTCAAGGAAGGCTTTGCTAACAGGAGCCATGGTCGGCAGTTTTGTTTCGTCTGAGGTCAGGTTGGTATAAGCCATAAATAAAAAAGCCAGCAGAAGAGAGGTCAGAATTAGAGTCTTGAGGACAGGCGTCCTCCGCTGGATAGTCTTTTTTCGGAGACAAAGCTTGGATTTCATAACGCCTCCTTTGCCATTTTTTTGCTGGATTAATTTTAAAATTTATTTTTTTGCTGTTCAAGAAAAAATTGGCTCATTCGTAAAAATGGTGACCTTTACAGCATTTTTTAATTCTTTGTTTTTTTTCATTTTAAACGTTTAGCCTTATTTTAGCCTGAATTCTTTTTGCTAAACGAGCTAATATTTTTGGAGTAACGAGGATTTTCCCAACCTTGTCCTGGTTTCCGTTTGAACATCATGTTGAGAAAAGAACGTCAGTCAATTTTAAGAGGTGTTTAAAAGTTTTTTAAATTTTTTTCCCTTCTGGAAGATAGAGAGCTGGTACAAGCCCGAAGAATAGCCAAATTCTTAGCGGAAACGATATGTTTTGGGGTTAAGTTTAACGATTAAAATAGCCCAGTAAGGAAGAGGCAAGATTATTATTAAGCTGAAGGCTGGTATTCAGGGTTAGGAAAGTTTTATAATAAAAATAATAAAGCAGGAGGTCAAAATGAAAAGAATGACAGTGTTTTTTTTAGTTCTTTTCTTAATCTTTTCTTTGGCTCAGGCCAGAGTGGGTGAGGTGGTTAAAACCATTAAAACGCCGGGTCCCTGTCCTACAGGATTGGCTTACGATGGGAAATTTCTGTGGCTGGCGGACAGCCGGCTGGATAAAATTTTTAAGCTGGACCCGGTCTCGGGTAAGGTAGTTAAAACGCTGGAAACACCAGGTTATCATCCCGAAGGTCTGGCCTGGGATGGAAAGTACCTCTGGCATGTAGATTCAGCCGAAAAGCTGGTTTACTGTTTGGACCCGGAAACTGGTGAGGTGCTTAAAGCCCTGGAATCAAACAGCGACGGCCCGCGGGACATCGCCTGGGATGGGAAAGACCTCTGGCTTACTGATGTGAAGAACCGGACCATAATTCGTTGTTCTTCGGTTGATGGCATGATGATTCAACAATTTCCCGCGCCCGGGAACGAGCCGGCTGGTCTGGAATTTGACGGTAAATACCTGTGGATAACCGACCGGGCCATGGACCGGATTTTCCTGGTTGACCCGGCCACCGGCTGGTGTCTGTCCTCTTTGCGGTCTTACGGGCCTTTTCCTTCCGGCCTGGCTTTTGACGGGCAATTCTTATGGAATGTGGACTATGAGAACGATGAAATTTACCAGATTAAGGTGTTTGATGATGAAATCATGACCCTCTGGGATGAGAAAGAACTGGAGCTTCGCTTTGTCAAAGAGTTTCGCAACTACGGGCCGGGTGTGGTGACAGCCCTGGATATTTACCTGCCGTTGCCTGGAGACCGGGATAACCAGAAGCTGCTGAGTGAGATAGAGTTCCTGCAGAAACCAGCTGAAATAATCACTGACGCCTGGGGTCAGAAAATTGCGCATTTCAGTTATCAGAATTTAAAGGCACCGGCTGTGGTGCAGCCCGGCTGGTCAGTCAAAGCTAAAGTTTATGCTGTAGAATATTTTATTTATCCGGATAAAGTAGCGGGCCTGGACCAGATTCCCGAAGACATCAAAAAGAAATACCTGGTAGACGGCGATAAATATTGTCTCAGTGACCCTTTCATCCAGGACCTGGCCAAAAGAATTGCCGGCCAGGAGAAAAATCCCTACTGGATTGCTCGGAAAATTTACGAATATTTGATTGACCATCTTAGCTACAACCTCAAGCCGGTAGGTGGCTGGAACCCCGCGCCCACGGTTCTGCGCCGCGGCACAGCTTCCTGCTCGGAGTATACTTATTCTCTAATCGCTCTGTGCCGGGCCCTGGGGGTACCGGCCCGCTACGTGGGGGCGGTCAGTCTGCGCGGTGATGATGCCAGCTACGACGATGTCTTCCACCGCTGGAATGAAATTTATCTCCCGCCTTATGGTTGGATTCCTTTTGATGCCAACAAAGGAGATGTGGAGAGCCCGGGCGGGCGGGCCCTGGGCATTGGCAATGTGGCTGCCCGTTATATCATCACCACAGAAAATGGTGGCGGGGATAAGTACCTCTGGTTCGGTTATAATTATGGCTTCACCTGGAAATCGACAGGCAAATGCCGGGTGGCAGAAGAATCTTACGGCGAGTGGCAACCACTTGGGGTAAAAAAATACCAGAAGGCACTCAACCGCCAGTAGCCTAGTGAAGAAGGCAAGAGGAAGGTGTGAAACAGAATGGGTGGTTAATACCAGGTAGAATAATTTTATCAAAAAGATTGGGCCCCGGCGAAAAAGTATAGCGAGGAGAAGATTAGCTATGTGTTTGTCAGAGCGAAAACACTGGAAAGTGAACCTGATGAAAAAAGTTATGAGAGAAGGATGAATTTATTATAAAGTTAATGATATTAAGATTAGACTGAGTTAAAATAAAACTTTCAACAGTCTGAAGGAGCTTATCAGATGGTAGATTTTATAACTGGTAGGCTGATATTGTTGAAAGCGATATGAAGAAGCCAGCCATGCTGCCAGAAAAATCTGACCTGGAACATAAATTTACTCACCGGGTTATCCCGGCCTTTTTGTTTCTCTGTCTGGTTTTTTCCGTGTTTCTTTTTGTCTTTCGGAATATTCCTCATGGACATCGTTATGACCTGGTGCTGAAGTTAACGGTAGAAATTTTTCTGGTCTGGCTGGTCTATTCTTCCGAGCCGCGCTGGTTGGGCAGGACCGCAGTCCTAATTTTGGTATTAATGGCTGGCCTGGCCCTCGGTGTCTATCAGCTTAAAACCATAAACTCAGACCCAGAGATAATTGAGACCTACAAATCAGTTTTTCAGGACCTGAAGGAAGGACGTAATCCCTACACCAGCGGTCGGATTTACCATCGGGATGAAAATGACCAGGTGGTTTATCAAAATTTTAATTATCCTCCGCTTGAACTTTATCCCTACTGGTTTTTTTATCGCCTGGTTAAAACCTGGAACGTCAAGACGTTAACCGCACTGCTGGTAATGATTCAGCTTCTGGCCGGAGTAATACTTTTGTTGACCTTCAAAAAAGTCAAAAAGATTTATCTCCTGGCCTTTCTTCCGCTACTGACTTTTTCTGAAATTCATACTAACCCGGCCATGACCATGCTGTCAGTAGCCATTTTTCTTTTCCTGATTTACCGCCAGGCCAATCAACCTTCAGATTTCAAACGATTCTTGACCGCCGCTTTTATTGGTCTTGGCTCACTGACCAAATTTTTCTTTCTTCCTCTGGCCGCTGTTTATTATCTTTCACGCCTTGATTTACGAGACCGGACCAGGATGTTCAAAACCTTTCAGGAAATACTCGTTTCTGCCGTGGTAGCTTTAGTATTTATGTTGCCCTTTGGCCCCTGGAACATCATTAAGAGCACAATTATTTTTAACCTGAACCTGGGAGAGCGGAACCAGGTCACTACTTTTTATCCCAATATTCTCAGTGCCGTGTTTTATCTTATAAAGAAACCCGGGCTTTATCCGTGGGCTGCCGTTTTAATTTTTCTGCTGTCTCTGGTTCTGGCCAGCCGGCTGAAGCCGTTGACCGGCATGCTTTTTATCGGCCTGGTTTTTCTTTTTGTCTCACCAACGCCTGAGCCCCAGTATTTTGGCACCATGCTTCTTCTGGCTCTGGGTGCTAAATTATGGGAGATGGAGAATCAGCTGGCCAATCGCGGCTTTTTCGCGAAAAACATACGGACAGAAAATATTTATAGCTCAGTTTCAGGTCATCCGGGTTTCTAAAATAAACCTAACAGCTTACTTTACTCTCTGATTACCCCCAATAATTAATTATTTAATTAAAAAACGTTCTCGCCGGAGTATGGAGGTTAGACCAGCTCTTCCCGGCCCTCTATGGAGTTGGCTTTTTCAGATATTCTGAGAGCAACCCCTAAATTGAAAAGCCATAAAAGAATTTGGCTCATCCGGCTATATCGTGGGCAAAAATGAGAGATCCCTGGTTCCTTAAACCTAATTTGAATCTTGGCCAAGTCCTCGAAAATGAAGCCAATTGAAGAAATATCAACAAAATACAGAACATTCCTCTCCGACCATCTTTAAAACCTTCATCGTTGAGTCCTCTATTCGCTCATTGAAAATTATGATTCCCCGAGTTTACCCATTTAAAAGTCGGAAGGACCAAGAATTTTTTTAATATTTTTTCTGATAATAGCTGGTAACAAAGGTTCGGGGTTCGGAAAATTATTTGTTTGGCTAACCTGGTGGTTAAAGTCTTATTTGTTTTCCTGCGGGATAAACTGAACCCAGAGGTCTTCGGCCGTTTTGCCTGAAAGATTCTTCAGCTCATCCAGAGACATCATCCGGCAGAATTTAACTTTAGTGCGAGTGTACATTATTTTCCAGTCTTTGGTGTAGCGGGTGCAGTCGCCAATCTGGCCTTCGCTGGTCACATTGCACTTAAAAGAGACTATTTCTCCATCCGGCAGATGGAAACGGTAAAGATGTTCTTCTACTTTTTCTATCTGGGTTCCTTTGGGGATGACCACGGATTTACCGGCCGGGTCAGGCTCAGGCTTACCGCCGGAGAATCTTATGAAGCGGTAATCGGCGTCCGTTACAGTTAATTTCTGGAATTTTTCTGGTTGGCACAAGGAAAAAATCCGGGCCTGGCTGCCGGTGTAGATTAATTTTCCTGACTTATCAAGTGCCCTTATGTTCAGGCTATCTGAAGCCGGGATGACTTCCATCTTTCCCTCTTCTACCAGGAAAACAATGGTATTTCCTTTAACTTCTACTGCTGAACCGGCTGGAATTTTAACGGCGGATTCTCCAAAGATGAAAATGCCAGCTTGAGAGGCGCTGGTTAAAAGAAAAATGGCCATGGTAATAGTTAGAAGATAAAACCCGGTTTTACCCCTTCCCATTTTAAAGCCTCCTTTCCAGGAAGAAGAAGGGGCAAGGGAACGGGAAGAAGCGGTCGGCAGTACTTTAAACCGTCAGGCCCCTTCTTTTCCCTGATTTAAAGATAAATACCCAAGAGCGTTTTGTCAAATCAAAGCCCTGCGCCGGTAATCCTGAAGACCCAGGCGTACTGGCAGGGTGGATGCTGTCGGAGGCTATCAGAAATTTTAATTTCAAAGCCTGCATCGGACAGAGTCCAGCTCAATTTCTGCCTGGTGCCGAGCATGGATACATGCGCCCCAGGCCTGGGTTTAAGCGACCTTATGTTTAATTTAGCCGGAAGACTTTCGCCTTCCTCCGCCAGGTAAATGATATAAACCGTGCCGTTTTTGCCCCGCGTGAAACAGATTTTGCCTTCTTTGAAGGGCGGAAGCGGGCGGGTGGCGTAAATGGCCTGGCTGTTTATTTTCATCCAGGCGGCGTATTCTTTGAGCAGGTCAAAAGCGCCCTGCTGCCAGGTGCCATCAGGACCAGGAGCGATGTTGAGCAGAAGGTTTCCACCTTTGGCCACGATGTCCACCAGAAGGTGAATAGCCCGGCGGCCACTCATGTATTTAGCGTTGGGGGTGAAAGACCAGCCACCGCCGGAAATGATGCATGATTCCCAGGGGTAGGGAAGAGCCTGGTCAGGCACCACGTTTTCCGGGGTCAGGTAATTCTGGTTTTTACCCGGAACGGCGCGGTCCACGACAATCAGACCGGGCTGTTTCTCCCGACACTTGGCTACCAGCTCATCCATCCTGATGTCCTGGCTTATGACCTGGCTTTTCAGGTAGCCTGATTTGCTTTCCCGCAGCCGCTGCTCGTAGTATTTCTGAAGTTCTTCTTTTGTTTTTTTAGACACCCAGCCACCATCCAGCCACAGAATGTCAAGGCGGCCATAATCGGTCATCAGTTCCAGAATCTGGTTGTGGGTGTATTCCACAAATTTTTCCCAGCGCTCGGGGTAGGCTTCGGGGTCGTAATTAACGTTGCGGTCGCGGGGCGGAAAGTTGGGCCACCAGTAATAGGGCGAGTGCCAGTCGGGCTTGGAAAAATAAGCGCCCACCCAGAAACCTTCCTTCCTGAAAGCCTCAAAAATTTCTCTGGTTACGTTAGCTCTGGGGTTGGCGCTGAAAGGACATTCCGGGTCCGTGATTTTGTAATCAGTGTATTTGGTATCAAACATACAGAAGCCGTCATGATGTTTGGTGGTGAAGATTACGTAACGCATGCCGGCTTCTTTAGCCGCTTTGGCCCAGACCGCCGGGTCAAATTTGACCGGGTTGAAGGTTTTCTTCAGGTTTTCATACTTTTTGACGTATTCGTAATAATCTTCCAGGCTGCGGCGGCACCAGCCTTCATCTTCCGGACAGATGGACCAGGATTCCACAATACCCCACTGGCTGTAAGGTCCCCAGTGCATGAGCAAACCAAACTTCAGGTCCTGCCAGGCTTCCAGCTTTTGCCGGACTAAAGGGTCAGTTTCCGGAACGTAGCGCTCCTCATCCGGTGTCTGAGAAAAGCTGTAGGTGCTGGGGAGAGCCAGAAAGGCAGCCAGAAGAAAAATTGAGAGAATAAAATGAGAAAATTTAACTGAGAAAGGCCTTTCTGTTGCTTTGGTCATCTTCATTTTCATTTCCTTAAATCAAATTTTGCTCATTTATGTTTATTTTGACCATTTCTATTCTAAATTTTTCTTCTTTTTTATCAATAAAAACAAAATACCTTCGTGATAGAAATTTTCGTTTTCATTTTGGCCTCAGTTATGTTGATTTTGTTTCATATAAATTAATGGGAGACGACAGGCTGTTCATTAACTTGCTCGATATTAATCCCCATGGCTGGCTTTCCACGCCTCCTGTTCCAGCTACTGTCCTTAGACGAGATACCATGTCTTAACCTGAAAGAACGGGAAGTCTTGACAGATAGGAGGCTATTTAAGGTATAGTAAAGCTTGTTCAAAGGAGGGCTTATGAAAAATAAGAATGTTGTAGCTGCCTTTCTGGTGTTGTTCGTTTTTTTGCTGCTGGCGAGCTGTGCTCCAGGACCAAACACCTTGGAGAAAACACCGAATGCCAAAGGAAAAGTAGCCGGGTTCTGGAAGGGGCTCTGGCATGGCCTTATTTCTCCGGTGACTTTTATAATTTCCCTGTTTTCTAAGAACGTCAGAATTTACGAGGTGCACAACAACGGCAACTGGTATAACTTCGGGTTTGTCCTGGGGGCCGGGCTATTTCTTCAAGGCGGGATTCTAGGGTCACGCAAAGCTCGCCGCCGCTGAAATGACAGAGCCAGGCAGCTTTTTGAGACACATAAAGTCAGGTCTTTTTTCAGGCAAAACTTTTTAATTTTATCTTCACCATTTAATCAGAAATCTGCCGAAAATACATCTTCATATAAAAAAGCAAAAAAGCATATTGTGGCCAAGAAGGGAAAGAGGCATAACTGTGCTCAAGTATTTTTTTTAAAATTTTCTTGAGGAGGGAATCGGTGAGAAAGAGTGCCATTTTGAAGTTTGGTCTTCTTTTTGGGGCTATTATCTTCTTGGCCTTTCTTGCTGATAATATCCAGGATATCAGGCAACGCTTCCCCCCATTACTACCCAGAGACTTGTTGATTTAGCGGCAGTAGATGTTTATGCCTTTAGCTTTAGCTGTGTTTGCGACCTGCGGGGTATCGATGCTCTTTATTTTAATAAAGTTCCTGAAGAACTAACAGCGCAGGTAAAATTTTCTGTGGATGAGGCTTCGGCCATAAGAATACTGAAGGTTTCATGTTTTTATTTACTTAACAGAAGGGCAGAGAATAGGGAAGTAATGCTTCAGGCTAATTTATTTAAGGGACAGGCAGTCACTCTGGTAGAGGTGGTGACCACTCTTGTCCTGGTGAAAAAATCGGTCGGGATCACGGCTGAAGTTAAGGGGGATGGCGCGACCACCGGTGTTTCAAACATGACCAACAACAAGAAACAAGGTAAATGTTTGTAAGGGCAGAATTATTTAGAAGTTAATAATTCTCAATCTTAATTAAGGTCTTTTAGCAAAAATCAGTTTTATCCACCAGTCCCGATTATTCTGTTTTTGGCTTCCCTGAAAAAATGGTAAAATCGGGAACGAAAGTTAATCTTAAACAACACGGGAGGTGGTCGTGTTGAAAAGCAAAAATAAAGACTTGAGCAACCCCAAATTTAAATTTCAGCAATTTTTTGTTCTGGCTGTTATCGGTCTTTTTCTGCTGAGTGGTGTGGTTCAAAGCCAGCCAAAGGCTGCAGCCAAACCCAACCTTCCACCAGACCTTGATACCCTGGTGGCCCGGGTCATGAAGACCTTTGAAGTGCCCGGGTTGAGCCTGGCCATCGTCAAGGATGGTCAGGTGCTGCTGGCCAAGGGTTATGGGGTTAAGAAGCTGGGAGAGCCAGCACCGGTTGATGCTCAGACACTTTTCGGCATTGCTTCCAACAGCAAGGTGTTTACGGCTGTGGCTCTGGGAATGCTGGTGGATGAAGGCAAACTGCGCTGGGATGGTCGGGTCATTGATTATCTTCCAGAATTCCAGATGTACGACCCGAACGTCAGCCGGGAAATCATGGTCAAGGACCTGCTGTGCCACCGCTGCGGCCTGGGGTTGGGTGCTGGTGACCTGATGCTCTGGCCGGCCTCAGACCTGAACCGGAAAGAAATACTCAGGCGCGTTCGCTACCTA
>Ga0334722_10003613_pt1 | contig 16525 bp, 12 predicted proteins | sample C3_bottom_MG_FD_207210 | JGI IMG/M metagenome (GOLD analysis project Ga0334722, IMG submission 207210) | Sediment microbial communities from Yellowstone Lake, YNP, Wyoming, USA - C3_bottom | ecosystem: Environmental > Aquatic > Freshwater > Lake > Sediment | place: USA: Wyoming | collected...
TGGCCACCAATTTCGACCGCATCCCCTACGGCGTTGTCCCGCCCCTGGTCAAGCCGCACACCATCGACGATGTGCCGGTGCTGGCCCTGACCCTGCACAGCCCGCGCTACGATCACTACACCCTCCGGCGTCTCGCGGCCCAGCTTGACGATGCGGTCAAGAACATCCCCGAGGTGGCGGAAACCAAGCTCATCGGCGGCGCCCGGCGACAGGTGCGGGTGCTCTTCGACCCAGCCCGGCTTGCCGCCCGGCGGCTGACCGCAACGGAGATCATCCCCAGGCTGCAACAGAGCAACCGGCAATCGTACTCCGGCAATCTACAGACCTTGAACAAGGAAATGCTCCTGCAAACCGGCCAGTTCCTGACCTCGGCCAAGGAGATCGGCCGCATCGTGATTGGCGTTTACGCCAACAGGCCGGTGTATCTCGACGAGGTGGCCAAGGTGGTAGATGGCCCGGAAGAGCCGACCAGCTATGTGCTTTTCGGCTCAGGCAAGGGCCAGCCGGAAGAGGCGGCCGTGACCCTTTCCCTGGCCAAGCGGCCAGGAGCCAACGCCGTGCAGGTGGTGAAAACGGTGCTGGCCAAGATCGAGACCCTCAAAGGGACAGTTATCCCCAGCGACGTCACCATCAGCGTGACCAGAAACTACGGCGAAACCGCAGCGGAAAAATCCAACGAGCTGCTGCTGCACATGGGTATCGCCGTGTTCGGCGTAACCTTGCTCATCCTCTTCTTCCTGGGCTGGCGGGAGTCGATCATCGTCATTCTCGCCATCCCCTCGACCCTGGCGCTGACCCTGCTCCTGTTCTACCTGTACGGCTACACCCTGAACCGCATCACCCTGTTCGCCCTGATCTTTTCCATCGGCATCCTGGTGGACGACGCCATCGTGGTGGTGGAAAACATCGTCCGCCATCTGAGGCTACCGGGAAACACCAAGAAGTCTGTGCTCACCATCGCCATCGAGGCGGTGAACGAGGTGGGCAACCCCACCATCCTCGCCACCTGGGCGGTGATCGCCGCCATCCTGCCCATGGCCTTTGTCGGTGGACTGATGGGCCCGTACATGCGACCAATCCCCATCGGCTCCTCGGCGGCGATGATCTTTTCGTTGCTCATTGCCTTCACCGTAACGCCCTGGGCCGCCATCCGGGTGCTGAAAAAGAATTGCTCCCCCGCGGAATGCCCAATTGATGCCGAAGCGGAAGTAGAACAGGAAGCAGAGCACGGCCACGCCCCCAATGACTTTTTCACCCGCCTTTACCACCGAGTCATGGACCCGCTCCTTGCCCATGCCCGCTGGCGGCTGATCTTTTTTGCAAGCATTGTCGGCCTGCTCCTTGCCTCCTGTTCCATGGTTTATTTTGGCCTGGTCAAGGTCAAGATGCTGCCCTTTGACAACAAGAGCGAGTTCCAGATTATCCTGAATATGCCCGAAGGCTCCACGCTGGAAGCAACCACCCAGGCGGCCAGGGAGATGGCCGCAATCGTCGGCCAGGAACCGGAGGTAGTCAACTATCAGGTGTATGCAGGGGCTGCCTCGCCCTACAATTTCAACGGGTTGGTCCGCCATTACTACCTGCGCAACAACGTCCACCTGGCGGATATCCAGATCAATCTGCTGCCCAAGGGCGAGCGCAAGGCCCAGAGCCACGAAATCGCCAAACGCATCCGTCCCAAGGTTACGGCCATTGCGGCACAATACGGAGCCACCGTGGCCGTGGCCGAGGTGCCGCCGGGGCCGCCGGTGCTGCAAACCCTGGTGGCCGAGATCTACGGGCAAACCGATGCCCAACGGCTAAAGCTGGCAGCCAGGGTCAAGGAACTCTTCCTCGCCACGGAGGGGGTTGTCGATGTGGACTGGTACCGCGAGGCAGAGCGGGGCAAAACCGTCATCGCGGTGGACAAAGAAAAAGCCGCCCTCAACGGCATCTCCGAAGGCGAGATCACCCAGGCCGTTGATCTGGGGCTCAAGGGGGCGCCCGTCGGCCTGTTCCACCGGCCCGAGGATAAGGAGGGAGTCGATATCGTGCTGGAACTGCCCCGGGCGCAGCGGGCACGGGTTGAAAGCATCCTGAACATCCAGCTCCGCTCCGGCCTGAACCCGGCAGGACCCTTGGTGCCCCTGCGGGAGCTGGTCACGGTAACCGAAGCGCCCATTGACCAGCCCATCTACCGCAAGAATCTGAAGCCGGTTATCTATGTAACCGGCGATGTGGCCGGGGCGGCGGAAAGCCCGGCCTACGCCATCTTCGCCCTGAACAAGGAACTTGCGAAACTCGATGGCCGCCAATACGGCGGCGAGCAGAAAGCAATCTCCATCTACAATCTCAAGCAGCCCTTTTCCGAGCTGGAACCGGCGATCAAGTGGGACGGCGAGTGGCACATCACCCTGGAGGTCTTCCGGGACCTGGGCTTCGCCTTCTGCGCGGTGATGATCCTCATCTACATGCTCATGGTAGGCTGGTTCAAGGATTACACCGTACCGCTGGTGGTTATGGCAGCGATCCCCTTTTCGCTGATCGGCATTCTCCCGGCGCACTGGGGTTTCGGCGCCTTTTTCACCGCCACCTCCATGATCGGCTTCATGGCCGGGGCCGGGATCGTGGTGCGCAACTCCATCATCCTCGTTGACTTCATCGAGCTGCGCATCAGCCATGGCCTCCCGCTCAAGGAAGCTGTGGTGGAAGCCGGGGCCATCCGCTTTAGGCCCATGCTCCTCACCGCCCTGGCCGTGGTGGTCGGGGCCTCGGTGATCCTGGCCGACCCGATCTTCCAGGGGCTGGCCATCTCGCTGATGTTCGGGGAGATCGCTTCGCTGTTGATCAGCCGCATGGCGGTGCCGGTTCTGTTCTTCATGCTGCGCGCGCACCGACAGCCTCCATTATAACCATCTGTGGTGTTCACGAGTAAGGCTTCAACCTGCTGATTCTTTTCCCCTCCGGCAAAAATGTTCTTTTTTTTGCAGGTGCGCAAGCCAATCTTCGGTATAATTTTACACTGGCAAATACCCAGGATTTTTGGTATCGAGGCTGTGCAGGAATTAACTCGCTCGGCTCAATTAGAATCAACGGGTTACAGCTCAACGGCCCACATTATTCCCCACCACTGTTGGAGACTTCACCAACCATTGTGCCCACAGCACACGGAGGAGATCATGAAAAAAGTTGCCCTGGCCCTTAGCCTGCTGCTCGTAACCGCGCTTACCGGCTGCGATTCCGGTCCCAAGCAAAAATCAGCGCCGATCCAGACCCTTTCCATCAAGGGGTCGGACACCATGGTCCATCTGGTCAGTTCCTGGGCGGAAGAATTCATGAAGACCCATACCGAAGCGGACATCTCCGTGACCGGCGGCGGCTCCGGCACCGGCATCGCCGCCCTGATTAACGGCACCACCGATATCTGCGCGGCCTCGAGAGGCATGAAGGAAAAAGAACAGAAACTCGCGGCGGCCAACAAGATCTCCCCGGTTGAGATCCCGGTGGCCCGCGACGGCATCGCCCTGATCGTGCATCCCGAAAACCCGGTGAGCAGCCTGACCCTTGACCAGCTGCGCCTGATCTACACGGGTAAGGTGAGCAACTGGAAGGAGGTCGGCGGGTCCGACACCCCCATTCTCCTCTTGTCCCGCGAGTCCAGCTCCGGCACCTTTGTTTTCTTCCAGGAGCATGTCCTGAACAAGGAGGATTTCAGCGCCTCCGCCCGGTTGCTGCCCGGCACCTCGGCTCTGGTGCAGGCCGTGGCCGCCGATCGCGGGGCCATCGCCTATGTGGGCCTTGGCTTTGCCGCAGAAGCAAAAGGCAAGGCGAAAACTCTTGGCATCCAGGCCAGCGGCCAGGACAATCCGGTGGTCCCCAGCGAGGAAACAGTCCGTTCCGGGGCCTACCCTGTTTCCCGGCCGCTTTTCTTCTACAGCAACGGGGCGCCCAAGGACACGGCAAAGCAGTTCCTCGATTTCTGCCTGAGTCCGGCAGGGCAGAAGATTGTCAGAGAAACGGGATATGTCCCGGTCTCGTAACCTCTTCATAACCGACAAGCTGATGCGGCTGCTGCTGGTCGGCGCCGCTTCAACCAGCGTCCTTGTCGTCTGCCTGATCTTCCTCTTCCTGTTCAAGGAGGCCGGGCCGTTCGCGCTTAAGCCTGGACTGGGCAAACTCCTGGACAGCCAATGGATTCCGGTTTCCTTTCAGGAGGAGCATTTCGGCGTTGGCCCCCTGCTTTCCGGCTCCGCCCTGGTAACCGCCCTGGCCATGCTGGTCACGGTGCCCATCTCCGTGCTGGTGGCGATCTACATCGCGGAGATCGCCCTGCCCGCCGAACGGGAGTTTCTCAAGCCGTTCATTGAAATCCTGGCCAGCATCCCCTCGGTGGTGCTTGGCTTTTTCGGCCTGCTGGTGGTGGCGCCCATCGTTAAAACACTTTTCGGCCTCAGCACCGGCCTCACCGCCCTGACCGGCGCCCTGCTCCTCTCGCTCATGGCCATCCCCACCATCATCTCTCTCTCTGAGGATGCCCTGGTCAGCGTACCCTACGCCCTGAAAAACGCCTCCCTGGCCTTGGGCGCCAGCCATCTGCAGACCATCTTCCGGGTCACTTTGCCCGCGGCCCTGCCGGGAATCGTGGCTGCGGTGATGCTCGGGATCGGCAGAGTTATCGGGGAAACCATGGCGGTGCTGATGGTCACCGGCAATTCAGCCATCCTCACCTTTTCCCCCCTGGCCTCGGTGCGGACCATGACCGCCACCATTGCCGCGGAGATGGGCGAGGTGCCCTTTGGCAGCGTCCATTACCAGGCGCTTTTCTGGATAGGACTCATCCTGCTGGTCATCACCTTTGCCCTCAACATCATTGCCCAGCAAGTGCTGAAAAAATACGGCATGATGAAATGAAGACGAACAACACCGCCGACAAATTCATCCTCCTCGCCCTGCGGCTCATCACCTACGCCATTGTTCTGGTGATCGGCTATATCCTCTTTGACATCATCCGGCACGGGGCGCCAGCCCTCGACTGGCAGTTTATCAGCAGTTTCCCTCGCAGAAGCGGGGCGGCGGGCGGTATCTTTCCCGCCATTGTCGGCACCTTCTATCTGGTGGTGGGCACCATCGCCATTGCCCTGCCGCTTGGCATCGGCGGGGCAATCTATCTTGCCGAATATGCCGAGCAGGACAGATTCAACACCGTGATCCGCCTGGCCATCGTCACCCTGGCCGGGGTGCCCTCCATCGTTTTCGGCCTTTTCGGCCTTGGCATCTTTGTGCTCTTCTGCGGCTTTGGCCCCTCCATCCTGGCGGGCAGCCTGACCCTGGCCTGCATGGTCCTGCCCACCATCATCGTGGCCAGCGAAGAGTCGCTGCGCGCCGTGCCCAAGGGCTTTCGCGATGCAAGCCTGGCCTTGGGGGCCACCAAATGGGGGATGATCCGCACCAATGTCCTGCCCTATTCCATGTCTGGCATGATAACCGGCTCGATCCTCGGAATCGGCCGGGCCGCCGGGGAAACCGCGCCCATCCTCCTGACGGTGGCCGCCTTTTTTCTCCCCAGACTGCCAAAATCAGTTTTTGATCAGGTCATGGCCCTGCCCTACCATCTTTACATCCTGGCCACCCAGCACCCCGAGGCGGACCGGATCAGACACATGCAATACGGCACCGCCCTGATTCTGCTCCTGCTGGTCTTGGGCTTAAGCCTCGGCGCCATACTCATTCGAACCCATTTCAGGAAAAAATTCCGATGGTAGAACAGTCTATTTATCCAAAAGACCAAGAGATGGTCATCACCACCAGCCAGGTCAACTTTTTCTATGGCCCAACCCAGGCGCTGTTTGACATCTCCCTGCTGATCCCGACCAAGCACGTCACGGCCCTGATCGGCCCCTCCGGCTGCGGCAAATCGACCTTTCTCCGATGCCTGAACCGGATGAACGACACCATCCCCCACAGCCGAGTGGAGGGAGAAATATTCATCAACCAAAAAGATATCTATGCGCCGGGCACCGATGTGGTGGAGCTGCGCAAGGAGGTGGGGATGGTTTTCCAGAAATCAAACCCCTTTCCAAAATCCATCTTCGACAACGTTGCCTACGGCCCCCGGATTCACGGCGAAAAGGACCCCAAACGTCTGGCGGAAATCGTGGAGCAAAGCCTGCAGCAGGCGGCCATCTGGGACGAGGTCAAGGACCGGCTGCACGCCAATGCCATGGGGCTCTCCGGCGGCCAGCAGCAGCGGCTCTGCATCGCCCGCGCCCTGGCGGTCGGGCCGAAGATTCTGCTCATGGACGAGCCGGCCTCAGCCCTTGACCCAAAAGCAACCATGCGGATCGAGGATCTGATCGGCGAGCTGCGCACCAACTACACCATTGTCATCGTCACCCACAACATGCAACAGGCCGCCCGGGTTTCCGACTACACCGCCTTTTTCTATGAAGGCCAGCTGATTGAATGTGATACCACCCCGAAAATATTCACCAACCCTCGGCAGAAACAGACAGAAGATTACATAACCGGTCGCTTCGGATGAGCGTGGAGTAAAATCATGGCAAAACACATGCAGCATGACATCGATAAACTGAAGGCAAAGATCATCAGTATGGGCGAAGCTGTGGAAGACCGGGTCTATCAGGCCACGCTTTCGGTGATCAACCGCGATCCGGCCAAGGCAAACGCGGTGATCAAGGGAGATCGGGAAATTGACGACATGGAGGTGGAGATCGAGGAGGACTGCCTGAAGATTCTCGCCCTGTATCAACCGGTGGCCATCGACCTGCGCTTCATCGTGGCGGTGCTTAAGATCAACAGCGATCTGGAGCGGATTGGGGACTTGGCGGTGAACATCGCCGAACGGGGGTTATTCCTCGCCGGGCAGGAAAAGATTGAAATACCCTTTGACCTGTCGGCCATGGTCAACCTGGCCGAAAAAATGGTCACGGAAAGCATCGACGCCCTGATCAATCATGATGTGCGCCTGGCCCACCATATCCGGGCGTCGGACGACACCATGGATGCCATGAATCGGGAGATGTACACCAAGCTCAAGGGGATGCTCCTCACCGATCCCGACCATGTGAACAACCTCATGCATGTCCTCTCGGTTGGGCGGCACCTGGAAAGAATTGCCGACCATGCCACCAACATTGCCGAGGATGTCATCTATCTGGTCGATGCCCAGATCATCCGGCACACGCCAGAGCTTTACGACGAATAGGCAGCCCGGCCTTACGAGGAAATGTCGATGGTGCCCTTTTTCTTGAGGATGCGCAGAGCGATATAGATGGGCAGCAGCACGACCACGATGCCTGCGGCATAAGGCGCGTAGGCTGATTCGCTCAGCGTGACGCCGTGGAGAAAATACTCCCGCCAGAGGGGGATCAAAGCCAGGGCGACAAAGGTCCAGAAGGCGGTGCCGCTGTCCTTGATCAGAGCGCGCCACCAATGGAAGCTGAACCCGGACAGGGTCCGGCCGAGATTGGCAAACGACGGCCACAGCCGCCGCGTCCGGCGACAGAAGGCCTCGTATTCCTCCCCGAATTTCCCGTACAGGAACTTCTCCTCGGTGGCCATGATCGCATAATAGAAAAAGACGAAAAACGGCAGCACCGTGACAAAGGCCAGGGGCGCGCCGCCATACAACCCGATGCCGATGGCGATCAGGATGTTGCCAAGATACATGGGGTTGCGCACATGGTTGTAGATGCCGCCGGTCACCAGACGGCTGGCATAGACCTTGCCCTCCTTGCCGCCCCGCTCGATGTAATCAAAACCAATGGTAAAAAAACGCAAGCCCTCGCCAAGCAAGGTCACCACCAGCCCCAGCCAGGTCAACCAGGAGGAGACGGCCTCGTTGACGATCACCTGCGGCCTGAACACAAAGAGCATGGCGATGAAGATAACCGGAAACATATAAGCCCGGTAACGGAAGAAGAAGTTCCCGGCCCCGACCATGAAGGGGTTGCTCAGTCTCATTGCGCCACCTTACGAATTATGTAGCCGCAGAAATTGTACCACTTGAAAAAGATCTCGCATTCGTTGAAGCCGTTCTGCAGGACCAGCTCCTCGTTTTCCTGCACCCGGTAGGGGATGAGGACATTCTCCAGGGCCTCGCGTTTCTGGCTGATCTCAAGCTTGCTGTAGCCGCTGGCCTCCTTGAAATCGTAGTAGTACTTGATAAAGAACCGGTTGAGCAGCGAATCCCGGCTCAGCACCTTCTCGATGAGGATCAGGCAGCCGTTTTCGTTGACCCCCTTGGCGATACTCTGGATCAAGCGCTCCCGGTTCAGGGGGCGGACGAACTGGAGGGTGAGGTTCATGATCACCACCGAGGCGTTCTCGACCCGGACCTCGTTGTTGAGATCCATGCACTCGAGATGGTAATCATGCTGCATGCCGTGACTCTTCAGCTTTTCCTCTGCTTTCTTCAGCATCTCCTCGGAATAATCGCAGCCAACCATCCTTACTCCCGCAGGCAGGATCGGGTCAAGTTGGATCAGGGTCGTGCCGGTGGAGCAGCCCAGGTCGTAAACATTGGTTCCCGGCACGGCGAAATCCCGGGCCAGCTCTGACATCATCCGCTGCACTTCGAGATAAAAAGGGACCGAACGAACCAACATGTCGTCAAAGACGGAGGCGGTTTTTGCGTCAAAACTAAAATCAGCCACCGTACCCTGTGGGGTTGCGAAAATTTTATCCTTGCCCATGGAGACTCTCTTCTGCTGCTAGTATTCTTGGCCCGGCCTTGGGTGTGCGCCCCAGGCCGGATGCTTCGCGCGCTTGTTACAAACCAGTTTCCTTCATTATCACAAAGCGGGGCGGAAGTCCATGGTTATCCCTTTTTCCCTGGTCTCGGATCGCAAGGCCGGGGCGGCTGCCTGGCTGAGCCGTCGGAGTTTGAATTCTTCCCGCGAAGGCCAGCGGTCCAGACCTCTCTGGTAGAGCAGGCTGGCACCCTGATAGGAACAAATGGCTTTCTCGCTCAGTTCTTTTTTCTCTGCCACCGGAACCAGCACCGCATCCTGCATGGTTTCGCTGGCCACCTGATACTGGGCGATCCCCTTTCGTTCATTGAGGATGGCCAGATAGCCATCCTCAAGGTAGCCAAGCCGCTGGTAGTTGCCGATGAAAGCGCGGGGTGTGAAATCAGGAGCCAGAATATCCTTGCCAAAAAACTTGCTGTGGTATTGCCACTTCAGCAGGCCAAACAGAGTGGGACCGAGGTCAATCTGGCTTGCCAGGGTATTATTCACCCCAGGTTTAATGATCCCGGGTCCATAAAAAATCAAGGGGATATGGTAGCTGTGCACCGGAAGCTCCTGCCTGCCTGCGCTACCCGCGCAATGATCCGCGACAATGACGAAGATGGTGTTGTCAAACCAGGAATGATGCCGAGCCTCATCGATGAACCTGCCGATGGCGTAATCGGTGTACTTGACTCCCCCAATCCGCCCGGTTTTTGCGGGGATATCGATCTTTCCTTCTGGATAGGTGAAAGGCCTGTGGTTTGAGGTGGTCATCACATAGCCGAAGAATGGCTTCTTTTGGCTCGCGGACTGGTCGAATTCCCGCAGGGCCCGACCCAGGATATCCTCGTCGCAAACCCCCCAGATATTGGCAAAGCTGATCTCTGCCGCGCTGAGGTTGGAGCGATCGGTAATCTCAAAACCATTGCCGCCAAAAAAGGCGTTCATGTTGTCAAAATACCCGAAGCCACCATAGAAAAACCTGGTGTCATAGCCTTTGTCCTGAAAAACGAACCCCAAGGAAAACATATTGGCGTTGTTGGGCCGCTTGACAATGGACTGCCCTGGCGTCGGCGGCACGGAAAGCGTGACCGCCTCCATCCCGCGAACCGTCCGGTTGCCCGTGGCATACAGCCGATTGAACAGCAGGCCGTCCCTGGCCAGGACGTCCAGATTGGGGGTAAGGCCCGCAGTGTTGCCAAAAGCGCCGAGATACTCGGCACTCAGGCTTTCCACCATGATCAAGACAACGTTATGGCGTTTTTCCGGGGCTGCGGAAGTAAGCACCCGCTCTATATCCGCAGGGTTGTCCCCGAGATAGCGGCTGTTTTTGGTCGCCAGCAGGGCGCGCAGGCCAGTGAACGCGGCCTTATCGTCCATGTTTTTATAAAAGGTCGCGTAGTCCAGGCTGTTGTTGCGAAAGGCGGAAAACAGCTGATATATGCCATTCTCCGCCAGTTCTTTTTCGTAACGGTTGGCAAAGACCGCGCCAGGAAGGGCGCCATCCACGGTCAGGAAGAGGAGTACGGGCAACAACAGAAAAGCCGCGCCAACACCCAGCCGGGAGGCCAGCGAAGCCGACGGTCCCTGTTGCCGCACTGCGGCGATGACCGCTTCCAGCCGGGGCCGGATGACGAGAAAAACAAGAGCTGCCGCAACGCCAACCATGGAGAGAAGCAGGGGCACCGGATAGGACTCACGGATATTACCGATTACCTCATGGGTATAGACCAGATAGTCCACGGCGATGAAGTTGAAACGCACGCCGAACTCATCCCAAAACAGCCATTCAGCCAGAGCAGAGAAGGCCAAGCCATAAGTCAGGGCAAAAACAAGGGGGTAGAGGACAAGCCTCTGCCAGCGGCTGACAAAAAAACGGTGGGGCATTACCATCAGATACAGGACAAGGGGAATGGCAAAATACGCGGCGTTGACCAGATCAGACAACAAGCCGACCAGAAAGATGCCGCCCACGGTCAGGGGGGAATGCCCGATCTGTTGCCAGCTGCGGCTCAATAACGCCAGGCGCACCCCAAAGGCATACAGGCTGTACCAGATGAAGAACAGACGCAGAAACTGAAAACGGCCAAGAAACGGAAGGCCGACAAGGCGGGAAACCACGGGCGGGATGATCTTTGACATGATGGGGCGGGCCTGATCCATTGCTTACAACTTCCCCATGTTTGCCGTCGAAATTGACCGCGAATTTCTTCCAGGGGAAGAGCACTGTTTTGCCGGAATCTAACACGCCAAGGATTGCCAGAAGATTTCAGGGGCATTACAACTGTGAAAGGTTACGGATCAGGACAACAAGAAAGAATCGGCAGGCAGCGACAGGATAAAAGTCGAGCCTTGGCCGGGCGCGCTTTCCACCTCGATGCTCCCGGCATGGGCCTGGATGACCGCCTTGACAAGACTCAGGCCCAGACCCAGGCCCCGCTGGCTGCGGCTGTGATCGCCCCGATACAACCGGTCAAAAATCCGGGGCAGATCGTCCGGCGGGATGCCTGTCCCGGTATCCTGCACCCGGATGAACACATTTTTAGCTTGCCGACCACAGGCAAGTTCGATGTGGCCCCCGGCTGGCGTATGCTTGAGGCTGTTGTCCAGCAGATTCCCGACCACCTGCCGCATCCGGTCGAGATCCGCTATCAGTGTGAGATCAGACGGCCCTGAAACAACAATCGCCACCCCATTTTCCTCGGCCACATACTGGTACAGATCAACCACCTCGGCAAGGAGGGCAACGACATCAATGGGTTGTCGATGCAGCTTCATCACCCCTGTCTCTGCCTCGGAGATGTCCATCAGGGTATTGAGCATGGCGATGATCCGCTCCGACTCTTCGGCGCAGTCCAGCAGGGCTTCGCGCAACACCTCGGCCTTGTTGCCGGACTGCAAGGCGGTTTCGATCCCGGCCCGCATACGGGTCACCGGAGTGCGCAGATCATGGGCCACATTATCCAGCGCCGCCCGCATACCGGTAAGCAGCTGCTCGATCTTTGCCAGCATGGTGTTGAAAAGACGGACCAGCTCGTCCAGTTCGTCGCCGGTCTGCCGCGACGGCACCCTGGCCTCCATCTTGCCGATATCAATGTTGCGCACCACCTCAATGAGGTCGCGCACCGGGCGCAGGGAGCGGAAAGCCAGGAAGACCCCGCCGACAAAACCGAAAATGACCATAGGCAGCATGATCCCCGCAAATACCTCCCCGAAATTTTCCAGAATATTCTGCCGTTCCCCGGACCCCCTGCCAATCTGGAGCAGATATCCGCTTTTAAGGCGTCTGCTTACAATCTCAAGCGTATCGCCCCTGCCTTTGGCCGGAAGGATGAGCCAGGCATCGGAACCGTCCCCGCGAGGGAAAAGGGGAGAAAATTCACTGTCCAGATGTCGCCATTCCGGGGGCAGGGTGACGATAAGCGATTGCCCTGTGGGATCGGCCACCCGCACAAAAAAACCCGCCTGGCTGTTGGCGGCATCTTCAAGACGAATCTCGGCAAGCATGGCCTGTAGCCCCCGCTGCTGCTCCTGCAGGGTGTATTCATTGAGCCTGCCCAGAATGATGTTCCGGTCCTTTGCCAGGATCGCGGCGCGCAGGGGAAAATACAGCAGGGCAAAAAGCAGGAGAGAGCTTGAGATAAAGATAAGGGAATACCACAGGGCCAGGCGAAAGCCCGTGGTTTTTGCCAGATGCTTAATCCTTGCCAAGGACATAGCCGACCCCGCGAATCGTTTGAATCAGCTTGCGCCCAAAATCCCGGTCGATCTTATTGCGCAACCGGCAGACGAGCACATCCACCACATTGGTCTGGGGATCAAAATTATAATCCCAGACATGCTCCAGAATCATGGCCTTGGAAATAACCCGGCCCGGGTTACTCATAAGAAATTCCAGGAGGGAAAACTCCCTGGGCTGGAGATCAATCTTGCGCTCGGCTCGGTGAACCTCCCGCCTCAGCTTGTCCAGGGAGAGATCCCCCACCCGCAGGGCCGTGGCTTCCGGCGCCGCGCCTGCCCGACGGAGCAGGGCCTGCACCCTGGCCAACAGCTCGGAAAAGGAAAAGGGCTTGGTGAGATAATCGTCCCCTCCGGCCTGCAAGCCCTTGACCCGATCCTCAACCGAATGTTTGGCGCTCAGGATGATCACCGGGGTGTTGACCTGCCGCCCACGGAGATGATCGAGCAGGGCAAGGCCATCAAGTCGTGGCAGCATAATATCAAGCACGGCAAGGTCATAGGCGCCATCCAGTGCCTGGGCCAGGCCATCCTCGCCATTGTCGGCGACATCAACGGAAAAACCAGCCTGCCGCAACCCCATGCTGATGAAGGCGGCAATTTTAGGATCATCTTCGACAACGAGTATGCGCATGGGTAGCCTTATCCTGAAAAAATCCCGGCCATTCTAAGCCTCTTGCAAAGATTAGCAGTCCTGCGGCCAACCGGCAATCAGAACTTTGCCGGCGAAGAACTCGCCCCTTACCAAAAAAGAATATGTGCGGGCAGATTGGGCTTTATGGTATAGTTTGTCGTCTTGCTGTTGCCCAATTCTTGGAGTTTGGCCGAGACATGCCGGGATTACCATCGGCGAGCCCTCTTTCCCCCACATAAAGACCATGATCTCAACCTTGCGCCCATATTTCTCCCGCTTAAAAGTGGAATCCCCCCGCTATGCCGTGTTCCTGCTCTTTCTCTTCGGCTATACGGAGATTCTTCAGCAACGCGGCGGCCTGCCGTCCTTGCTGCCGGCCTGGCGCCTGGAAATCCCCCTGCTCCTCTACCTCTATTTCTTTCTCAATCAACTCCTCCGCAAATCACGGTGGCAACCGCTGGTGGCCGCGGCGCCGCTTGTCCTGTTTTATGGCGTGTTCGATGCCTACCATCTCATGTTTGGCCGGATGCTGCGCATCACCGAACTCACCGAACTGCCAGAGATGCTCCAGGTGCTGCCCCCACTGTCCCTCGCCCTGATCGGGGCGCTGATAGGTCTTCCGCTCCTGGCTTTTTTCGCCTCCCTTGAATTTCGGAAGCCACGGGCGGCCATGGCCATCGCCTCCCTGCCTCTCCTGGCCCTGATCCTAATGGTGGAGATGCTCCCTGATTTCTTCATGGCGGCTTTCGAGGAGACCCAGCAGGAAATCGTCTTCTATTCCGACACGGCCAGCGTCCGCAATAACGGTCGCCTGAGCATGATGCTGTACAATGAGGCCAGGAGGAAAAGTTTTCGTAAAAAAATTGCCGGGCATCGGATGAACCCCGCTTCCCTTGTTGATTTCGACACCGTGGTTGCCGGACTCAAAAGCCAGGAGAAAAAAAGGAATATCCACCTGATCGTCCTTGAGAGCTTTCTGGATCCAAGTCTTCTGAAAAACGCCCACTTTTCCCGCAGCCCCGACCATCCTGCCTTCAGCAAACTGCTGGCGAAAAAAGGCGGCCTTTCCATCTCGCCGGTGTTTGCCGGGGGCACTGCCCAAGCCGAGTTCGAGGTTCTCTGCGGAGCCCCCGCCCTGCGGGAGTTTTCCGGCATTGAGTTTGATGTGTTCACCGGGGCCAAGACTCCCTGCCTTCCCAATATCCTCTCCCAGGGCGGCTATGAGACCAGCGCCACCAATTCCTATAAACCTGATTTTTTTAACTCAACCAACGCCTATGCCGGAATCGGTTTTGAAAAAACGTACTACCCCCAGGAATTCGCCGCTGGCTATGACACCTATTTTTCCGCCGGAGACGTGACGGACGAGGATTACATGTTCGACGGGGTGCTTTTTTCCCAGAATCTCGAATTCATCACCAAGCGAATCAGGGAAAACCCAACGCTCCCCATCTTCAACTATATTATCGGCATGTACGGGCATACCCCCTATGACCTCAATCTCAACAAACGGCCAAAGGTCATCGAAATGTGCGGAAAATTCCGGGACGAGGGGCTGGAGAAAATCGCCAACCAGCACTACTACCGCACCGAGGCCATCGCCGCCTTTGTAAAGGGGCTGATCGCGGCAGACCCGCGGTCGCTGATCATCCTGGTGAGCGACCATCTGCCAAGCCTCTCGGAAAGTCAAACCTACCATGATCTCAGTTATCTCGGCGGAACCGAGAAAGCCACCTTTCTCAACCGGATATTCATCATCGAAAACGGCCGCCCCGTGCGCTACGGCACCATCCATCATTTCGACATTCCCCGCATCATCCTCAACTATGCGACCAAGGGGAAATACTGCCAGGAACACGACTGCAACTTCACGACCCACGATACCCCGTTTGCCAAAAACGCCTATCGGGAAGACTACCTGGACATCATGTCCCAGGCCATGAACGCAGCCTCATCCCTCCGCATGCTTGGCGCAAAGACCCAGTGTGTGCAATGAAGACCATCCGGTTGCGATAATAAAAGCCATGTCTGTTTCCATGCACATTTGGGGAATTTTCCCTCTTATCGCGGGATTGTCCCTGCTGCTGACCGGAGTCATCCGGCGTTACGCGTTAGCGCGTAATCTGCTCGATATTCCCAATAATCGAAGCTCGCACCAGATCCCTACTCCGCGCGGAGGTGGGCTGGCCATTGTCTTGACTTTTTTGGCAGGACTGTTGTGCATGTGGCTGACCGGCTCTCTGCCAACAGGGATATTCCTGGCCCTGTCCGGGGCTGGAGGCTTGGTGGCAGGGATTGGCTTTTTGGATGATCGCCGCCATGTCCCAGCAACGTGGCGGTTGACCGTCCATTTTCTTGGCGCGGCCTGGGGCCTTTTCTGGCTGGGAGAGATCCCCCCCCCTGTCTGTCTTCGGCCACCTGCTGTATCTCGGCTGGTCTGGCTATTTGCTGGCCGCGCTGTATCTTGTCTGGCTGCTCAACCTGTACAATTTCATGGATGGCATTGATGGGATCGCCAGCCTTGAGGCGATCACGGTCTGCCTGGGCGGGGCCCTTGCCTATGCTCTCTCCGCGCCTGGCGGGCAGAATTGGCTGACCCCTGCCATGCTGCTCTTCGCGGTTGGAGGCTTTCTCTACTGGAATTTTCCCCAGGCCCGGATCTTCATGGGCGACTCCGGCAGTGGCTTTCTAGGCCTGACCTTGGGGCTGCTTTCGATTCAGGCGGGCCAGATTTCCCCGGAACTGTTCTGGTGCTGGCTCATCCTGCTCGGGGTTTTCGTGGTTGACGCCACCACGACTTTAGCGCGTCGGCTGATCCGGGGGGAATCCTTTCAAGAGGCCCATCGCAGCCACGCTTACCAGTACGCCTCGCGCCGTTTCGCTGGACACCGACAAGTGTCCATTGCGATTGCGCTGATCAATCTCTTCTGGTTATTGCCTCTGGCGTTGCTGGTGGCTGGAGGCGCGCTGCCGGGACTAGCCGGACTGCTGATCGCCTACGCGCCGCTGGTCTGGTGCGCGTTCGTCTATAAGGCAGGGGCCAAGGAGCAACAGGAAATATAATTGCCACTGGGGGCCTCTGGCAAAATAAAAACAGGAAGGGGAAATAGGGGCTGTCCCGAATGTCGCGAGTTTAAGCCCTTTTGCAACCGTGGTGGAGTAAACTCGGGACTGTCCCCGGCCCCATCGGGGGCTGGCCCAGATGTTTACGGGTTTATGCAACGGCGGTGGTTCGCGCCGCAAAACCGGGACAGCGCCATTCGGGGGCTGTCCCGGTTTTTAAACAGTGCGGACTGGTTATCACCTAAAATCGGGTAGGAGGCGGAGTCACCCCCGCCGTCCCCCCACACCACCGTGCGTACGGTTCCGTACACGGCGGTTCATGAAACAATTTGAAGCCGATGGTATTGGTCCATGAGCG
>Ga0334722_10003614_pt1 | contig 16517 bp, 16 predicted proteins | sample C3_bottom_MG_FD_207210 | JGI IMG/M metagenome (GOLD analysis project Ga0334722, IMG submission 207210) | Sediment microbial communities from Yellowstone Lake, YNP, Wyoming, USA - C3_bottom | ecosystem: Environmental > Aquatic > Freshwater > Lake > Sediment | place: USA: Wyoming | collected...
AGCGCAATGCCGTTTGTTTGCAGGGATGTCGTGCCGTCCGGTACCGCCCCGTACCGCTCCAAGGTTACCTTCCCAAGCTTGAGGTCGCGGGTTCGAGCCCCGTCGTCCGCTCTCCTCTTTCCCCTGTTATCCGCGGGATTGCGCTCGTGCTGACCCGCCGGGGCAACATGCACGATGGTTCCATGAGGCGGAGGGAACGCGGATCACGTGCTGCCCCGGCTGCTCGAAGGCCGACCGTAAAGGGTGCGAGAGAGTCCCACCACGTCCATAAATGTTCGGCGTTCACCTTTTAGAGACGCTAGGGTGCGCCCGTGCAGATCGAGCAGTACGCATCGACGGCATTCGGCCAGGCCCGAAGGACGCTCGGTCGCCACGGGTACGTCGCGTACTTCCCGGCGCCGATCCCCCGCACGGTCGCTTTGCCAAGTACGACGATCCGGCTGCTCGCCGATGCCGAGGCAGCGCTCGGCACGCTTTCCGGGGTCGGTCGGCTCGTTCCGAACCCATATCTGCTGATCCGACCGTACCTGCTGCGCGAGGCGCTCTCATCGACGCGGATCGAGGGGACCCGGGCCTCGCTGCTCGACGTGCTCGAGGTCGAGGCGAGCGGTGAGACGCCGAACGCCGACGTCGAGGAGGTCCTCAACTACATCGACGCGCTCGAATGGGGGCTCGCGCAGGTCGAGAAGCTCTCGCTCGGCGGCCGCCTCCTTCGTGGGATGCACGCGCGGCTCCTCGCCGGTGCTCGCGGGAGAGAGCGCACGCCGGGTGAGTTCCGCACGAGCCAGAACTGGGTCGGCGGCGGCGGCTCGACGATCGAGCGCGCGCGGTTCGTCCCCCCGCCGCCCGACGAGCTTGCGGATCTCCTGGCCGACTGGGAGCGCTTCGCCCACGAGGACGACTTGCCGCTCCTCGTCCAGAACGCGCTCCTGCACTACCAGTTCGAGACGCTGCATCCTTTCCTCGACGGTAACGGTCGCCTGGGGCGCCTGCTGATCGTCTTCTCGCTCGTCGAGCGCGGCCGGCTGTCCGCGCCGCTGCTGTACGTCAGCTCCTACCTCGAGCGCGACCGCGACCGCTACTACGAGGCGCTCCAGACCGTCCGCGAAGCTGGGGACCCCATCCCGTGGATCGAGCTGTTCCTCGAGGCGGTGCGGACCCAGGCGGCGGATGCCGTCGCGCGCGCCCAGCGGATCGTCGAGCTGCGCGAGCGCTACCGTGCCGCCGCGAGCGCGATCCCGTCGAGCAGCGGGATGTCCCTGGTCGACCTCGTCTGCGAACTGCCGGTCGTCTCGTCGCGAACGGTCGAGGAACGACTGGAGGTGACCCGGCCGACCGCGCTGAAGCTCCTACGCCAACTTGAAGCGGTCGGTGTGCTCAGCGAGGCGGACCACGGGCCACGTGGGCAGCGACGGTACGTGGCTCGCGAACTCGTGGCGGCGGTAACGGAGGAACGGGCGTGACGTCTCCAAAGGGCCGGAGGGATTCGACTCGCTGCCTTCAGCGAGTGGAGTCACCGGAGAGCGGCGCCCCATGAGCGGAGCCAGGCCTGCCGCTGTGCAACCTCTGTGCAACTCCGCCCGGGAAAGCGCGGGACAATGGGGGGGGAAGAGTTCGACATGAAAACGGCCTATTCAAGCCGCTTTCACTCCCGCTCCGTCCCCTCGGGGTCGCTCCCCAGGTTTGAGGTCGCGGGTTCGATCCCAGTCGTCCGCTCTCCTTTCTCTCCTGGTATTCACGGTATTTCGCCTCTGTTGATCACGAGGCGCAAGTGCCGGCTCTGGGCGAGATCTGCGACCCCCCGGGAGTGCCGCGTCGATCGCATCGACCACCGGGTGCGAGATTCGCGTCCATCCCCCGCCGGTGCGGTCAATAGGATCCCGGCATGAAGACGCGGGCCGCATCCACGCCGGGTCGCCGCGGGGCCGGGGCCGCGCGGTGAACGACGTCGCGGTCCTCCTCGCGCTGCTCGCGTCGTTCTTCTTCGCGCTCGCCGCGACGCTGTGGCAGAAGGCGTCGCTCAGCCTCGACGGGGTGTCCATCCGCCACCCCAGGTCGTTCCTCCTCCTGCTCGGCCAGTGGGTGTGGCTCGCCGGCCTCGCCGCGCAGATCATCGGCGTCGCCCTGCAGGCGGCCGCGCTCGATCGGGGGCGGGTCTCGATCATCCAGCCGCTCCTCGTGACCGCGGTGATCTGGGCGATCCCGCTCGGGTACTACCTCACCGGCCAGGAGATCACGCGGCGGGTCGTGACCGGCGCCATCGTCATCGTCGCGGGGCTCGCGGTGTTCAGCTCGTTCGCCGACCCCGCCGCAGGGGTCAACGACGCGCCGCTGTCCGACTGGATCTCCGCGATGGTGGTGATCGTCTTCATCTGCGCCGGGTTGCTGCTGTTCGCGAACCGCGGCAGCCTCAGCGCCAGGGCCGCGACGCTCGGCACCGTCGCCGGCGTGCTCTACGGGCTCGCCGCCACCCTCATGAAGCCCGTCGTCGAGAACCTCCACGCCGAGGGGGTGGAGGCGGTGCTCTCCAACTGGGAGCTGTGGGTCATGGCCGCCGCCGGGCTCATCGGCTTCATGTTCCAGCAGCTCTCGCTCGGCACCGGCAAGCTCGTGGCGTCCGTCGCCGCGGTCTCCGTCGCGAACCCGGTCGTCAGCGTCATCCTCGGCGCGCTGGTCCTGCAGGAGACGCTCGACAAGTCACCGCCGTGGCATGCGGTCCTCGGCATCGGCGGCCTCGCGCTGGCGCTGTTCGGCGCGGTCGTGGTCTCCTCGTCGGGGGAGACGGACACCGAGCCCGGGCCCGCGGCCGCGGAGCCCGCGCCCGCCTGAGCGCCGGTCAGGCTCGAGTCCCGGCCGGGCCGGCCTCGTCGAGTTCGTCCCCCTCGGCCTCGCTCAGGCTCGTGACGATCGGGGGACCGCCCGCGCGGTGGCACTCGCTGTCGAACAGCAGCACGTGCCCGCAGACGTCGCACCGCACCGCGACGGCGTACATCACGCCGGCGTCCTTGTCCCGCGGGCGCGACGGCCAGGGTGCGCCCTTCACCGGAAGCAGCACCGGCCACTCGGAGAACGCGAGGCGCTCCGACCCGCACACCGGGCAGGCCCGCAGGCCCAGGGCCGTCAGCGTCCGGCGGACCTCGGCGACGAACTTCGATCGGAACCGCATGACCGGCTGAGGGTAGAGCGGCCGTCGGATGGCGCCGCCACCCGGATCGGGCCGTCCCGGCCGACCCACCGCCGCCCGGCCCGCGTTCAGTACCGGCCGATCTCCCGCAGACGGTCGTCCGAGATGCCGAAGTGGTGTGCGAACTCGTGGCGCACAACGTGCATCGTGCGCTCGCGCAGCCGGGCCGGGTCGTGCCCGTACAGACGCTCCAACGGCCGGCTGAAGATCGTGATGCGGTCCGGCATCACCGGTCCGTGCCCGCGACGGCGCGGCAGCGGCACACCCTCGTACAGGCCGAGGATCTCGGGGTGGCCCGGCTCCTCGTCGGCGATCTCGACGGCGACGTTGTCGATGTGGCGAGCGATCTCCTCGGGCAGCGCGTCGATCGCGTCGCTCACCGCCGTCGCGATGATCTCCTCGTTCGTCATCCCCGCCACGATAGACGGGGCGGGTCGCGTCGCGCCGGACCCGGCCGCCGGCCCGGCATGAGCCGGCCCGGCGGCGGGCCACCCGGCCCTCGGCGAGGTGCCGGTCAGGCGCCGACCAGCTCGCGCCAGCCGGGGTAGACCTCGTCGACCGTCGTGCCGGAGAGCGCCATGTCCCAGCACCAGTCCTCGAGGTGAAGGATCCCGCGAGATGGATCGACGCGAACTCCGGCGACATCATGACCCCGCCGAGCGCCTGCTGATCGCCCCGGATGATGAACATCCCGCCGTCCGTCCCGGTGATGTTGTCCACCCACTCGTGGCCGGCGATCTGGCCGGACACACCCATCTTGGCGTAGTGCTCGTTGGCGTCGTCGGCGAGCTTCATCGCCTCGACCTCGTGGCCGGACTTCGCCCTGGAGCACCGAATGATGATCAATCCCTGCATTGCGTCCCCCAATCTGAACACACCCGCATCGCGGATGTCGATCGACGCGACCGTTGCCCCGGACGCGGGGTCATCGACAGTTTCGCCCCGATCGGGTTCGGCTAAGCGGAATCGCGCGGTCCGCAACATCGCGTCGATGCTTGCGTGGGGAATTGTCCGCAGCGCGTCTGTGGTCGGGTCCGACGCGCACCCCGGGGATCGGGTGCGATGCTCGGGTCATGAACGAGCCATACCGCCACATCGTCTGCTGCGTCGACGATTCCGAGCCGGCCATGCACGCCCTCGCCCGCGCCCGCTCCCTCGGCGCGGCGCGGCTGACGCTGCTGCATGTGCTGTCCCTGCCCGCCGTGTATTCGTTCCCGGTGTTCGGCTACGTGCCCGAGCCGCCGGAGATGCGCGGCCATGTCGAGGAGTGGCTGCGGGGGATCGCGCAGCCCGGCGAGGACTGGGTGGTCGCGGAAGGCCATCCGTCCACAATGGCCTGCGACTACGCGGACAAGCACGACGCCGACCTCATGGTGGCAGCCGCGCACCGGGGGTTCGTGGACCGGGTGCTTCTCGGGAGCTTTGCCGGGCACCTGTCGCACAACGCGCCGTGCGACGTGCTGCTCGTGCGGCCGGAGTAACCGCGCCGCAGGCCGTCCGGGCGACCCCGCGGATTCGACCGGGATCGCCCGGACGGGCCGCACCCGTTGGCCACCCGCACCGGTACGCTGACCGGATGAGCCGCCCTGATCGACGCGCGACGGTCGCAGGCCGCGCGATGGCCGCCACCAGTCACCCGCTCGCGACCGACGCGGCGCTCGCCACCCTCCGCGCCGGGGGCAACGCGTGCGACGCCGCCGTCGCCGCGGCCGGGGTGCTGTGCGTGTGCGAGCCGATGTCGACCGGTGTCGGCGGCGACCTGTTCGCGGTGGTGTGGCGCGACGGCGACCTGACCGGTCTGAACGCCAGCGGCAGGGCGCCGCGCGGCGCCGACCCCGACGCGCTCACGGAAGTGCCGGCGTTCGGGCCGATGTCCGTCACCGTGCCCGGCGCCGTCTCGGGATGGGCCGCCCTGCTCGAACGCCACGGCCGTCTGGGCCTCGATCGCTGCCTCGCCCCGGCGATCGGGATCGCCGAGCGCGGCTTCGCCGTCACGCCGGTCATCGCCGACGAGTGGTCGCTGCTCGCAACCGACTGGGCCCTCGACCCGGAGCTGGCGGCGGTCTACACACCGGCACCGAGAGCGGGCGAGACGGCCCGCAACCCGGCCCTCGCAGCGACGCTGCGGAGCATCGCGGGCGACGGGCCGGACGCCCTCTACCGCGGCGCGATCGCGGAGGCGATCTGCGCCGCGAGCTGGCTCGAGGAGTCGGACCTCGCCGACCACAGGCCGGAGTGGGTCGCGCCGCTTCGCCTCGCGTACCGGGACGTCGAGGTCGTGGAGCTCCCTCCGAACGGGCAGGGCGCGGCGGCCCTCCAGGCCCTCGCCATCGCGGAGGGCTTCGACCTCGCCGGCGCGGCGCCAGCCGACCGGGTGCACCTGCAGGCCGAGGCGACGAAGCTCGCGCTGTGCGACGCGCACGCGCACATCGCGGACGCGCCGCTTCCCGACTGGTTCCTCGAGCCGGCGCACATCGCAGGCCGTCGCCGCCTCGTCGACCCGACCCGCGCGGCGCAGCCGATCCCCGGGATGCTCCCGGCGGGCGGCACCGTCTACTTGTGCGTGGTCGACGAGGACCGCACGGCGTGCTCGCTCATCCAGAGCCTCTACCACGGCGCCCGGGTCGGCGCGCCCGGCACGGGGATCCAGCTCCACAACCGCGGCGCGGCGTTCACGCTGGAGCCGGGCCACCCCAACAGGCTGGCCCCCGGCAGGCGGCCGTTCCACACGATCATCCCCGGCATGCTGCTGCGCGGCGGGCGGCTGCTGGGTCCGTTCGGCGTGATGGGCGGGCACATGCAGGCCCAGGGGCACCTTCAGGTGGTGTCGGCGATGGTGGACCGCGGCCTCGATCCCCAGCAGGCGATCGACGCTCCGCGCTTCCGGTGCGATCCCACCCTGGACGGGTGGCGCCTCGCGCTGGAGCCCGGCCTTCGCGGGGTGGCGGACGATCTCGCCTCACGCGGGCATCGCCTCGCGACAGACGACACGGCGGCGTTCGGGTTCGGCGGGGCGCAGGCGATCATCGTCCGCGGCGGCAAGCTGCTGGGCGGGTCGGACCCGCGCAAGGACGGGTGCGCCGCCGGCATCTGAAACCCCAGAAACGCCTCGTACATCGTGCGGGATGCGGAGGGCCCCGTCGCGACGTAGGTTGCGTTATGGCACGAACGGACGCGTGCCGACCACGGAGGGGAAATGTCGTACGTCATACACCGCCTCTGGAAGACGGCGGGGAGACTCGGGTTGTCGCAGGCCGACCTGGCGGCGATGCTCGGAACGACACCTGGCATCGTCGAGGCGTGGCTCAACGGCGAGCTCGCCCCTCGGGTGGGCGCGCAGGCGCGCCTCGACGGTGTCACGGACGTCCTCGAGGAGCTGTCGCGCCGGATGGCGCCCACCGCGGCCCGGCGATGGCTGGTGCGGCCCAACCCGGCCCTCGACCTCGAGACGCCGTTCGACCTGCTGAAGCGGGGGGAGCACCGCTCCCTTCGGTCGGTGGTCGCCGGGGTGCTGGGCGGGGTCGGCGCCCGCCCCTCCCCGTGGGAGTGAGCGCGGCGGGGGAGCCGTCCGGAGCGATCGGCGACGATCCGACGTCGATGGATCAGCTCGCGCTCAGCCGGTTCGGCGACGGGACCTCGTCAGGCGGAGGGACCAGCGCGGGCGTCGGACCGGCGGTTCGTGGAGGTGATCCCGAGGGGCCGCCCGTGTGATCAGGGTGCCGCTGCGACCACTCAACCCGGCGGCAGGACCTGATCGAGGGCATCCGGGGCAAGCGCCGTCGGGGCGAACCCCGGGCCGCCCCAGCGGTCCCGGTACCGCGTGATCACCGCGCGCGCGTCGCCCGCCAGGTAGGTGATCCCCGCGAGCCGGTCGAGCAGCTGCAGGTGGTACACCTGGTACCTCCTCGGCGCGGGGCCCGGCCGGGTGAGGCTGTACTTGCTGACGCCGGGGCCGAGGTCGTAGCGGGGAAGCACACGCACGAGCTCGACGACGCCGCGGTCGACCAGGTCGCGGGCCCGGTCGCGCAGCTCCAGCCACCGTGCGTCGCTCGCGCCGAGCAGCTCCGCCTGCCGGGCGAAACGCTCGAGGCTCGCCAGCGACTGCATGAAGCCGTTCAGCACCCTGGACTCGGCGCCCTTCCGATAGGCGTATTCGAGGTACCAGCGTCCACGACCCGGGCCCTTCGCCATCAGCCCGCCGGCCGTCCAGTGCACCGCGAACGAGTTGAGGAACTCACGGGCCATCCGGTGCGCGCGGTCGAGTTCGTCCCGCGTCGGGTTGGCGGACAGGGACGGGGCCACGAGGGTCAGGACGAGGCCGTTGCCCATCGCGTCGCGCCACGGCGCCGGGGTGCCGTCGGGGGCGCGGTACGCCGACTGCATCACCCTGAAGCGCAGTCCGTTCCGCAGGTGCTTCACGGTCACGTCGGACAGGATCTCCCGCGCGCCGGCGCGCAGGCCTGCGTCGTCCCCGCGGATCTTGCGGCGCAGCACGTCCCGGGCGGCCCGCACCCAGTTCGGGTAGAAGCCCTGACCCCGGTAATACGTCCACAGGATCCGTGACCCGGGGGGGCGGACCATGCAGCCCCCGCAGGGGACGTACGAGTGGGTGCGCACCCACCATGCGTTGACCGCGAGGATCTGGGCCCGCATCTTCGGGCGCGCGGCGTCGGCCGACACCCGCACCGTCGGGTATCGCGGGGCGGCCGCGATCGTCGCGGGAGCCGCAAGGGCCGCCACGGCGAGCAGTGGAAGGAGGAGTCGCCGCGGCCGCATCGGCCGGGACGATACCCGCATGCCCCGGCGTCGTCTCGGAAGCCGGGTGAGTCGATAGTCTGCGGTGGTCACCTCCGAAGGGAATTTTCCATGCCGACGCTTCCTCCCCCCGCCGACCCGGCGATCGCGTACACCGCCGTGTTCGAGACGACGGAGGGCGAGATCACGTGCGAGCTGTTCGCCGCCGACTCCCCGCAGACCGTCGGGAGCTTCGTCGGGCTGGCGAAGGCAGGCTTCTACGACGGCGGCGTCTTTCACCGCGTGATCAAGAACTTCATGATCCAGGGCGGATGCCCCAACGGCGTCGGCACAGGCGGCCCCGGCTACCAGTTCGCGGACGAGTTCAACGACCACAAGCTCGTCAAGGGCTCGCTCGCCATGGCGAACGCCGGACCGAACACGAACGGCAGCCAGTTCTTCATCGTCACCGCCGAGTCGACCGCGTGGCTGGACGGCGCGCACACGAACTTCGGCCGCGTCGTGAAGGGCCAGCCGGTGGTGGACGCCATCGGTGAGACCGCGACGGACGGGCGCGACCGGCCGCAGACGCCGATCCACATCACCACGATCCGGATCGAGGAGTCGCCCGCCTGACGTCCGGGCCGCACTGCGGGAAACCCGCGCGGCGGTTGCGTACCCGGCGCCCTCAAGGTCCCGGGGCCGCCTTGCGATATTAAGGGGTGATGGCAACTACGGCGTCTTCGAAATCGCGCGGGATCTCCCGCGCCGCGATCATCGGGACCGTCGCCGCCGCGCTGATCCTGGTGGGCGTCCTCGTCGCCATCAGCGCCAGCGGCGGCAGCGACGGCGGCAGCTCCGGCGGAGCCGTGACCGGCGCTGAGGAGGTGCAGACCCAGTTCGCGGGCATCCCGCAGTCGGGCGACCGCCTCGGCGCGGAGACCGCGCCGGTCGAGATCGCCGAGTACGCCGACCTGCAGTGCCCGTACTGCGCGCAGGCCGCGAGCGGGACGGTTCCCGCTCTCGTGGCGGACTACGTGAAGCCCGGCACCGCGAAGCTCGTGTTCCGGCCGCTCACGTTCATCGGCCCGGACTCGGAGCGGGGCGCGAACGCCGTCGCCGCCGCCGGGGCGCAGGGAAAGATGTGGCCGTACGCAGAACTCCTGTACCGCAACCAGGGCCGGGAGAACAAGGGGTGGCTCGGCGAGAAGGTCGTGAAGAACGCGGCCACGGCGCTCGGGCTGGACGTCGCGAAGTTCGACACCGACCGTAACGGGCAGGCGGCCTCCGCGCTCGTCGCGTCGGCGGCCGCCGACGCGCAGACGGCAGGCGTGAACGCGACGCCCACGTTCGTGGTGACCGGCCCGAGGGGGCGCGTCGTGATCCGCGATTTCACGAACCTCGGGGAATTCCGAACGGCGATCGCGTCGGTTCGGTAGCACGACCCCGGTGGATGTGGAGCGGCGGCTGCGGGTCGCGATCGGGGTGCTGGCCGTCGTCGGCCTGGGCATCGCCACCTACCTGACGGTCGTGCGGATCCAGGGGCACTCGCCGAAGTGCGTCATCGGCGGGGACTGCGCCCGGGTCCAGACCAGCCGCTACGCCACGCTCGCGCACGTCCCCGTGCCGGTGCTGGGCCTCGCGGGCTACCTCGCGCTGCTCGCGTCGGCGCTGATGGCGGGGGTCCGGGGACGCCTGCTCGGGCTGCTTGCCGGAATCGTGGGGATGGGGTTCTCGTGGTGGCTGACGTACGTCGAGTTCGGGATCATCGACGCGATCTGCCCGTGGTGCGTGACCAGCGCGATCGTCGTGACCGTCGCGGCCGCGCTCGCGGTCTGGCGGGCCTTCCTGCCGGTGCCGGACCCCGCGGCCTGACCGGTCGCGTCGTCCGTCACCGCGCCTTTTCCCGCGCGTAACGTCTCCGTAAGGACCGGGCCGGATGATGCACCCTGCGATGAGAGGAGACACCGTGCGCCGCCGAACCGATCCAGAGCGTGCCACCGTCCGGCGGGCCCGGTGGCTCGGGGCGGTGGTCGCCGTGGCTGTGCTTGCCGTGTTCGCCGGCGGGTTGTGGCTGATCGGCGCGGCGGCACCGACGTACGCGTCGTCCGTCGCGTACTCGTCGGTGTGGGTGGTCGGTGTCGGCGCCGCCGCCGTGCTCGCGGGGCGCAGGTGGCGGGCGGTACGCGTCGCCGCGGTCGGGACCTTCGCCGTCGCGGCCCTGATCGCCGCTGCGGGGTTCTACTGGACCAGCATCCACGACGACCGGGTCGACGAGGTGGTGGTCACCGGCGTCGCCCCGAACGTCTCGGCGTCGGCCCCTGCCGGAGGGAAGACTCCCTCGGCGCGCAACGTGCAGGTCGCCGTTGGCGCATTCCGTCCGCGCGCGCATCCCGGTCACGGCACCGCTTCGGTCGTCGCGCTCGCCGATGGCGGACGCAAGCTCACGTTGACGGCGTTCGAGACCGACAACGGCCCGGATCTGCGCGTCTACCTCGTCCCCGGGCCCGTGAACGGGGACAGCGACGTCGACGACGTGGTGGACCTCGGCCGCCTGAAGGGCAACATCGGAGACCAGCAGTACGACATCCCCGCGGAGGTCGACATCGCTGCTCACGACACCGTGGTGGTGTGGTGCCGGGCATTCTCGGTGAGCTTCACCCAGGCGACGTTGACGCGCTCGAGCTGAGCGTCAGGGCGTGCCCGGCGGCCAGTCGAGCTCGACGGGGGTGAACTTGCCGGGCCAATCCGCGTAGGCCTCGGCCGGGACGTCGGTCGGCGTGGAGACGGAGGCGCCGTACGCGGCGGCCAGTTCGCTGACGGGGTAGTGGACGCCGCGATCCGGGCCGCGGGCGCCGATCATCAGGATGGCGCACGGCCCGTCGCCCGCACCGACGAAGATGTGGTCCGTTCCGGCGGGACAGTGGACGAAGTCCCATGCGCGCAGCCGTCGCTCCTCGCCGTCGACGAGCGCGATGCACTGACCCGAGAGGACGAGGAAATCCTCCTGTGCCTCCTCGCGGTGGTATTTCCCGTTCGGCTCCCCCGGCGCGAGCACGTGGATGTTCACGCCGAAGTCGACGAACCGGTCGTCCGGCGGCTCGAACCGCACGTACGCCCCGGCGCGCTCGTGGCGCAGGGCGGTGGCGTCGGCGACGTTGACGATGAACCAGCCGCTCATGCCGGCACCCTAACCCGGGGCGCCGGGTCCGTCCACGGGCCCCCCGGCGCTGGTAGCGTCGCGGCGTTGGAGGCGATCGGCGACGGCATCCTGCGGTGGGCGGCGCGCCACCCGGAGTGGCATCCCGGGACCTCGTTCGGCGCCGAGGTCTGCTCGTACGCGCTGCGCGACGGGCGGGGGACGATCCTGGTCGACCCGATCGCTCCGGACGGCGACGTTGACGGCCTGGTCGCGGCCCTCGCGGGCTTCGCGACCGGCCACGTGCGGATCCTCGTCACGATCCCGTACCACGTGCGCGATTCCGAGCCCCTGTGGGAGTGCTACCGGGAACGGGACGGCGCGAGGATCCTGGGCCACCCCGCCGTCGCGAAGCGGCTGCGCGACCCGTCCGGGTTCACGGCGGTTGAGGCCGGGCGGGCGCTTCCCGGCGGCATCATCCCCGTCGCGATCGGGAACCCCCGCCGGTACGAGACGCCCTACTTCGTGCCGCAACACGCGGCGCTCGTGTTCGGCGATGCGGTCGTGGAGGACGGGGGCGCGCTGCGGGTGTGGGTCCAACGCGAGGTCACGCCCAAGCGGGCCGCCTGGTACTCGGACCGCCTGCGCCCCAGCCTCGACGGGCTGCTCGAGGTCGCGGCGGAGCGGATCCTCGTGACCCACGGGCGGCCGGTGCTCTCCGGCGGCGCCGCGGCGCTGCGGGCCGCGCTCGACGCCGGCCCGTGGTACCACCGGCCCCACTAGGTGAAGGTCCGGCTACCGCTTCCGCCGCTTGCGAGGCGCACCGGCTCGGCGGCGCCGTCGGCGCCGGTCACCATCGTGAACGTCGCCGAGCACACGTCGCGCACGTGCTTCTTCTGCGGGTCCTCGGCGGTGGCGGTCAGCGCCACCCGCAGCGACGTGCGCCCCACGGCGGCGAGCCGCGCGTGGACCTCGCACACCTCGCCGGCGCGCACCGGTCCGCTCCACACCAGGTCGGTCGCCGCCTTGAAGAACACCGTCTGGTCCGGCTCGACCGCCCTGGCCGCCACCACCCAGGCGGCCATGTCCATCCACGACATCATCCACCCGCCGTGCATCACGCCGAGGGTGTTCGTGTTCAGCGGCATCACGAGCATCGAGAGGGTGTACTCGATCTTCGGGACCGCCTGCGCGGCGGCGTCTCGGGGTGGCGCCATGCCGGGAGCCTACGCGGCGCCGGTGCCCGGGCCGTCCGGCGGGCGGCGGCCGACGACGACGATCGTGGGAAGCGCCGGACCGCGCACCAGCGCACGCACCCACCGCGGGCGCAGCAGCCTGGCCGCCGCACCGTCCTCCAGCGCGACGGTGGCGGCCATCAGGTCGCCTGTCGCGTCGCGCGGGTCGAGCCCCACGGCCCGCGCCATGCGCGACAGGCCGGAGCGGGTGACCAGGCGGCAGTCGTAACGCGCGCCGCGACCCGCGGCCGCGACGTAGCGGTCGGCGAGCGGGGCGGGCAGCCAGCTCAGGAACGGCAGCCGGTAGTGGTTCTCGACCAGGCGCCAGCGGTGCGGCGCCGCGATGTACGCGACGCCGCCCGGCGCGAGCACGCGGGCGAGCTCCGCGACGTGGCGCCGCTGCGCGGCGGCGTCGCCGACGTGCTCCACGACGTGGTTCGACACGACCACGTCGAACGCGCCGTCCGGGAACGGCAGCCGCTCGCCGCGCACGAGCCGGAATACGTACCCGTCGCGCTCCACGCGGACATCCTCCACGTCCACGCTCACGACGTCGCCGTCAGGGCCGGCCGCGGCGGCCAGCTCGGCGGCGATCGTGCCGCTGCCAGTGCCGACGTCCAGCAGGCGGACGCCCGCAAGCGGCCGCTCCCGCTCGAGGATCCAGCGGATCTTCGCGGCCTTCGCGCGCCGCGACAGCGGGTCGAGCACCGCGTGGGTCGCCGGGTCGCGGGCGGGGCGCCGCACCGCGGCCGCCGCCGCGTCGATTAGCTCGACGTACCGCGACCACGACAGGCGCCGGCGCACCTCCCGGATGGCGGGCCCCCAGTCACGGCCGTCCGCCAGCACGCGATCGACGGCGGCGGCGAGGGCGGCGACGTCGCCGGCGGGTGCGACCGCGCCGGTGACCCCGTCGGTCACGAGCTCCCCCAGGCCGCCGGCGTCGGTGGCGACGACGGGCCGCTCGAACGCGAACGCCAGCGCCGCGACAGCCGACTGCGTGGCGGTGCGGTACGGCAGCAGCACCGCGTCGGCGGCCGCGAACATCACCGGGATCTCGTCGTTCGGCACGTAGCGGAAGTCGAGCGTCACCCGGTCGCTCACGCCCGCGGCGTCGACCGCCCGCGCATACTGCTCGGCGCCGTCCCAGCACTCCCCGGCCACGAGCAGCGCGGCGTCCGTCGACGCCAGGCCGACGGCGGCGATGGCGTCGGCGACCCCCTTGTAGGGCCGCACGTAGCCGAACGTCAGGAGCAGCGGCCGGTCTGTCGCGCCCACCCGCTCCCGCAGTTCCGCGACCGCGCCGGGCTGCGCGGGGCCGGTGGCCTCGGCGACGTTTCCGAACACCGGCAGAAACGCCTCGACCACCGGCACGCCCGGCGCGAGCCCCTCCGCTTCCCGGCGCACCGCCGCGGCATGCACGATCAGCGCGTCCGCGCCGCCCAGCGCCGCGCGGGTCAGCCGGCGCCACACGGCGTTCGTCTCGTGCGGCTCGACGTTGTGGCAGATCACGACGACGGGGAGCCCCGCGCGCCGGAGCGACCGCTGCAGGCTGCGCACGACGGGCGCGTGCAGCGGGTGCCACCACTGCAGCACCGCCACGTCGGGCCGGAAGTCGGTGATCATCCGCGCCGCGGCGCTCCAGGTGCGCGGGTCGAGCAGGTCCAGCACGGGCTCGCCGTCGGCGCTGACCGCGGTGTCGGACACCTCGTCCCTGACCGAGCCGGGGGAGAGCCGCTCCGGGAACCGGCGGCGCCACCCCACCACGAGGGCGGGCCCGCGCGCCGACAGCGCCGCGGCGAGCCCCTCGGTGAAGTGGACGATCCCTCCGGGGGCGGGGTGGGTGGGGCCCACCAGCGCAACGCGCCGCGCCTGGGGTGCGCTCTCCATTCCGCGGCAGCCTACGCGCGCGCGGCAGCCCGCGCCGTGCGGAGAAATACGCCGCGGGCGCCGGTCGCCGGCGGTCGCGGCGGTCGGCGCGCCTGCTAACGTCGCCTTACCGACCGCCGCCCGTGGGAGAGACCGGCTTCGAGCCGGCGCCGAAGGAGCAACCGCCCCGGAATCTCTCAGGCAAACGGACCGTGGGGGGCGCGGTGACGCTGGAGAGCGGATGCTCGACATCCCGCCGATGGGGAAAGCCCGGTCACCGGGTGCATCTCTCAGGCACACGGACAGCGGGGGCAGACGTAGCGACGCCTGCAATCCCACCGGGAGCCCCGATGACCGACCACCGCCCCTCGCTCGCCGACCTCGAGGACCGTGCGCAGTTCGCCGACCGCCACATCGGGCCCGGCGCGACCGACATCCCCGAGATGCTCGCCGCCGTCGGCGCCGCCGACCTGCCCGGCCTCGTCGACGAGACCGTCCCGGCGTCGATCCGGCTGGCTGGGCCGCTCGCCCTGCCGGACCCCCTGACCGAGACGGAGGCCGTCGCGCGGCTCAGGGAGATCGCGGCGCGGAACACCGTGATGACGTCGCTCATCGGCCTGGGCTACCACGACACGATCACGCCGCCGGTGATCCAGCGGAACGTCCTGGAGAACCCCGCCTGGTACACGGCTTACACGCCGTACCAGCCCGAGATCTCGCAGGGGCGGCTCGAGGCGCTGCTCAACTTCCAGACCCTCGTCGCGGACCTCACCGGACTGCCGCTCGCGAACGCGTCGCTGCTCGACGAGGGCACCGCGGCCGCCGAGGCGATGACGATGGCACGGCGCATTGGGAGGGCCACGTCGCAGGCGTTCTTCGTCGACGCGGACTGCCACCCACAGACGATCGCCGTCGTCGCGACCCGGGCGGAGCCGATCGGCATCGAGGTCGTCGTCGGCGACCCGGCGCGAGACCTGCCGGACGGCGCGTTCGGCGCGCTGCTCGCGTACCCCGGATCGTCGGGCGTGCTGCGCGACCTCGCGCCCGTGGCCGAGCGCGTGCACGGCTGGGGCGGCCTCGTCGTCGTCGCGTGCGACCCCCTGGCGATGGTCGTGACGGCGCCGCCGGCGCGGATGGGGGCGGACATCGCTGTGGGGTCGATGCAGCGGTACGGCGTGCCGATGGGGTTCGGCGGCCCGCACGCCGGGTTCATCGCCACCCGGGACGAGCACGCGCGGGCGCTGCCCGGCCGCCTGGTGGGCGTGTCGCTGGACGTCGCCGGGCGGCCCGCCCTGCGCCTGGCGCTGCAAACGCGCGAGCAGCACATCCGCCGCGAGAAGGCCACGAGCAACGTCTGCACCGCGCAGGTGCTGCTCGCGGTGATCGCCGGGATGTACGCGGCGTGGCACGGCCCCGACGGGCTACGCCGCATCGCCGGCCGCGTGCAGCGCCTGACGTCGATCGCGGTCGCGGGCCTGCGCGCCGGCGGCGTCGAGGTGCCCGCCGAGACCTGGTTCGACACGGTGCGCGCCCGGGTGCCGGGGCGCGCCGCCGCGGTGTGCGCCGCGGCGCACGCGGAGGGCTTGAACCTGCTCGAGGTCGATGCCGACACCGTCGGGATCGCGCTCGACGAGACCACCAGTCGCGCGACGGTCGCCGCCGTGTGGTGCGCGTTCGGGGTGGACGCGTCGGTCGACGCGCTGGACGCATCCGCGCCGGCCGGCATCCAGGCCGGCCACGCCCGTACCGAGGACCTGCTGACCCACCCGGTGTTCAGCCGGTACCACACCGAGCACGAGATGCTGAGGTACCTGCGGCGGCTGTCCGACCGCGACCTGGCCCTCGACCGCACCATGATCCCGCTGGGGTCCTGCACGATGAAGCTGAACGCGACCACCGAGATGCTTCCGATCACGTGGCCGGAGTTCGCCGGGATGCACCCGTTCGCGCCGCTCGACCAGGCCAGCGGGTACCTCGAGATGATCCGCGGGCTCGAGGCGGCGCTGTGCGAGGCGACCGGCTACGACGCCGTGTCGCTGCAGCCGAACGCCGGATCGCAGGGGGAGCTCGCAGGGCTGCTCGCGATCCGCGCGTACCACCGCTCACGCGGCGACGAGGGGCGCACCGTGTGCCTGATCCCGTCGTCGGCGCACGGCACGAACGCCGCGTCGGCGGTGATGGCCGGCATGTCCGTGACCGTCGTCGCCTGCGACGACCGGGGCAACGTCGACCTCGCCGACCTGCGCGCGAAGTCCGACGCGGCGGGGGAGCGCCTCGCCGCGATCATGGTGACGTACCCGTCGACGCACGGCGTGTTCGAGGAGGACATCCGCGAGATCTGCGAGGTGGTGCACGCCCA
>Ga0334722_10003615_pt1 | contig 16515 bp, 19 predicted proteins | sample C3_bottom_MG_FD_207210 | JGI IMG/M metagenome (GOLD analysis project Ga0334722, IMG submission 207210) | Sediment microbial communities from Yellowstone Lake, YNP, Wyoming, USA - C3_bottom | ecosystem: Environmental > Aquatic > Freshwater > Lake > Sediment | place: USA: Wyoming | collected...
GTATGGCACAACAATGATTTCAAATTATGGCCCCTTTGATCCAGATTATCTATTCATAGTTGATGAGTTGGAATCATTTCATTTTAGATACAACCCTGCTTTGGCTGAAGAAATGATTTCAAAAGCGATCACAGAAGCAGGTGCAAAAAAAATTGATGGTAAATGGACATTTGATAATAAGGAAATAGAATTAATTGCATTCATTAGAAGTGATGATCCAGTAAGAAAGTCGATAGGTGAGATATTATCATCAGAGTTAGAAAAAATTGGCTTTAAAGTGACAAAAGATTTTGGTGATCTTAACAAGGCATTCGTTAACGTTTACGGTTCAAATCCATCAGATCTGAAGTGGAGTTTCTACACGGAAGGTTGGGGGGGTCGTTCTGCATTTGTAAAATATGACCCGTTGAGTCTTGGTCAAATGTACGCCCCATGGTTCTCAAACATGCCTGGATTTAATGACCCATCGTATTGGAACTATCAAAATGATTACATGGATTCATTAACACAAAAGATCTATACTGGAAATTTCAGCTCAGCAGAAGAACGCATTGACCTATTCCGTAAAGCTACAGAGGAAGGAATTAGAGAATCTGTGAGAATTTTTCTTGCAAGTAAAATTGACCAATATGTGGTAAATGAGAAGGTTGATGGAGTAATCAATGATTTTGGTGCTGGCGTTCCATCTAGGTTTACTCCAATTAATGCTAGGACTGATTCAAATTCTCTTACAATAGGTGTTAAACAAATCTATCAAGGCGCATGGAATCCAATAATGGGATTTAGTGATACCTACAGCAGACAAATTTGGGATACCTTGTCTGATCCTGGTGTTTTCAAACATCCCTACACTGGTGATACAATTCCAATTAGAACAGATTTCAAAGTTGAAACTGCTGGTCCTGCTGGTAAATTAGATGTTCCACAAGATGCTATTACATGGGATCCAAAATTACAAAAGTGGAAGACAGTTAAAGCAGGTACTAAAGCTACAAGTAAAGTAGTCTTTGATCTTAAATTTAGCAAGTGGCATAATGGCATGCAAATGGATATGAACGATATTTTGCATTCTTTATATTTTACATTAGAGTGGGGTTCTGAACAACAAGAGGATGATAAAACGTTTGATTCAGAGTTTACTCCTCGCGCTGCTCAAACTGTTAAAACATTAATTGGAGTTAGACCAGTTGATGAAAATACCATAGAGGTATATGTTGACTATTGGCATTTTGATGATGCAGAAATTGCAGATTGGGCTAGTGTGTGGAGTCCAGTACCCTGGGAATTAACGACTGCAATGGAAAAAGCAGTAATTGACGGTAAGGTTTCATTTTCTCGTTCTGGTTCTGTAAGCAAAGGTGTGAATTGGCTTTCTTTAATTGTCCCAAATGATGCTGAAATTATTCGTCAATATCTGCTTGAATTTAAAAATTCTGGTTATGAACCACCAGCACTAGCTTCCTTTGATTTGCCACATAGCTATTTTGATTCAAGATACGACGCTTCAATAAAATGGATTGATAAATACAATCATGCAGTAATTAGTAACGGCCCATTTTATTTAGAAAGTTATTCTCCAGAATCAAGAACTATCACCATCAAGGCTTTTGACGATGAAAGCTATCCATTTGAAGCTGGGCATTGGAAAGAATTTGAAAAAATTAAGTTTCCAAAAATAGTTCAAGTTGATATCCCTGATGTCATAAAGAAAGGTGATATCTTAACAATCCCAATTTCCACGCAAGACGTATCAAAAATTGATTATTTTTTCACAAATTCACAAGGTAATTCGGTAGCCTCAGGCACGCAGTTAGTAGATTTTGGAAAAACTATCTTGACTCTATCTAAAGAACAAACTGACAAATTTGGAATTGGTGCAAATGACTTGAAGGTTTTTGCAGTATCTGAATCTGTTCTAAGACCTGACATCTATAGTGTTAGCTTTCTTACAGTAAGTAATTCTACTCAATTACCAGAAATATCTCTTACTGATATTCAAAACATTAAGGAAAAAAATGAATACGTATCAATAACTGTGATTGTTATAGGAATTATTATTGTGGGGTCAATTTTGTATTTAAGGCGTTCTAGAAAAAAATCGCAAATAGTTAGAAAATAATTTATTTTACTCCAATAATAAATAGAGTACCTAATTCTTGCTTCCATTTTTTACGATTTGAAAGATCTTTAACTTGTTTGGTTTTAGTTTTAAATCCAATTTCTTCAAACATTTTTTTCCACTGTTTTTTTGATCTTAAATCAAGAGGCAATTTCATCATTTCAGACCAATGTGTAGTTGCTTTGTTATCGCTATAGAAATCTGTTCCACAAAAAAACTGTCCTCCTGGTTTGAGTAATCTATATATTTTTTTCAACCCAGATTCCATTGGATACAAATAATACAAAGACTCCATTGAAAAAATATAATCAAATTTAGCACGAAACTTCCACGATTGAATATCAGCCTTCAAATACAATTCTTTTAAGGACTTCTTTTTAGAATTGGCTTTTGTAATCATATTTTTACTCTTGTCAATTCCTACTGCCTTTTTGCAATTCTTTAGTTGGACAATTTTCCTTACTACCCATCCATTTCCACATCCAACATCAAGAAAAGAAAACGGTTTATCAAATGGCACAGAATTTAAAAATTTGAGTACTGTTTTGGAGTGTTCTTTTTCCATTAATTCAGATCTTCCACTAATTGCCCACCCATCAAATGTTATTCTGACCTTATCCATTTTGATCTTCAAACATTTTTTCCATTTCAATGTTGAGTTGATTAGTAGCTTTTGTATGAACGAATTCTACTCAAGCCTTAAATCCAAAATTCTTAAAGCAAAGCCGAAACGAATTGCCAGACGAATCATGTAGAAAATGTGGTGGAAATCTCATTGATTGTAGCCTATGTGCCCAATGCAAGGGGGTTATAGGCATGATTTGTGTTTCATGTGGAACAAGAACCCTGGAGCAATTTCATGATTCATGCCTGTATCTGGTTGAACAGATTCAGACTACAACTGAACGTAATCATAATGGATACCTTTTCCAAAAAATAATATCGCTTACCTAAATTCATCTTTACTCTTTGAGCCTTTAACAATATTGAAAATATGTCTTAGGGCTAGTTTTGGGTGGTGGGTTGCTAGCTTTACCATATTTGTTAAACCAAAGTCTGCTTTGATAAAATTAATAAATTCATCAGGAGTTAATTTCCCAATAATTTCAATTTCCTTATCCCACTCTTCATCAGATAAGCCAATCCATCTATCTTGTATCTTAGATGCAGAGTTTATTTTTGCTTTAATTTCTTTTTTCCAATTTTCTTCATACTTTTTTAGTGATTTTTCTGATGTATCGCCAGACTTTATTGCATTAGCTGAAACTTCGCCTGCAACTCTTCCAAACATTATCGCATATCTTATGCCCTCTAATACAAGTGGATTTGCTTGTCCCGCTGAATCCCCAACGAGTATCAAATTATCATAAACTGTTTTTCTAGATAGCCCATCATTTGGAATTAAACCATAATGAAATTCAATTGGAGTAATTTTTCCTAGATCTTTAATCGGACCTGGTTTTTTTTCTAAAAGTTCTTTTAATCTTTCAGTAGGATCTACTGATGATTCAGGTTTTCCCACTCCTACTCCTATTCGAATAATATTTTTACTAACAGGAAAAATCCACGCATAACCTGCTGGCGAATATTGCTGTCCAACCATTAACCACCATGTATCCGAATCAACATGCTCAGCATATGCTTCATATTCAGCACCTACTCCAAATCTTTCCCACTGTGTTACTACTCCCAAAGATTTTGCCACAACTGACTGAAAACCGCTTGCATCAATTACTATTTTGGAATTAAAAATACAATTCTCCTTTGAGGATGTCTTAACTCCAGAAATTTTTCCTTGATTATTTCTAATGATATCGGTAACATTAGTTTTTAGAAAAATATCTGCTCCTTCTTTTGTTGCTTGCTCCGCAAGCCATTGATACGTTTTTCTTACATCTAGTACCACCGCTCTTGGTTTTGAATCCCTAACTGAAACTTGGTTGTTAGGTGAACAAAATGAATAATTTTTTATCTCATTATAGCAGTCTGGAGGAATTCCAAATTTTTTTACATCTTTTATCCATGTAACTCCGCTAGTTCTAACACTTTGAGAAATACACTCTTCTTTTTCTAAAAGTGCTACTTTGACTCCATTTTTTGCAGCAGCAAAAGCCGCTGAAGAACCTGCTGGACCTCCTCCTACAATAACAATGTCATAATCTAATTCTTTAGATACCATCAGCTTTCCATCTTTTCAATAACAAAAACCCAATGTAATTAAAGAAATTATCTTTTGAGCACTGGCTTTCCAGCCCCATCAGTATCTCTTTCTGAATCCATCGATTTCTGCTCGCTTTTTTCCCTATGCATATAACTGTGGGTTGCTCCTTCCTTTTTCCGGCAGAATTTGCTGTGGATAGATTCCTCAATCTTTAGGGTATCTTCATTTTCATGGAACATACGTTTCCCACAATCTGGACATAGAGCTTCTGGCATGATCTTGAGGGAAATCAAATGTATTTTAGTTATTCTATTTTAATTTCGCTAAATCACTTTACTAAATGAAAGTAAGATACCATTAGTCATCTTTTCCATCATCATGCTTTTGATTATGTCCATGGTGTTCATCATTATTGTCATTATCGACTTCTTCATCATTTCCATCGTCACCGTTATTATTTTGAGTGCCATCAATCATGGACTCTAAGAGAATAACCCGTGATTCCAGAGCATTATTTTTTTCTTTGAGTGTAGCAACATCTTTTTCAAGACCAGTCATCTTGTTTAACAAATTTTGGATCTGATCTAGTAGTTTTTGCACAATATCATCTGTTGGCAATTCATTTACTGGATTAATCTTAATGGTTACTGTAGCTGCATTACTATTGGTGGAACCATCATTTGCGTCGTAAGTAAACGAATCCATTCCATTGAAATTTGAAACAGGTTTGTAGGTGAAGCTACCATTTGGATTCAAAGTTAAAGTTCCATGATTTACGTTAGTGACTATAGATGCGATAAGTGCATTACCATCAGAATCTGTGTCGTTTAATAGTATCCCTGGAGCTGCAATTGCAAGTGTCTGGTTTTCATTAACAGAGTAAAAATCGGCGGATGCAACAGGAATGTCATTTCTTGAATTAACTTTGATGGCGACAGTAGCTGTATTACTCTTGGTAGACCCATCGCTTGCATTGTAGCTAAAGGAATCCATTCCATTGAAATTTATATTAGGCGTGTAACTGAAACCGCCATTTGAATTCAATAACAATATACCATGAATCACGTTAGTGACAAGAGATGTTGTCAGTGCATTGCCATCTGAATCAGTGTCATTTAATAAAATTCCAGGGTTTGCAATTGTGAGTATGTTATCTTCATTTACAGAATAGGAATCATTACTTGCAATAGGAATATCGTTTACTGGGTTAACCGTAATGTTGACGGTAGCTTGTGTACTGTTAAGAAGACTGTTGTTTGCAACATAGGTGAAAGTATCAATGCCATTAAAGTCTAGAAATGGTGTGTATGTAAAACTGCCGTCTGGGTTAAGTGTTAGAATTCCAAAGCTTCCACCGCTTACTATAATTGCTGTAATAGCATTACCATCAGCATCACTATCATTTTTCAGAACGCCCAGTTGAGAATTAACGGAAAGAATACTGTCTTCATTTACAGAATACGAATCATTTGTTGCTGAAGGCATTGTTTGCCCCATTGAGAATCCAACAGGTGAAATTATTGAACCGATTAGTAAAATCAAGGAAATGGAAGTTGTGGTTTTTTTCACTAAATGAGCTCTAAAATATTATTGGATATAACAATCAGGTAGAGTTTATCAGTAAGATTTCTGCGTAAAGTTAAAGTATCAAATTGATAATCTCGATACAAAAGCGGTCTTGATGGTTATTGGGTATCCTGTAGTAATTTTCTAAAATCAGTATCCTTTGAGGAATTTTATGTTGTAATGATTTTTGTGACCCTTTAGAGTCAATGTTTTTCTTCATCAACTTTTACACCATAAAAATACGCAAATACAATCAATATAGGAAACGCAATCCCGAAAATAATAATCAAAGTATTCCCAAGACTTTTCAGATCTAAACTAGCAGATGTTATGCCAAACATTCCACCATAGAAAATACATAGAAATAGAGTCTCTTTTCGTGTGAGTCTCCTTCTATTTTTCACGAGATCTTATTGTAATATCTTAATCTAAAGCCTTACGATATACAGCAGATTTTCCCGAACAAAGTGGTGGGGGAAGCCTATAAAATGTTAGTTTGTGATTCCAAATAAACCAACTAATGTTTAGTTTGTGTACGTTAAGTTTTCCGTTAAACCCTCAACAGTTTCCTAAAGCGTTTGAGTTGAATGATGATTATGTATTTTGACCTATAATGGCATTCCTTCGGGTGAATGGAGTGCATCATACTTCAATCTCAACGCCCGGGTAATTATTGAAGCGTGATCCGCTTCCACATCCGTTGTAATATAGAGTATGCATTCTGAATCCAAAGGCAGTGTGATTCGCTTTAATTTTTCATATTCTACTAAAGCATATTTTCCCTCTCCTATTTTATCTGAAACTTCATTTCTAGATTTCCATGCGTTAATTGCAAGCTGTAATGATTTTTGACTCTCTTCTGTTGAAAGCAAACTCTGTACCCCTTCTCGATGCACACTGAACAAAACCTTCCCATTCATATCAAATATTGTAGCAAAACGAATTTTGGGATCAAGACCCAACACTTTGTCAAATATTGACTTGTAAATCATGCATATTATACATGATAGTAATCCATAAACTTTATTGATCAGGATCTAGATTATAACAAGTTACGAAATACTAACAATCAAAACCATTAATTCTAAAACTAGAGTTCTAATAGTTTGATAGGTTCTAAATAATATGGCAGAACCAGAGATAGTACCATTTGCAGTATGGTCTCTAACTACCATTGCGATTGTAATAGTTACTGGTCTTTCTTATAGGGCCTATTCTAGGAGAAAACCCAATGCGTCATCTTCATCTTGAAAAAAAAGGATTACGAGGATTAGCTATCGCAGAAAGTTTTAGTCAAAATTCAAAAAAATCAGTTCTTGCAGGTGTCGTAATGCGACGAGATTTTGTAATTGATGGATTTGTTTTTGGTAACTCAACCTTGGAAGGAGATGATGCAACAGAGGTAATATTGTCAATGTACAAAAAACTTGAAAGACCAGATATTAGCTATTTGCTTATTTCTGGAATCATCATCTCGATGTATAACATTGTAGATTTGAAAAAAATTTTTGAATCATTAAACATTCCAGTAATTGGCATTACCTACAAAGAATCTGAAGGCATTGATGACGCAATTAAACATCATTTTCCAAACTCATATAAAACTAAACTAAAAGAATACAAAGAATTAGGAGATCGTGAACAAATTACTCTTCATACATCATACGATGTTTACGTGAGAAAAGAAGGATGCAGCATTTCTGATGTGAAGCATCTGCTAAATGATCTCACACTTCAAGGATCATTTCCTGAGCCATTACGGGTTGCACAATTACTTGCAAAGACATTGCTTCAGGAAAACTAGCCTTCTGAAGCTGTTTTGCCACCATCTACATTAAGAATTGTTCCAGTAATCCAGTTTGCTTCATCTGAAGCCAAGTATAATGCCGCATTTGCAACATCTACCGGTTGCCCAATTCTATTCAAAGGCAATCTATCTTCCAGAACTTTTCTGGCTTGAGGATCATCTAGATACGGTTTAATCATTCCGGAATTAATTATACCAGGATTTACACAGTTACATCGAATATTTGATCTTGCATACTCTACTGCAATTGCTTTTGTAAACATGCTAATTGCTGCCTTTGTAGCTGAATAAACTGCCAAATGTACTCTTGGAATAGCACGTTCGCTTGAGATTGAACCTATATTGATAATACCCCCATTCTTGTTTTCAAGCATATTTGGAAGAACAGCTTTAGTCATATTAAAAACACCATACATGTTTACATCAATCAATTTTGTTATTTCAGAATCAGGCATTTCGTGAAAGTGAATTGGATCATTTATAGCTCCTGCACTATTTACCAAAATGTCAATACTACCATACTTGTTAAGAATTTGTTCAACTGTCTGAATCGCTTGTGCTTCATTTGTAATGTCACACTGCATAGATACTGTGGCATTTTTATTACTAATTGTAGTTCTTGCCTTTTCAAGCGCATCAAGTTTTCTTCCTAGCAATACAACTTTTGCACCTTCCTCAACAAACCTCTTAACGATACTAATGCCAATTTCACTTGAGGCACCAGTTACAACTGCCACTTTATCTTTGAGGCGCATGTACCTATGATTATTCCAGTCATCTTAAATTAATTGTGCTAATCTACTAATTTCGCAGCTTTCTTTAGGTAGGCGAGGATTCCAGTATAATCAAGATCCCCGAATCCTTCATCATTTGCTTTTTGGTAGATCTCATTTGCTTTTGTAGTCATTGGCAGTTTAAGACCAAATTCTTTGGCAGCTTCGTTAATAGTGTCTAAATCTTTTTTTAAATTACTTAGAGTAAAAGTTGGAGAATATTCATCTTTTATCATATTATATGCCTTGTTTTCACTCATACCTGTTTTAAAGTAGGTAGAATTTAGAATCGTTAAAAATACCTCTGGGTCAACTCCAGCACCTCTTGCAAGAGTTATTCCTTCTGATAATGCAAGTGCAAGCATTCCAATTTGAAGATTTATTGCAAGCTTTACTGAATGAGCAGTACCATTTGGTCCAAGAAAAAATGTTTTGCTAGCTATGGTTTCAAAAATTTTTTTGTGCGTTTCAAATGCATCTTTATCCCCCGCTGCCATTAATACTAATTTTCCAGTGATTGCAACATTAGGTCCTCCCATAACAGGAGTATCAAGCATTATAATTCCATGTTTACTAAACTGTTTTGCAATTTCCTTAGATGCATTTGGATTAATTGTACTCATATCAGCTACAATTAAGTCATCATGCTTACCATCAACTATTCCATCTTTTCCAAATGAGACATCCTTTACTGCATTAGCATCCTTTACTATTGTAATAACCAAATCTGATGATCTTGCAACATCTTTGGGTGAATCTACTACTATGGCTCCATGATTTTTCAACTCTTCTGTTTTACTTTTAGTTCGGTTGTAGACAGTTAATTGATATCCTGACTCTAATAGATGTAAACTAACTGCCTTACCTAACATACCTGTTCCAATTACACCAATTCGAGTCACAAGGTTTTTTGTTCTAAATGTAATTATGTATCTTTCTGGAATTGAAACTAAAATGAAGTCTCTATTTCCTTTCTTCTTCTTTTACCTGCCACTTTTCACTTGCAAATCTTGAAGCTTCTAACTCTAAATGTCCTATTACTTTATCTCCACTCCTCACTATGGCATAATCTGATTTTTTCTTATGAAAAATTTGCTCTTTGGTTCTGTAACCTCCTTCAATAATTTTGATTTTAAATCGTTTGCCAGCTTTGATTATTAGTCTTCTAGCAACTTTTACATCTCCAACCCAAGAAAACATTTCAAAGGAACCAAAATTCTGCGTTGTGATAGTATGTCCATATAGTCTAGCTTCGAATTTTACATTCTGTTTTTTTGCTTCTTCATTTAACCATTCAACAACTTTTGAGCCATACCCACTTTCTACAGCAAACGACTCTGAATCCCTCATACCATGAAATTCAAATCATACTAGATGAATAATCATGTCATAAACCATTCTCTATTTGTTAAACAAAATCATCTGTAAATTAGAATAAAAAGGGAAAAAGTCAGAAAAGGTTATTAGCAAATCCTAATTTTCGAAAAACCACTCTTCTAATCGGTATTAAACTAAAATAGTATTCAAATTGGTGTTGTTTTATGATTACTGTAGACTGTAGAGAAGTCGAATCCATAAAATCTGAATTACTTGTTTATGTTTCAGACCAAGTAGGGGCTATCCCCACATTAAAGCCACATGAGTTCGTGTTATCTCCCATACAAGATGAAGATGTAATAGACGAAACTGAGGTAATTACTTCAATAAAGGAATTTCTTGATTCAATAGGAGAGGCAAGAAACTTTGCAGTAATTTCTAAAGCAGGCGTAATTTTAATAAAATCAATTTTTGGCAAAACAATAGAAAGAGAATCAAGGCCTACAGCACAAATGTTTTCTTGTATTCACTGTGGTTTTGTTACTCAATATGAAGTTGAATACAACAATCACGTAAAAATCCATTATCTATAACCTACTTTTATTTCAGAAAATTAAGAGGATTATTTATAAATCCTAAATTGCTAAAGATAGCATGGATAAATCATCCAATAAAGTAAACGTATCAAAGATCTATTGCGAAAAATGTAATGAAGTATTTAATTCCAAACAACAATATGACAAACATTCTTCTAGGCATTCATCAGGCGTATCATCCCAATCTTGTCCAGTAGACACGGTATTGGGGAAAATTGTTGGTTTGTTCAAAAAGCCAAAATAACACTCTGACACTAGCTTGAATGTAAAATTTGGAACAAGTTTTTTAAATTATTGGGAAATAACTGTTTCATGAAAAAGAAAGGAATGATTTTTAGTGGAATTGCAGCTATAGTCATTATCGCTATTATAGCATCCATTTCTGTATTTCAATCTGTAAATGAATCTCTAAATCTTGACATGGGACAAACACATGGAAAAGTTTCTACTGCAACGGGCTCTCCAATTTTAGGTTCAGATTCTGCTCCTATCACCATTATTGAATTTGGTGATTACCAATGCCCTCAATGTTATAATTGGTTTCATAGCACAAAAGATTCTGTGGTTAAGAATTATATTGAAACTGGAAAATCTAATCTAGTTTTTGTTGACTTGGCTTTTCTTGGGAGTGATTCCCCAAAGGCTGCTGCTGCAACTTATTGTGCAGAAGAACAAGGAAAATACTGGGAATTTCATGATCTTTTGTATACTTCTCAAGAGGGAATAGATTCAGGTTGGGCAAATTCGGACCACCTCAAGGCATTTGCATTTAGTTTAGGATTAGATATGAAATTATTTGATAGTTGCATTGATTCTGGTAAATTCGACAAGAGAGTACAGTTTAACATTAATGAAGCAAAAAAACAAGGGGTTTCAGCTACACCTACATTCATCATTGTAAATTCTAATGGACAACAACAAAAATTAGTAGGCGCACAACCATATGCAGTATTCAAAGACGTAATAGATTCAATGATCTAAAATGGCACAGATGATAAAACTAGTATTTGCAGATTATAGATATATCATTTTAGCAGCAGCAATTTTTGTTGGAATGTTAATTCCACTTTCAATCATTTCTGAATTCATATTTTTTGAACCATATATCATTGCACATATTCCTAGTGGCGGCGAGATCAGCTTTTTCTTAATTCTAGTTGTTTCTGCACTGTCTGGATTAGTTCTTACCATGAATGTATATAGAATCAATGCATTTCGTAACAGTCCGAAAAAAAAGCTGGGCGGGGGCATATTTGGTTCATTAATTGGCGCAGTAGCTGGTGCATGTAGCTGTGGTCCAATAGGATTTGCAGTCATTTCGACATTTGGTGCAGCTGGAGGAATTGCTACTGCATTTTTGGCAAACTATGAAATACCAATAAGACTTGTCGCGATTGCAATTTTGGCATACACATACTATGCAACAGTAAAATCTCTTGCAGTTGAATGTAAAATTAACACTTAGTAAAATTATAATTTATTGGCGACTGAATCTCGTTTAGAACACCCGAGATAGGAAGTGGGAAAAAAAGATCCAGTCGCCTTATAATTTCTATATAAAATTTTAGCATTTCACAAGGTGCTTGTTGAATTTGAACAAGCTTGGAATAAACACCGATGAAATTCTTTCCTAACAAATCATTAGGTGTTTTGTGGCAGAATTACCCTGGTGGAGACATGTAGTATTTTCCGTCTTTTTTCTTACTTGATCTTCCAAAATGAATAAGTTCTAAAATAGTAAATTTTTCCATTTCAGTAAATTCATGCCCTGTTATTTTTTTCAAATACTCTATTAATTCATCAATATGTACTGGCGGCATTACCTTTCATCAATAAATTTTATAGTAAATAAAATTTTGTTAATTAGATTTGAAATTGGTTTTTTATTCCTCTTATTGTTTCAAAAACCCTAAACGTGTAGAATCTAACCAAAGAGGCAATTTTTTGTAACCGGGAAGCCTATCATTGCCCTTCTTGAAATGATACTAGAAAATGTCAGTGATCTTTATCCCGATAAGGCCAAGCAGAAGAGATTCTGAGGCTGATGAGCTAACCAAAACAGAAGAAGATTAAGTACTTTAAGACTAGATCTGTTTGAAGGATACTTCTGGATTTTTTATTTTTTCAAATATCTCGGGATGAATTATCTTTGCTAAAATTTCAATACCTGTGACTGTTCTAAGACTTGGTTTACTAAAATATGAGTTTGCATCAACTGCAAATACATTTTGCTGCCGTACTGCACGAATCTTGTTCCAGTCTCGATCGTTTTGAAGAATTTTTTTGTATTCTGAAACTGTACGCTCTACATCAAAACCACATGGCATTAACACAATAATATCTGGATCAGACTGTACTATCTCCTCAATTTTCATTCTTCTTGATTGTTCTCCTTTAGAACTAATCTCATTTTTTCCTCCAGCAATTTCAATCATCTCTGGAACCCAATGACCAGAAGTGAAAAATGGTTCAAGCCATTCTAATGCTAAAACTCTAGGTCTGCTATCAAAGTTTTTGCTTTGAATAAAATCAATCCGTTTTTGAAGTGACTGTATTAACTCCATTCCCTTTTCCTCCATGCCAATTTTTTTTGCAACATTACCAATACTGTCTAAAATTTCCTTAACGTCATGAGGATTTAATGAATAAATCTCTGGTTTTTTATCCAAAATTTCTAGCGCCTTGGTGACATGACTAGTATACGCTGAACATACCTCGCATGTATCCTGTGAAATTATTAGATCTGGCCTAGCTTGTCTTAGATTTTCTTCATCAATCTTGTAGATTTCTTTACCATCTCTCATTAGCTCTACAATCTTATCATCGATTTCTCTGCTTGACATGGTATTAGGATTAAAAACAGAATTAATTATCCGAGGCTTTGATTTTGCATTTTCAGGATAAAGGCATTCATGGGTTACCCCGAAAATTTTGTCTCCTACTCCAAGCTCATAAAGCAATTCTGTGGCACTTGGAAAAAAAGAGACAATTCGCTCTACTCCCATACTCTTTGAAAGTTAAGTCAAATTAAAAAATTGTATCTTTACCCAAGGTCAAATTTCAAATTTAGTCAGATTAATAGGCTCAAAATATGTACGAAATTGGTGTATCGTAGCTCAAAAGAGATTCGAAAATCAATTGAGGCTAATTGGAGAGAGTATCTATCAAGATATGGGAATCTATTTTCGTCAAATTCATTAAGTGGTTCTAGCCCTCCATCGGTTTTTGTTGGTACGTACAATTATCCTAAGGTGAATGTTGGCCCAATGTTGCCACCAGTTCACGGTGATACTAGTCTTCTTGATATTCCGGAACGATGGTTGGGAAAAAGTCTTGAAGAAATCGTTAATTTTAGACTCAGTCTTGTAAGAGGAATTAAGAAAGTCTCTGTGTTGGAACCAGAGGGTCGTTTCATTGAAGATCTTCAAGAAGTTGCAATGTCATCTAGTCCAATTGACTCTGATATTGAATTCCATAAAAACACTGTCCCAATAACTACAATTGATGGCGAAAGTGCTCCCTTTGGACCAATAGGAGAAATAAAAAAAGCTAAGTTCTACGGTTCATCTGCTCAAAGAACAATTGAAAATGCTTACTATGACAAAGATCTAAAAGCAGAAGATGCGGTGTTAAAACTCTATAACACTGGCATAGATCTCTCACAAATTCAAAAATGTTTTAGCATTGGAATGTTTGGCAAAAAAAGAAAACTTGTTCCAACTAGATGGAGTATTACTGCAACTGACGACATTATTTCAAAATCACTTGTCACGGAGATTTTAGATTATCAATTAATTGACTGTTGCAAGGTTTTCTCATTTAATCATCTTGGTAACCTGTTTTCAATTATTTTATTTCCTCATAGATGGTTGTTTGAAATGGAAGAAGCTTGGTATGACGAACAAGGACAGATTGGATTTGGTTCAGACTATGAGGATGCAAGGGGAATTGATCATCCTCCTGTAATTGCTGGGGCATACTTTGCTGCAAAACTTGGTGTCGCAGAGTATTTGGCAAAAAATAAAACACAAGCTGCAGTTTTGGTGTTGCGTGAAATTAGGCCAGAGTATGCAATACCTGTAGGTGTATGGCAGGTACGTGAAGGAATAAGATCTGCTATGAAAGAACAGCCTTTCATCGCTTCAAGCCTTGATGATGGGATTAATCATGCCTGTAAATCAACGAGCATTAGTAAATTAGAATGGTTAGCTAAGGGTGAGCTTTTCAAAAAAATGAAACAAAAGTCAATAACTGACTTTTTTTGAGTGGAGTTTTAATTTTATTCCAGAAATTTTACAATATTTGTTTTTGTTTCATTGGAATAACACCATAATGCATTCCTAATTTATTCAAAGTAACCCTCTTGTTGTATAGAGCACCTGTATGTATAGGATCAATTGATATTATTTTATCATAACAAGAATTCGCTTCTTCATATTTTCCTATCCTAGAAAGTACAGTTGCCTTGTTGTACATTGCACTAGTATCATTTGGAATGATTTCTAAGACCTTATCATAACAGGATATGGCTTCATCATACTTTCCAATACTATCAAAAACATTTCCTTTGTCATACCACGGAATTGGGTCTATTGGATTTTTTGCAATTGCTAAATCATACCAAGAAATAGCCTCTTCATATTGTCCTAACTCATCAAGTGCTCGTGCATTTTTCATAATGTTTGATAATTGTTCCAGAGAAAAATCACTGACAAGATTGGAGAATTTTATTTTTTGATCGTGTCGTACAGTTTTTTCCACGTTAAGGTGAAGAAAGGTTATTGGTATATAATTAAAACTATTGGGGCAAGTGCACTATTTATAATCATTTTTGTCGAATTAATTATTGCAAAAGAGTCTGATCGCTGGAATTTTGTTGATCTCTAGTCCGATTTTATTTGCATTAGTAGTTTTTCCTGATTCTTTTAGCCTAAGTTGGAATCAGGGGAGAGGTGGATTTTTGTTTGCTTTAGCATTTGTAGTTGCAGAGCTTGTCGGTCTAAAATTAAACATTCCTACAAAACGTCTTCTTGCAGTAGTCCCTCTTGCAGCAATTGCAATTGCTTACTTGATTGGATTGGAATACGGTTTGCGTGAGTACATTAAAGGAGGTGCGGAAATTTACCATGTACAGCTAATTTTTTCCTGGACATGGATGTGGGATTTTATTGTGATGACAGCCTTTATGGTTGCCACTCTTTTCATCTTTTTTGGCACAAAATGGATTAGAATTTCTCCAGCAGGTCCAATTTTCCTTGGTGGAAGTGCAGTTATACTCTCACTTGATGCCTTTTTTCCTTATGATACATTGGGTCCATTACAATATGTTGTACCATACCTTGTCCAAACAAATGCTTGGATAATTACTACATTTCACCTTGGAATTGCTACTGCTAGAGATAATTTACTTTTTCTAAATGGTGAACACGGCCCCTTTGCATTACAGGTATTCTGGCCATCTGCAGGAGTGCATAGCGTAATTATCTATTCTCTTGTGATGATGGCATTTTTGTTAAAAATGAACATCCAAAAAAACAGAAAAATCGCATACTTTGCAATTGGAATTATTGGAACAATAGGCGTCAATATGTTAAGAATTTTTTCACTTTCATTATTTGCACTCAAAGTGTCTACAAATGCAGTAGACTTTGAAGAATTTCATTCAGTTGCAGGAGAAATAATGTTTCTTCCATGGCTGTTTATTTTCTTATTGATAGTGACCGCAATAGAAACAAAACATCATAAAAGACTTGAAGCTGCAAAAATAGAAGATAAAGCCACCTAAAAATAACTCGTAATATCCCTTTGACCTTCTACCTCTGATAGCTCAGAGACCTTTACCCCGAGTCTTCTAACTGGAATGGTTTGATTTTCCAACGCCTCATGCAAAAGTTGCTTCGCCGATTTCTCTAATTCTTCAAGATTCAGTGAAGGATTTTTTAGCATTTTTGATTTTGATTTGTTTGATAGATCAGATAGAACAAATTGTATTCCAACTGATTTGAACATTCTATTGTTTTTAAGAACAACAGAGTATAGTTCCTTACACAGTTCTTTCAAGGCTTCTTCAAGAAAATTATATTCTTTAGAATCTTTTTTTAGAGTAACAATTTTGCTAAATTGAATTCTTGGTTCTCTTTCTTTTACAGGCTCATCGTCAATTCCTCTCACAGCAT
>Ga0334722_10003616_pt1 | contig 16514 bp, 16 predicted proteins | sample C3_bottom_MG_FD_207210 | JGI IMG/M metagenome (GOLD analysis project Ga0334722, IMG submission 207210) | Sediment microbial communities from Yellowstone Lake, YNP, Wyoming, USA - C3_bottom | ecosystem: Environmental > Aquatic > Freshwater > Lake > Sediment | place: USA: Wyoming | collected...
TTATTTTCAGGGGCTTGAGAAACTCCTCCAGCAGCATTTCGCCGGGATGGGTCGGCGGGCCGTTTTTAGGTATGCGTACCATTTTGTTTACCTCTACACTGTCAGTGGTAATCGGTAATTTCGACGTTTTCCGCGCCGTCATCCGTCCACACAAAACAAACGCGAAACTGATCATTAATCCTGATACTGTGCTGGCCATTCCGATCATGCTTTAGGCCTTCCAGAAAATTTCCCGGCGGGATTTTTAAAGAGGCCAAGGAAACGACACCATTGAGTTGATCGAGCTTCCGCTGCGCCATTCGCCAGATCTGTTGCGGACAGGCCTGTCTGGCTTCCCGGGTGTTTCTACGGTCAAAGATGTCTTCTGTACCCTTGTCGTGGAACGATTTTATCACCTGGCATCCTCGCCGGTTTAGTTCGGGATTGAGCTAAATTATAACGGACACCATTATAAATTCCAACAGCTATCTCATTGTCACCGGATGTTGTTGACAACTCGTAACTCGCAATCGGTTACATTCAGTGTAGGGCGGGTCATACCCGCCATTAAATACCGAACGTCCCAGACGGCGGGTGGAACCCGCCCTACTTGTTAATCCGGGCCGCCAGCTCTTTCCCCAACCCATCCCCCAAAACCAACTCCACCTGCTCCTTGCTGGCCATGTCCCGCAAGATCGCAATCCCCTTGGCCAGTTCCTCCTCGCCCATGATCAAGACATAGCGGGCCTGGAACTTGTCGGCCTGTTTCATCTGGGCCTTCATGGAGCGCCCAGCCGGGTCCATCAGCACCGCCAGGCCGTTCCTTCTTCCCTCCTGGGTGAGCAGGAAGGCGCGGTTGCGGGCCGCCTCGCCCAGGGCGACGATGAAGAGATCGCTACCGCAATCCGCCTGGGGGCCGTGCAACTGTTCCAGCAATAAAGTCAGTCGCTCCAGGCCCACCGCGAAGCCGATGCCGGGCAGTTTGGGGCCGCCCAGCTGGGCGACCAGGCCGTCGTAGCGGCCGCCTGCACCCACTGCGCTCTGGGCGCCGAGGTCGCGGGTGATCAGTTCGAAGGTGGTGCGGGTGTAATAGTCCAGGCCGCGAACCATGAAGGCATTTTTCGTATAGGGAATCGCCAGCAGGTCGAGCAGGCGGCAGACCTCACCGAAGTGGTCGCGGCACCCTCCGCAGAGGAAGTCGGGCAGGATCGGCACCCCTTGATACTGCTCCTGGCAATTGGGGTTCTTGCAGTCCAGAACGCGTAGCGGGTTGGTCTGGCGGCGGCGGTTGCAGTCGTCGCAGAGCTGATCACCCCGGGCATCGATAAATTCGCGCAGGGCCTGGTTGTAGTTGGGGCGGCATTCCGGGCAGCCCAGGGAGTTGATTTCCAGGCTGACGTTGACCCCCAGCTCGGTCAGGAGCTGCCAGGCCATGGCCATCAGCTCGGCATCGACCATGGGCTCCTCGCTGCCCAGAACCTCGACGCTCAGCTGGTGGAACTGGCGCAGTCGGCCCTTCTGGGGCCGCTCGTGGCGGAACATGGGCCCGATGGTGTAGAGGCGCTGGATCGGTTGCAACAGGTGCAGGCTGTGCTCGACGAAGGCGCGCAGCACGGCGGCAGTGCCTTCCGGGCGCAGGGTGACTGAGTCGCCGTTCTTGTCGGTGAAGGTGTACATCTCCTTCTCGACGATGTCGGTGGTCTCGCCGATGGAGCGCTTAAACAGCCCGGTCGATTCCAGGATCGGCACCCGGATCTCGGCAAAGCCGTAGCGGTGGAAGAGATCGCGGGCTTTTGCCTCAACCCGCTGCCAGCTGCCGACCTCGCTCGGGAGGATGTCTTTAAAACCTTTCAGGGCCTTGATGCTCACTGCACTACCTCGGAAGAAGGCCAGCCGCAAAGGGCGGCTTCCCATGGAATTTCAGATAATTAGCGGTAATACCAACAGAGCGGCGAATTTAGCCAAGATCCCCCAAAAAGTCAAGAAGAGGGGAGGAAGTGGCTTAAGTTGTTAAGCCCTCATCCGATCAGGCTCTGATGATCAGTCTTCAAACAGCGATCCATGATCACCTTGAGCCCGGCTGACCGTGCCATCGCCGCCGCCGTCTCATTGACGATGCCCTGCTGCATCCAGATCACCTTGGCGCCGATCTTAATGGCCTGCTCCACGATTGCTCCAACATCCTCGGGCCGCCGGAAGATGTCGACAATCTCCACCGGCTCGGGCACTGCTAGAAGATCCGGGTAGCAGGGCAAACCCAAAATCTCAGCCTGCCCGGGATTGACCGGGATGACGTGATATCCGGCGCCCAGCAGGTAAGTGGCCACCTGATTGCTGGGCCGCCCCGCTTTGGGCGACAGCCCCACCACGGCGATATTGCGATAACTTTTCAGGATCCGGCTGATTTCCAGGGTTTCGAGCATTTTGCCCTCGTACTGTCTTAAGTGGTTTTATCTTCCCGAGCGATCTGGTAACTCTATAGGAAAATAATCGCTGGTCAACCATTCCCTACAGGTGGGCAAGATGTGTCAGATGAAGGTAATGCAGGAAAATAACGGTCGCGAGGAACTGATCATGGCGGACGCCAGCCTGCTGGAAGACGATCCGGCCGGGGTACTCATTAGCTCCCTGTTCGACCCGCCTCGGCTGATTGCCGGGGTGAAGGTGGTGCGGATTGATTTCCTCAATGGCAAGGTTGTACTCGGCAAACCCGCAAGTTGAAAGGCGAAGGATAAAATGAGCGAGATGAAAGAATTGGATAAACTACGGGTGTTGTTGCCCCATTGGATTGAGCACAACCAGAGCCATATTGCCGAATTTGCCAAGTGGCGTGAGTTGGCTTCGACGGAAGGCAGCATCGCTTCCGTTGGCTTGGCCGAAGCGGTGGCGGCCATGACTAAGGCCGATGCGGCCTTGCGCGAGGTGCTTAGCCAGTTGGGGGGCTCTCTCCCAGCGCCAGGGCATCACCATCATCACCATCATGATTAGATGTAATCCTGTGTTGTTGTAGGAGCGGACCATGCCCGCGATTTACTCCTGGTCGCGGGCATGGCCCGCTCCTACAGCCTTGCCGGAAATTGTTTAGAGCCAGTTCCTTTTTTGCCTTACTAGACAGAGTCGTCGAGGCGTGGCTCAGGCGGGTTTATCCACCTCCGGGGCGGCAAGTTCCTTGGCGGGTTCGTCTTCTTTTTGCCGCAGGGCCTGCTTGAAATTGGCGATGCCGCGCCCCAGTCCCGCACCCATCTCCGGCATTTTTTTGCCGCCGAAGAGCAGAAAGCCAATCCCTAAAATAAGCATAAGCTCTGGTCCGCCTAATCCGAACATGAGATTCTCCCGTGTGATGGTGATTAATAACGCCTCGCCCGGTAAAGGTTGGCCGGGCGAGGCGTTATGGTTTGTTGCCTCTGCGGGGAGCGGAGGTTATTTGTCCAGCGTATTGTATTTATTGGTATCTGGTACCTTGTTGCCGTGGCAATCCATGCAGTCATTCTGCGAGGTGATGCCGTTGGCCAGCACGTTGTAAAGTGGTTTATGCTTGGCCTTAAATTTGCCGTCCTTCCAATCATTCAACATGATGGCCGTCTCCACGGCGACGTTTGCCGCCAGACGGGCGCAACGCTCGGCCCGTTCGGGACTCAAAAAATCCACGCCTTCCGCCCGCATGAACTTGCCCACCGAGATGTGACAGATCGGCGTGCCGGCGATGGTCATGTTGTGAACTGCGGTCTTGCTGAAAGTGGTGGGGGTGAAATTGGGCAACTCGGAATAGGAGTAGTAGAAGGCCAGATCGTTGGTCATGGCCTCGGCGATATCGGTTTCATTGATGACCAGGCCGATGATGGTGCCAGCGCCGGTCATGGTGCCGCATAAGGCGCCCCAACCGGCAAAGCCGCCGTGGGCCCAGCGCATGGAGTCGATGGGGAAGGTCTTCCAGGAGCCGCCCGCCTTCTCTTGCAGTTCTGTGACAAAACCGGCCACCACCGAAGAGGCGCACCAGCGCTTGGCATAGTTCTCGTAGGCAATCTGGCCGACCTTCTGGGGATCAAGTTTGACATATTTGTAGTCGGTCTCGTACGCATAAGAGGACGCCTGTCGTGCCTGGGACAACACGCCGGAGGCCAAGGCCGCTCCAGCCAAAACCTTGCCGGAAGTGCTTAAGAACGACCGCCGCGACTCATTGACATTTTCTTCCATCTTCTCCATGAAACCCTCCTGAATGATAAAAAGATTACCGGCGTATCTCTGTTGACCGTCGGGTGCTGGTCCCACAATGTAGTATGAATGCTGGAGATGGCAATGTGGTACATTGTCGCACTGCATCCGGCCTGATTCCGCACCCTTCTTAAGTTCTCAAGACTGCTCGCCGCATGAATCCCCTTCTGGGTAGTGCGACAATTTGCCTCATGTGGCGGATTGTCACCTTGTGGTATCTTGCGCACGGATTTTGCTCTGAGAAGAGCGGTTTCGGTTTAGGCGCCGTTATGCCGGCGGGTAGAGATGAAAAATGCGATGAGACAGAAAAATAGCTTGGGTCGTGTGTCGGGAAGGAGGGCCGGATGAGCGTTATTCAGGGAAGTTCCACGTTGCGGACAGAATGCATTCAGCGCCTGCGCGATGACCGGCAAACGAATATCCGGATGGCGGCCCTGCTGGTTACCGTGGTGCTGCATGGTCTGGTCTTCTGGTGGGGGATGAATTCCGCCCGTTTAGGCGCCTCGTCCCCAGAAAGAATCCAGGCGATCCGGGTTTTTTTACAGCCTTTGGCATTGCCTGAGTTGGCGGCGGTGGTGCGCCCGCATCGGGCGTTACCACCAGCAGCCAGCCCGGCTCTGCCACCAACTCCGGCGGTCTTGCCTAGGGTGGCGACGCCACCATCACCGCCAGCCAGCCCGGCGATCAGCCCCACGCCGGTGGTGGCAGCTCCCGCAACGCCTTCCAACTCCGAGGTGGCGGCGGTAAGCCTGGCGCCACTCCCGGTTGCCGCTCCCGTCGTTGTTCCGGCACCAGTGGCTGCCGTTGCCTCTGCCGTTACCGTCAGTCAGCCTGTTGCTGGCGAAAGTGGGGCGTCTCACCCGACCACCACCGTCAATGCGTCTTCAGGGGGCGGGCAAGCCGCCGGGGCAGCCGTCGCGAACGTCGCGGTTGCCCCTGGGGCCAGAGGTGGAGCTGCCGGATCAGGCAAAGAGCTTTATTTGCAAGCGCTCTTCACCCATATCGAGGCCCATAAGTACTATCCGCCTTCGGCCCGGCGACGGCAGCTGGAGGGCCAGGTAAGGGTTTCCTTCACCATCGAACCCGGCGGCGGGGTCAGCAACCTCAAGGCCTCCGAAGGCCACCCCCAGCTGGAGGAGGCGGCCTTACAGACCGTGCGCAGCGCCCTGCCCCTGCCGTTACCGGCAGGAGGAGTAACCTTGCCCTTCAATCTCAGTTATCACATGGATTTTCGCCTGCGCTGATCGGCGCGCCGACACCGGCAGGCGGCAACCTGAAGCAACCATAATAAAGAAATAGGGAGAAACGCATGCAGCAAAGTAGAGGTAAAAGTTATTCAGTGGCGCTGTTGGGAGCGCTAGCGACCATGGTTTGCGTCGCCCCGGGGCATGCGGGTGAGACAAAAGCAGTCGAAGACGCTGGCACCATGATTGTCACCGCCCCGGCCATGACCGACCCGCTCACCGTGGAAACCGATCCCAAGGCGCCGCGCCAGCCGGTACCGGCCTCGGACGGCGCCTCCTTTCTCAAGAACATTCCCGGCTTCTCCGTAACCCGTAAGGGTGGCACCGATGGCGATCCCACCTTCCGGGGCTTGGCCGGTTCCCGGCTCAATATCCTGCAGAATGGTGACTATATCTTTGGCGGCTGCGGCATGCGTATGGACCCGCCCACCGCCTACATCTACCCCGAGACCTTCGACTCGGTAAAGGTGGTCAAGGGGCCTCAGACTGTGCTCTACGGTGGCGGCAACGTGGCCGGCACCGTCCTCTTCGACCGCCAAACCCAGCGCTTCGATGCGTCCGGCAGTCGCTTTTTCGCCAGTGGCATGGCGGGAAGTTTCGGGCGGCGTGATGCCGTGGTGGATGCAGCTGCCGGGGTCAAGCAGGGCTTTGTCCGCCTCATCGCCACCAATTCCCAGATGAATGATTATGAGGATGGCGACGGCCGTGATGTCCACTCCAGCTACCGCCGCTGGAGCGTCTCCGAGCTCATGGGTTGGACGCCCAGCACCGATAGCCGGGTTGAGTTCAACCTCGATTTCAGTGACGGGAAAGCGGCCTACGCCGACCGGACCATGGACGGCGCCAAGTTTGCCCGCACCGGTTATGGTCTGCGCTACGAAACCCGCAATCTTTCCAGCCTGGTTGAGCGGTTGGAGTTGAAGGCCTATCACAACTACGTCGATCATGTCATGGATAACTTCAGTCTCCGCCAGTCCACCGGGATGAAGATGATCAGCAACCCCGATCGCACCACCCAGGGTGCTCGGGTTGAAAGTCAGCTCGCCTTTGGTGGTGCAACTTATCTGGTCGGCGGCCTTGATTACCAGAATAACGAGCATAGCCTGCGCACCGCTTCGTCGATGATGATGACGCCCACTGTGACCGGCAAGCCCCGGGTCGATGACGCCGAGTTCTCCTCCCAGGGGATCTTCGGTGAATTGCATCAGGAACTGACCAAACAAAGTCGCCTGGTAGGCGGGTTGCGGGTGGATGACAGCAAGTCCGAGGCCTTGGCTGCCTTTGGCACAGTGGCGGCCGGCACCAGCGACGATAATACCAACCTGGGCGGTTTCCTGCGCTACGAACAGGATCTTGGCGAGGCATTGACCTTTACTGTCGGAGTTGGCCAGGCCGAGCGTTCCCCTGACTACTGGGAGCGGAAAAGATTGTTCTTTCTGGCCAACGAGCAGAGCCGACAGCTTGACGCTGGTCTGAAATATCGTTCCTCGGCGCTGCGCGCCAATCTCTCTCTCTTCTACACCAAGATCGACGATTTCATCCTGGTCACTCCCACCAGTGCCCAGAATGTCGATGCTACCCTCTACGGCGGCGAGGCGGATGTTAGCTATTTCCTGACCAAGGGGCTGCATCTCGATGCCACTGCGGCCTACACCCAGGGGGCCAACGACACCTACAATACCCCGCTGGCCCAAGTTGCACCGCCGGAGGCGAGCCTGGGGCTCGGCTATGAAGACACGGTCTGGTCGGCCGCCTTTCTGGTGCGCGGAGTGATGAAGCAGGACCGGGTCCAGGTTGGCTACGGCACCATCGTTGGCCAGGATATCGGCGAAACCCCCGGTTTCGTGACCCTGGCGCTGAATGGCGGTTACCGCACCAATTTTGGGGCGCTCTTTACCGCCGGGGTAGACAACCTTCTGGACAAAACCTATGCCGAGCACATCAGCCGGGCCGGGGCCATGGTCAGCGGCTTTACCCAGACCGAGCGAGTCAACGAGCTGGGGCGCTTCTTCTGGCTGAAGGCCAGTATCGATATCTGAGCCTGGCGATGTAAATAGTTAGACTGTAGCGGCACCACTTTCGCACCATTGCCCGGCGGTAGTTCCACAAGGAGCTGCCGCCGTTTTGTTTCCGGCGCCCTTTTTCTAGCTCATCCAGATCATGGTGATTTTAGGAACATTTTGTTTGCCAAATCTCCTGGTATGACATAAGGTAATACCAGGAGGTGACAGCATGGCTACCGCAAAAATTGCCATAACCATCGAGGAACAATTGCTTAACCAACTAGACCTACTGGTTAAGCGCCACATCTTCCCCAATCGTAGTAAGGCCATTCAGGAGGCAGTCCGCGATAAGCTGGGCAGTATGGGAAAAAACCGCTTGGCCCAAGAGTGCGCCCACCTTGACCCCAAGTTCGAACAGGCCCTGGCCGATGAAGGATTGTCTACGGAGAAAGAAGAATGGCCGGAATATTGAGGGGCGATATTTTCTGGGCCAATCTTAATCCCGCTCTCGGTAACGAGCAGTCCGGACTGCGACCGGTTCTGATCTTGAGCCGCAACGTTTTCAATGAAAAATCCGGGACGGTGATTGCTGTCGCCATCACCAGTCAGCCGCAAAAGGCCGGGTTTCCACTGACTCTTGAACTAAACAGTGAGCAATTGCCTAAGAAATCCTGGGCTAAGATCAGCCAAATCCGCACCATTTCCACCCAGCGTCTTGGGAAGAGGATTGGGGCGGCCAATCCCCAGGAACTGGAACTGATCATCGATGGGCTGAATGAGATAATCACTGCCGAATGAGGCGATTGGTTTGTGGTCTTAGTTGGGGCCAATATTAGATCGACCATCGTTAAAAGCAGCTCCACTATTGTTGAGGGTGTCAAATGCCACTGCATGAAAAATTGACCGAATTCTACCAGGGCCAGCTTCCCGACGGCGTTATCGAAGGCACAATCTTGAAGGCCAGGTGCCCATTTTGCGAGCGCCGGGGCCGCAAAGAGGCCGGTGGGCTGGTGGTGTATCTCAATGCTGAAGGCTACTTTGCCGGTTATTTCCGCTGCCTGAGTCGTTGCACTCCGGGCGGGTTTGCGCCGCATTTCGCCCGGCTACGCGGGCTTGATCCCGCCCTGGTGCCGGGCCATGACCCGGAGCGGGAGCGCTATGTCCAGGCAGAGGAATGCTCGCAGGATACCCTTAACCGCGAGATTGACCGGCTGCATGCCACCCTGACCCCGGATATCGCCAAGTATTTCACCGCCCGCGCCATCGGGGCGGAAACCCTGGCGGAGCTGCGCATCGGCTTCAATGGCCGTTATCTGATTTACCCATATTTTCGCGAAAATGATTGTTGCTATGGTGCCCACTGCATCTCGCCAGAACGGGCCAGTGATCAGTTCTGGCTGGGGGATGCCAAGTATGCTGCCGGGGGGATGCAGATTTTTAACCTGAAGGACATCGAGCGCTGCGAGGACGGCGCGCTCTTTGTCGTGGAAGGCGAGGCCAATCTTCTCTGTCTGAAGGAGCTGGGTTTTCCGGGGGTGGCGGTGCCCACTGCCGTCGATCTGGAAGCTGTCGATGTCGAGCGCTTTGCCTATGTGAAGACCGTTTTTCTGGTGATGTCCAATGTGCCGGAGTCAGAAGCTGCGGCCCGGGCCTTCGCCGCCAGGCTCGGTTTCAAAGTCCGGTTGCTGCAATGGCCGGCCCGCCGCCAGCGGGGTTTTGATCTTACTCAGCTGGCCCAAGAGGATCTGTCTGGTTTCCGGGCCGAGGTGACCAGGATGATCGGCGTCGCTCGGGCCTATTCGCCATTTCGGACCCCGAGCCGCGAGTATCAACTGTTTTGCGAAAATCTCGAACAGCAACACTCCGAGAGTTACCAGGCCATGCGCACTGGACTGCCGCGTTTCGATGGTGCCTTGGGTGGTGTCCACGGCATCAATGTCATTGGCGGGGCGCCCAAGTCTGGCAAATCCTGCCTGGGTATCCAACTGGCCACCGAGATCGCCAAAAGACAGATGCCGGTGATCTATTACGATTTTGAAAACGGTCGGCAGAAAATCTACCAGCGGACCCTGGCTCGCCTGAGTAGGATTGAGGTGGAGAAGCTGGTGGCGGGTGGGCTGATTGGTGACGAGCAGGTTCGTCACGCTGCCGCCCGCAATGAGCTGAAGTCCATCCTGAATTATTTTCGGGTGGTCACTGACCGCAAGCTCACTCCGGAATTGATGCGGCGCCACATCGATTTTCTCCGCCATGAGACTGGTCGGGACGATGCGGTGGTGGTGATCGACAGCCTGCACAAGCTGCCGTTCAAGGATTTTTCCGAGCGCCGCACCGGCATTGATGCCTGGCTGCGGGAGCTGGAATCAATCCGCGACGAGCTGCGGGTCGCCTTTCTGGTCCTCTCCGAGCTGACCCGTCAGGAGGACAGCACTTACGAAGGCACACCTCACATGGGGCTTTTCAAGGGCTCCGGCGATATCGAGTACACCGCCGATAATGCCTTGATCATGCAGCCCGACTGGCAGGTGGGCCAGCAGGTGCCCCAAGCCGAGCGCAGCAATTCCCTCTGGCTGGTGGCCAGCCGCGAAAATAGCCCTGGACTGATTGCCCGCTATCGACTGGATTTTCCCTTCTGGGGTTTTGTGGAGGATGACACTTCCTCTGAGATTAGGTTGTAAGCAATATAGGGTAATTAGTCACAATGAATGGCTATCATAGTTCACTGTGATTCGGTTTCAGAAAACATACTGTTGAATTAGGTTTCTGTGAGGAAGCACTTTAATTTAGGGTGGTTAGCGATGAGATTCCCCTTTGACTCGCTAGTAGGAATGAGATAAGGTAAACGTCGGAATTGATATTGACTTTGAATGGGCGGCAGGCTGAAAAAAATGCATGGTGAATTTGTCGACTGTTTTGTGTAATGCCACCCATTTCTAGCTTTTACGAATACAGGCCGGACCCAACGGGTCGACTTTATATCACACAACAAACAATAATAAATGGAGAACCGAGCTATGGCAGGAATAAGACAGAAATTGTGTATTAGGAAAGTTCTTCTTGGAACATTTCTAATTGTTTCCTTGCCTGTCTTTATCTCCTGTTCAGGCATGGACCCCAGGGATGTTGATGTTGAGTTGGAGAAGACTGCGCCCGAGGTAAAAATTACTACATATTCAGTTTCTTTGGCGGATCTCGGAAGAATGAGCGAGGTGTTTTCGACGGGGATAGTCAGGGTGCAGTGTAGTGATATTGCCGATAACACTGGCACTTCAATGACGACAGGTGGAGAAATTCAGAAAAACATCACTGAAATAATGAAAAGTACCCTGAATTCGATGGGAGGTAACGTTGTTTTCATCGAATATGACCCGTCATTTATTCAAAACCAAATGGCCACCGGCTACTCAAATTTTGAAGAGAAGGCCATTCCTGATGTGGTGATTACCGGAGGTATTACCGAATTTGATAGAGGTCTGACCGGCACCGATACTGGTCTTGACGTGCAGGCGACCGGTTCTTTTAGCGGCGTGCCCAAATGGGCGCCATCTAACGAAGTCGGACTTAATGTCGGGGAAACCAGCAAAACCAGTAAGTCCCGGATTACTTTGGACTTTAATATGAAAGATTTCAAAACATTGGCGGGGGTTCCCAAAATGACCACCACCAACAGCATGGAAGTTAACAAAGCCCTGAAACAAAAAGAACTTGGCATAACCTTCTTCGGCCCGACCTTTGGGCTCAAAGGAGCAATGAAGAAAGTACAGGGACGTCATGAGGCTGTGCGCTTGCTGGTGCAACTCAGCATGATTCAAATGGTGGGCAAATATCTGGCGGTTCCCTACTGGCGTTTACTTGGTGATGGTGTAGTTCCAGACCAGATTGTCGTCGACAGCGTCACGGCCAACTATTACAAGCTTTCCCCCGCCTTCAGAATAGCTCTGGCTCAGCAGTGGTTGTACATCTACGGGTACGATGTTGGTCTTACTGGATCAATTGATTCCAGAACCCAGGCTGCGCTCAGTAAATTTGATCCTAAGTTTCCCGCTGGTACGCAGGAAATCTCTGAAAAAACATTTGTCGATCTGTATATAAACATGCCCTTTGATGCCGCCGCTGTTGGCCGGCGCACTGCCTTGAATAACATGATTGATCAGGCTGTAGCTCAGCAGCAAACCCCAGCTCCGGCAGCTGTGCAAACAGCCGCCGCTGCACCTGCCGCAAATCATGCACCTCAAGCCCAGCAAGCTGCACCGGCCGCACAAGCAGCAGCTCCCGCGGCCGCCAAAACCAACGCAGCGACTACTTATAAGAGCACGGGCTTTGGTAGAAAACTTAATGATTCCGAATGGTAAAGAAATATTTAGATCACAGTTAATACTGTTTAAACTTATTGAATAAGGGATATCCCCGGAGGAACACTCATGAAACTGTTCAGAATTATACTCGCTCTAGTCTTAACCCTGGCATTTACCTGTCAGATTACGCAGGCCGGAAACAAAAAAATCATGACTGTTCGTGCGGCCAAAATTATCGCCGAACGTGGCATCGTCGAATCGATTTATGGTCTCAAAATCAGATCGTCAGAATCTGTGGAGAATATGATTGCCGCAGGTTTTGAGGGTAAAACTGAGGTGAAAACCGAAGCGGAGATTCGGGGAATAAAAATATCTGAAGTTGTTTATGACGCCGAGAAAGACATTGCCCAGGCAACCGCAACAATTAGATTGGATAAAATGGCGAATATTGATGGGCAGGAGCTTGATTTTAAAGGGAAGACGTTCACCAGGGTTGGTTTTGCAACCTCTACTCCTGCCATGGCGAATCCTCTGAAGGCTTTACGTGCTGCCGAGCTCGATGCCTATAAACAATTGGCAAAACGGATTGTCGGATTCACCTTGGAAAGTCAGACGACGGTTGAAAACTACATACTTACCTCAGATATTGTTAAGTCAAAGGTTCTCGCCACCATATATTTGTCGAGAGTTACAGATTATGGTTGGGATCCCCAGGGTGACGCATATGTGAAAATGTCGGTAAACACCACTGAGGTATCGGAAATCCTTGGCCAACAGATTATTGATGTTGATGAGGTAATCGAGGTTGAAGGGCAGGGCGCCCAGGGTGACGATTATCAAAAAGCAAAGTCTGGGCGCTAATTGTCCTGGTATAAAATTTTCCTAATAAAAAAACGGAGCTTGTCTATGAAGCTGAAATTCTTCTTGCTAGGGGTGGGCGCCTCCTTGCTTACGTTGCTCCTCACTGGTGCCATGAACGACTCAGGAGCTCCTTCTTCCGCGAATCTTGCCTACGGCCGTTACCAGATTTCTTCATGGGCTACTTCCTTTGGGGATAAAGGAGGAGCCGTCGGAGCCTTCGTCATTGATACTTTCTCTGGGGAAACCAAAACGGTATACAGCCGTACATACGGGCCGACCATGGAAGGTGAAATCTTGAAAAACGATCTCAAAAAACCATTTACAGTTATGCAATAAATAATTTTACCGGAAAATTTTGTTGAACTGGGCCTCGATGTGTGTGGTTAAGTAGGACGGGACACTACTTACGGGACACTACTTAATGTTATTCGTACCTCTTTATTGTTATTCTTGTTTGGCAGACTTCGTCTGGCCTGGAGGTTTGTTGAATATAGTTGGCAGCGCTTAGGCCATGTCCTTAAATTTCTCACATGAGATGCTAGCTGATGAAGAGTAAGAAAAATTTTATTGTCTCCACTGTCTTACTGGCGGTGGTTTTTCTTGGGGGTGGCGTTGCTTTGGCTGGACCGGCTGGGGTTAATTTGACCCCAATGCAACAGAAGATGACTTTTGTTTCCTTGGAGTCGCTAGAATCAGAGTTTTTTCCAGCCAGTAAGATGGTTAGTGTAAAGGGGAAACTGAAAAATATTTCGAATAGCTACCTCAGGGGTTACTTAACCATTTTTTTAATGTCCCAAAGCGGCGCAGTGCTTAGTGCGTTTGATTTGCAGGTGAATGACCACCGACCTTTCAATGATGGTGAAATAGTTTCATTTGATACAGCAGTTAATGTCAGTAGTGTTAGCGGTGCCTGCCGGGTAAGTGTTGAATTTACCAAGGATTAAAATTGCTTAGACCAGTGAAATAATCACAATGTCTTGGTGAAATGATTCACAGTATTTTTAAAATAATCGCGATATATTGAAAACAGTTTTAAAGCCAACTGCGTTGGTAGCCAGTTGGTTCTGGGAAATCATAAATGCATGGCATATTTTATTTGGTTGGACCTTAAAAGTGCGATAGGATTTGACTGCCAAAAAAATAGTAATAATAAATGGTAATGGAGTGATCGTTGCCCACAATTCTCACTATCTGAGGGTTTCGGTGGGTGGCTTTTCCGAGAGGATGATATGAAAAAAGTTTATAGTGAATTGGCGATCACCGCGGGTATTCTACTGTTTTCCATCTCAACTGCCGGAGCAGCTTCCGACATAAAAGGTGCAGTTATAAATGCACCTGGCGATATCGATAAAGCTGTTAACGTAGCCATCGGTAAGAACGTTGATGCCAACCAAAGTTCCGTCAAGTTGAAAAATCTTGATATGGGTGGGGCTGTAATTAACACCACTAAGGCCAAACAGAATGTCAATGTGGCCATTGGTGCTAATGTTGACGCGGCGCAACAATCTATCGTCCTTGGCGGGAAGGTGCGGGGTGCGGTGGTTAACACCAGCAGAGTAGAGAACAACGTCAACGTTGCAATTGGCAATCAGGTTTCAGCTAATCAGGGTTCGATTAACACCAAAAATTCCAATATCACTGGGGCGGCGGTTAATACCGCCTTGGGGAAAAATGCTGTAAACGTTGGGATTGGCAACAAAGTCGCCGTTGATCAAGCATCCATCAAAATGAGTGATAGTTCGGTGACCGGAGTTGTAGTTAACACCTCCAATGTTGATAATTCGGTAAACGTCGGCATCGGCAATGAGGTCAAGGCCGGCCAAGCTTCGGTTATGATGGATAAGAGCCAAGCCACTGGTGCGGTGGTCAACACTGCGGTCGGGAAAAATCTTGTGAATGTTGGGATTGGTAATAAGGTGCAGGCCGATCAATCCTCCATAAGAATGAGCGACAGCAAGGTCACCGGAGCAGTGGTGAATACTGCTGTTGTTGATACTGGAGTAAACGTTGGTATTGGTAATGAAGTTAAGGCGGGGCAGGCCTCGGTTATGCTGGGGCAGCAGAGTCAGGCCACTGGAGCGGTCATCAACACCGCTGTTGGGAAAAACCTCGTCAACGTGGGAATTGGCAACAAAGTTCAAGCTGATCAAGCATCTATCAGGATGGAGGGTAGCCAGGTTACTGGGGCGGTTATCAATACTGCCGTGGTGAATAATGGCGTAAATGTCGGAATTGGAAATGAAGTAAAAGCCAAGCAGGCTTCAGTTGATTTGGTTGACAGCAAAGCTACCGGGGCAGTGGTTAATACCGCCATTGGCCAGAACATGGTCAACGTCGGGATTGGCAACAAGGTTGAGGCGAATCAGGCCTCGACAAGCATGAGTAGAAGTAGCAATGTTACCGGAGCCGTGCTTAATACTGCCGTTGGACAAAACATGGTTAACGTCGGAATCGGTAACCAGGTCGAGGCTAATCAGGCTTCGACAAACCTGCGTGCAAGCAAGGTTACTGGAGCAGTTGTCAACACAGCCATTGGCCAAAACATGGTCAACGTCGGAATTGGTAATGAGGTTAAGGCGAGTCAGGCCTCGACTAGTCTTAATGGAAGTACAGTCACCGGGGCAGTGGTAAACACCGCCATCGGGCAGAATATGGTCAATGTTGGCATCGGCAATCAGGTAAAGGCTGGACAAGCATCGGTCGCCATGGAAAACAGCCAGGTCACCGGAGCAGTTGTCAATACAGGGATAGCTCAAAATATGGTGAATGTCGGAATCGGTAACAAAGTCGAGTCCGACCAAGCGACTGTGCGGCTTAATAATAGCAAGGTTACCGGGGCAGTGGTGAACACTGCTGGGGGCCAGAACTTGGTCAATGTGGCAATTGGCAACGAGGTGCAAGCACGGCAGGTTGCGACTTCTCTAGAAAATTCTCAAGTCACAGGGGCAGTGGTTAATACCGCAATTAGCCAGAATTTGGTTAACCTTGCGGTCGGCAACCGGGCTGAAGCCAATCAGGCTGCAATGAAAGCCGAAAACAGCCAGGTTAAGGGGGCCGTAGTAAATACCGTTGGGGCTTGGGGAGCAGTAAACCTCGCGGCCGGAAATCAGGTTGAGGCTAATCAGGCCTCGACCAAACTGCAAAATTCCCAGGTAAACGGCGCGGTTGTCAATACAATGCTCGGAGCTGGGGTCAACTTGGCGGCAGGGAATCGAGCAGAATCCAATCAAGCAGCCACCAAGATGCAAAACAGCCAGCTCCAGGGGGCAGCAGTAAATACTGTAGTCGGGGCGGCGGTTAACTTGGCGGCAGGCAATGAAGTTGAGGCTAATCAGGCTTCTTTGAAAATGCAAAATAGCGAAGTAAAAGGGGCAATTATAAACACGGTTGGTGGAGCCGCAGTGAACTTAGCTGCCGGGAATAAAGCTGAAGCCAATCAAGCATCTGTAAAGATGGAAAACTCCAAAATCCAAGGCAATGTTGTTAACACGGTAGCTGGTGCGGGGCTGAATCTTGCCGCCGGCAACCGAGCTGAAGCCAACCAGGCTTCAGTTAAAATGCAAAATTCGGAACTCAAGGGTAACGTGGTCAACACTGTGGCTGGGGCTGCTTTGAACCTTGCCGCCGGAGACAGAGCAACAGCCAATCAAGCTGCGGTAAAGATGGAAGAAAACTCCAAGTTGCATGGGAACGTGGTTAACACCGTTGGTGGAGCCGGACTTAATTTAGCTGCGGGGAGTCAGGTTGAGGCCAATCAGGCGGCTGTAACGATGAAGAATTCCGAGTTAAAAGGCAATGTGATCAATACTGTGGCCGGGGCGGGGTTGAACCTTGCTGCCGGAGACCGGGCCATAGCCAATCAAGCCGCAGTTAAGATGGAAAATTCCAAGTTGCAAGGGAATGTAGTGAACACCGTTGGG
>Ga0334722_10003617_pt1 | contig 16513 bp, 17 predicted proteins | sample C3_bottom_MG_FD_207210 | JGI IMG/M metagenome (GOLD analysis project Ga0334722, IMG submission 207210) | Sediment microbial communities from Yellowstone Lake, YNP, Wyoming, USA - C3_bottom | ecosystem: Environmental > Aquatic > Freshwater > Lake > Sediment | place: USA: Wyoming | collected...
ATCATCAGCCAGCCGAGCCCGCGTCGAGAAAAGACGACTTCGACGACGACCGACCCGGTCAGCAGGTGCGCGAACATCGTGCTGGCCGCCGCGACGAGCGTGATGGCGGCGTTTCGCAACACGTGTCGTGCGACGATGACGAGGCCGGGCAGGCCCTTCGCCCTCGCCGTCCGGACGTAGTCCTGGCTCAAGACTTCAAGCATGGCCGATCGTGTGAGTCTCGCAAGCAGCGCGCCCAGACTCGCCCCGACCACCAGCGCCGGAAGCACGAGATGGGTCACCGTTGACACCAGGCTCCCGTCGCCGTCACCCATCAACGGGAACCACCGCAGCCGAAACGCAAAGAGATAGAGGAAGAGCATGCCGATCCAAAAGCTCGGCGCGCTCAACCCGACAACCGCGAGCGAGAGTGAGGCATAGTCGGCCATCGTGTTGCGCTTGAGGGCCGACAGAACGCCGACGGGCAGCCCGATCAGGAGCGCCACCACCATCCCCCCGAGCGCGAGCCGCGCCGTCGGGCCGATGCCGACCGCGATATCGTCCATGACCGGCAACCGGGTGCGGAACGATGTTCCCAGGTCGCCGTGGATCACCCGGCCGACATATTTGAGGTATTGCACGTAGAGCGGTCGATCCAACCCGAGGTCTTTCCGGATGAGATCGAGCTGCTCTTTGGGGATGTGCTCCGTCTGCGTGTCCGCCAGGACCTCCACGGGATCGCCCGGCGCCAGGTGGAGGAGGAGAAAGACGCCGAGCAGGATCCCCAGGAGGGTTGGGACGAGGAGCACGAGGCGCTCAACGACGTAGCGCATCTCGCGGCCGTGCGACGGGCGAAGCCGTCATCGAATCCGCCGGCCCGTCGTCCTATCCAAAGGGTGAATCTCCTTCAAAAGCCGGTCGTCAAACGGCAGTGGCGTAAAGATCTCCGGCTCGCCGTCGGTCACGATGACGTTGTTTTCCAGACGGAAGCCGCCGATCCCCGGTTTCCCGGCATAGGGCTCCAGATTCAACACCATGTTCTTCTGCAGCGGGACGGGTTCATCTTTGCTGGACGCGCTGAAGTACGGCGGCTCCCATGGGCTGAGACCCGCCCCGTGACCCAGGTTGTCCCGCACGTAGGGCTGCGCGGCCATGTAGACATCATAGTTGGTCTTGCCGACTCGAGCGGTGGCGCAGGCGTTGAACAGCGCATTGTAACATTTCTGATGGAGATCGATCTGCTCGGGAGTCGGCCGCAGGTTGCCACAGATGAAGGTGCGTGTGAAGTCGCCCCAATAACCGTTGTAGCAGCCCCCGATGTCGATGACCACCGGGTCGCCCTCTCGGATGAGACGGTCCGAAGTGAACCGGCGGTAGGGCGCCGTGTACGGCCCCGACGAGACGATGTTTGCGCACTGAGTCCACTCGCTGCCAAGCCGCGTCATGGCCGCCCAGCCGGCCGCCAGCACCTCGCACTCCTTCACGCCGGGCTTGAGCGTTTCCAGGGCGGCCTGAAATCCCGCTTCGGTCATCGCCGCCGCGGCCCGGATGCAGTCGAGCTCGTCCTGCGTCTTGATCATCTTCGCGCGCAGCAGCACTTCATACCCGTCGACGAACTCGGCCTGGGGGAACGCACTCTTGAGCGATGCTTCGACCCGCGGCGTCCACAAGTCCACGCCGATCTTTAGTTTCCCTTTAAGACCGAACGTCGCCGCGGCTTCCTTCGCCCACGCCGTCGTGCCCGCGTGATCGCGCAGGTTGGCTCGGCCCTGGATCTGCTCTTTGTCGAGCCACGGCATCGATTCGCCGCAGGTATCTTTGTCCATCGTGTACAGCACGTACTGACCACTCCGGTGCAGCAGGACCGTCCCAAACCCCAAGGCGGCGACGGGCCCAAGATGGCTGCGGTGCCCGGTGAGGTATCTGGAGTCCTCGACTCTGAAGACGAACAGCGCGTCGATGTCGGTTGCTTGAAGGGCAGCCAGCGCGCGGGCCAGACGCTCGCGGCGCATTCGATCGAAGTCGATCCGCTGTTCCCAATCTACGGCCATCCACCCAAACTCGCTCATTCACGCCTCCCTGGACTGGTGTGATGCTCATAAGATATCATACCAAACCCCTGAGTCACAACGGGTCTCTGTGGTCGTGCAGGATGCACAACGCGTCCACGCCGCGGGCTCCCTCTCCGGCGTCATGGACAATGACGGGGTTGATATCCAGGTCCGCCACCCACGCCGCGCACTCTTCCGCCAACCGCGAGAGGCTCACGATCATCTCAGTGACGGCGGCCGCATCCCGCGCGGGTCTTCCGCGGGACGGCTCGAACCAAGCGGACGCACGGAGGCGACTCAGCATGGCCAGCGCCTCGCCGGTATCGACCGGAGCCCGCGCATACGCGACGTCGCGCCTGATCTCCACGTCGGTGCCGCCGTGGCCGACCAGGACCATCGGTCCGTACGACCCGTTGGACACACCCAGCATGATCTCCAAACCAGCGGGCACCATCTCGGCCACCAACACGCCGTCCAACGTGACCTCCGGGCCCACCTGGCGGGCGCGCTCGACGATGCCCCGGTACGCCCGCCGGACCTGCGCAGCGGAGCGCACGTTCAGCGCCACTCCGCCGGCGTCGCTCTTGTGAGGCATCTGGGGCGACGACGCCTTGAGGACCACGGGGAAGCCGATCGCGGACGCGTGCCGGACGGCGTCTGCGACACTTCGAGCCAGGACGGTCTTCGCCATGGGGATCCCGTACGCGGCGAGCAGCGCGGTGGTGTCGAGCTCACCGATCACGCGTCCTCGCGCGGAGCGCATGGCGTCGCGCAGCGCTGGCGGCGGCGCGCCGGCAGACCCCGCGCCGCGGGGTCGGGGCGGCGTCTGCGGCGGCGCAGGTGAGGGCGTCGTGTGAAAGCGGATCCACTGGCCGATCGCGCGCAGCGACTCAGACATGCCCTGGAGGTAGGCGATCCCGGACCCGTCCAGCGCGCTGCGAATGACCGGGCTCAACGCCGCCGAGACGTTGTTGAAGAAGACCATCCCCGGCATGTCGCGCGGGCCCTCCGCGACCAGGTCCCGATGGATGCGCGCCATCTCGAGCGAGACCGGCGTGTTTGCGCGTCCGTTGCGGGCATCCGGATCGATCGCGCACGCCACGACGCCGACGGACGGATCCTGGACCAGCGCCTGCATGGCGGCGCGATACGTCTGCGGATTCCACCCGGCGCCCCAGGCGTCAAGAGGATTGGCAATCGTCGCATAGGAGGGGAAGACGCCCGCCAATGTTTCGCGTGTCTGCGCGGAGAGCTCGGCCAACGGGAGATCGGCATCGGCCGCGAGATCGGAGAGGAGCGCCACCTCCCACCCGGACATCGCGATCAGACAGACGCCGCGGCGTGTGGGCGGCCGGCCGGTCTTCGTGGACACCTCGGCGAACTCGAGCATCTCATCGAGCGTCTGAAATCGCAGCAGGCCGAGGTGCCGGCAGAATGCGTCGAACTCCTCGTCGCCGCCGGCCAGCGATCCGGTGTGCGCCACCGTGGCCTGCCGGCCCCGCGCGGTGCGGCCGACCTTCAACACCGCGATGGGTGTGCCGCGCCGCCGGGCCTCGTCGGCCGCCGCTGCGTACGCGTCCGGCCGGTTCACGGTTTCGAGGAAGTGCAGAATGACCCGGATGCGCTCATCGCGGACGAGCGCGTCGAGATAGTCCGCGCCGTCCAGCACCGGCTCGTTGCCGCTGCTGATCACCATGCCAAGACCCACGTCGCGGTCGTCCGCGGCGCACAGCATAGCAACCGACCCGCTCTGCGAGATGACGCCGATCGGGCCGGTCCGTGGCGGCGGGGTGAGCGTTCCGGTCCACACCGCGACGCCGTCAAGCCAGTTGACAATGCCCATGTTGTTCGGCCCGCACACCGCCAGACCGTACGCGGCTGCGGTCTTCACGAGCGCGGCCTGGCGGGCCGCGCCATCAGGACCGCCGTCGCCGAACCCGCTCGCCGTCACGACCACGGTGCGGATGCCGCACCCGCCGGCCTCCTCGAGCAGCGGCAGCACGGCCTCGGCCGGCACACCGAGGAACGCGGTGTCGATGTCCGCAGGCAGCGCCGTGAGCGACGGGTAACACCGCATGCCCTCGACGATGTCGTACCGTGGGTTGACCGGGTAGATGGCTCCTTGATAGTTGAGGCGGCGCAGGTTCGCGATGACGGCCGTCCCCGCGGTGACACGCGTCGCCGACGCGCCGACCACCGCAATGCTGCGGGGCGAGAGCAATGCGCTCAGCGCGGACATCTTACTCGTAGGGTTTGAAGAGCCCGTCACGCCAGGACAGGGCCGCTTTGAGCCCCTGCTCCCGGCGCAGGACGTCGAACTGGCGAAACTCCGGCGTCCCGCTCGCGTCAAGCATGACGCACGCTTCGAGCGCGTACGTCATAGCCGCGCGGAACCCCATCGCCTCCATGGTGTGATTGATCGCCCGTTTGTTTGTCCGCAGACAGTCGAGCGATACCATCGACATCCGGCGGGCGAACCGCAACGTCTCGGCCTCCACCTGGTCCGCAGGATGGAGGCGATTGACCAACCCGATTCGGTAGGCTTCGTCGGCGTCGATGGTGTCGCCCGTATAGATGAGCTCGCGGGCGCGCGCGCTCCCGATGATCCACGGCATGATCATGGTGGCGACACCGGTCGAAAAGCGCGTTTCCACGACGCCGAACTTCGCGTCGGCCGAGGCGATCCGCAGATCGCACATTTGCGCGAGCTCGAGCGCCCCGGCCAGACAGTACCCGCGGATCATGGCCACCACGGGTTTCGTGCACTCCCAGGGCGCGAAGGTGAAGTGAAAGTCGCGCATCGCGGCCTCACGCCACTCGGGAATGCCGCGATTCGCGCGCGGGTCGTCGCGGGTGCGCTTGATGTCGTACCCCACCGAGAAGGCGCGATCCCCGGCGCCCTTCACGATCACCACCCGAACCTCCGGATCGGCATCGGCCCGACGGACGGACTCGACGAACTGACCGATCATGTCGTAGGTGATGGCGTTGTGCACCGCCGGGCGGTTGAACGTGATGACGGCCAGCCGGTCGTCTCGTTCGTACGACAGCTCCTCAGCGCCCATGCCGTCCCTCCCAAAAGACCATACTTGCGCGGTGCCGCCGACAAGAGGTACGATATATGATGTCATCGCAATCCGTACCATGCCGACATAGGTTTGTCAAACCCGCCGGACCCCCCGGCGCGGGCCGAGGAGCGAGGATCCGGTCGTTGCAGAAACAACCTCGAATCGACCTGTCGGCCAACACCAGCGTCCTGGGCCCCTCGCCGCGTGCGGTTGAGGCGGCCGGGCGGGAGCTGGCCGAGGCCAATCAGTACCCCGAGCGCCAGAGCGCGGCCTTGGTGTCGGGGCTGGCCAAGCTTCACGGGGTGGGCGCGGACCAGATCATGATCGGAAACGGCGCTCAGCACGTCCTCCGCGTGATCGCGGCGACGATCCTGGGGCCGGGGGACGTGGCGGTCGGCCTCGCCCCCACGTATCCGGGATATCGAAACGCGTCGATCACGATGCGGGCCACCTATAAGGCGGTGGCGGCAGCCGGCGGCGGGTACGACCCGGCGCCGTGGGTAGCCGCCATGGCGGGCGCGCGACTCGCCTGGTTGTGCACGCCCAACAATCCCACAGGGTGTGTGCTCCGGCACGCCGACGCGGTCAAGATCGTCGACGCCCTGCCGGCGGCCGGCATCGCCGTCTTCGACGAGACCTATCGAGACTTTGTGGACGATCCCAACGCGGCCGATGGCTTGGCGCTGTTGAAGGTTGGGGCGCCCGTCATCGTCGTGCACACGTTCTCCAAGCTCTACGGACTGGCCGGGCTCCGCATCGGGTACGCGATTGCCGCGCCCGCGCAAATTGCCGCGATGCTCGATCGGCTGGACGCGTTTCCGGCCAACCGGGCCGGCCAGGCCGCGGCGGTCGCCGCGCTCACCGACATCGAGCACCAGACCCGAAGCCGGCAGTTTGTGCTCGCCGGGCGCCGGCAGCTCGAGGACGGGCTGCGCCGTCTCGGCGTCGAGTTCTTTCGATCCCAGGCCAACTTTGTCACGGCCCATTTCGGCGCCGCGTCGGACCGCGTGCTCAAGACCGCGCTCGACGCCGGGTACCAGCTCAGACCGATGGACGGACAGTGGGAGCTCCCGGGATGGCTCCGGATCACGGTCGGGTTCGACGACCACGTGGCGGGCGTGCTGCGCGCGATCGAAGCGAGCCTCGCCTCAGCGCGCGGCGCCGGCCGGTGACGCCCATGGCGCAGAGCGATCACTGGGTCTTTGTCGGGTTCGGCGAAGCCGCGCACGGGCTCATGCTGGCCGGCTTTCTCAAGTCGAACCTGCCGACGGTCTGCCTGCCTACGGGCCGCGCGCCTTCAGCCGACACGCGTCGGCGGCTGCGTGACTGCGGATTGACCTCGACCGCCGATCCCTCAGCCGTCCAGAAGGGCGACGTCGTCCTCTCGCTTGTGACACCCGACGCCGCGCTCGACGCCGCCCAGATTGTGGCGCCGTCCCTGCGTCCCGGCGCATTCTATGTCGACATGAACTCCATCGCGGGCACGACAGCGGCCGCGATCGCCGAAGTGGTCGAAGGTCGGGGCGCCCGTTTTGTGGACGCCGCGGTCATGGGCCCCGTGCCGCTCATGGGGCTCGCCGTACCCATCTGGCTGTCGGGCGCGGACGCGGTCGAGTTCCACGCGGTCGCCGCGACCCGCGGCTTGACGACAACCGTGCTGTCTGCGCGGCCGGGTGACGCTTCGTCGTTGAAGATGCTGTGGAGCGTGATGACCAAGGGGACGATCGCGCTGCTCGCGGAGGCCCTCACGGGCGCGCATCGGCTCGGGTTGCTCGGTCCGCTGCTCGAGCTCTTGGGCCGCGAGTACGGCAATACCGGCTCTTCGGCCATGGTTCTTCGCATGCTCCGATCCACGGCCGTGAGCGGGACCCGCAGGCTCCAGGAGATGGACGAGGCGCGCAAGACGCTCTGCTCGGTCGCCGTCCCGTCGTGGACCGTCGACGCCGCCATTCGCTGGATCGCGACGTTGGCCGCCATGCCGGCGATCGCGGGCGAGCAGACGGTGCCCGACGTGGTCAAGGCGCTCTCGGACGCCCTGCGCGAAGCACGCGACGTCTTGCCGACGCGGTCGCCCTAGCCTCAGCATGCGAATTGTCGGGATCACGCACGTCGCGCTCGAGTTGTCATCGCCCACGCGGACGGAGCGGTTTCTGCGCGATACGTTCGGACTGCAACTGCTGAGGCAGGGCTACTGGAAGGGTGAGTACGTCCGCATCCTTGGGTCTCCCTACCATCAGCGGGAGAACCCCGGATTCCTCGTCCTCTACAATCGCCCGTTCATCTCGCGCGGCACGCTCAGGCATATCGCGGTCGCCGTGGATGAAGACGTCGACGACGCCGTGGTGGGGCTGCGGCGGCGCGGGTTCGAGGTTGATGGTGAAGACATCATCACCGGTCCGGACGGTCTCAGGTTCAAGATCGACCACGCGATCCGACCCAGGCCGCTGCCGGTCAATGATCCCTCGACGAAGCTGGTAGACGCGCCGGTCGATCTCGCGCTGCCGTGCATGTGGACCGCCCTCGATCACGTCGCCCCGGACGCCGGCCGGCCCTCCGCGGTCCAGGATTGGCTCATCGAGGTGTTTGGTTTCGACGCAAGGCGCACCGGTGACCGCCGCGGCGAGTACTTTTCGCACGTCTGGTACACCGATGCCCCCCGCGATCCGATCAACCGGCCGCACAGCTACTTCCCCACTGTGCTCCGGCCGGGGGCCACGCGCACACAGCTCAATCACATCGCGTTCGATACCCCCGACGCCGACGGCGCCATCCGGCAGTTGGAGTCGCGAAGGGTGCCGGTGGATCTGCCCAAGGATTGCTTCATCTATGGCCCGGAAGAGGTCTGGTATCAGATCGACAGCCGCGAGACGCCGTTCCCGATCGGGCACCCGGCCAATGACCCCGCGGTCTCGCACATCTCGGCCAAGTTCAAAGGGGTCAGCGTCGAGCTGATGCCCAAACCAAGCGTCTAGCAGCAGAGGAGGGCACGGTGGACATCCGCGTGGAGGGCATCACGCACGTCGCTCTGGAGCTGTCGTCCCCGACACGCACGGAACGGTATCTGCGGGACGTGTTTGGGTTGCAGCTCCTCCGGCAGGGCTACCTGCGCGGCGAGTATGTCCGCGTCATGGGCTCGCCGCACCACCAGCGTCAGAATCCCGGGTTCCTGATCCTCTACAACCGGCCGTTTATCGCCCGCGGAAGACTCCGCTACCTCGCGTTCGGCGTGAGGGGCGGCGTCGATGCCGCCGTCGTCGAGCTGCGGCGCCGCGGGTATCAGGTCGACGGCGAGGACATCGTCGTCGCCCCGGGCGAGTTTCGGATCAAGATCGACAGCTTCACCGACCCGCGCCCGTACCCACAGAACGACCCGTCGACGAAGATGGTCGACTCGCCGGTCGATCCCAACCTGCCCTGTCTGTGGCGGGAGATTCACCACGTGGCGCCGGACGTGCCGGCGCATGAGCCGCTCCTGCATTGGCTGACCGACACGTTTGGCCTCGACCTGCACAAGGTCCACGATCGCCGCGGGGAAAACATCCAGAGCGTACGCTACACGGATGGGAAGAAGGATCCAATCGGCCGCCGCCCCGGGCCGCTCCCGCAGTTCCTGCGGCCCGGCATCGCCCGCACCGAGCTCAACCACATCGCGTTCGACACCGCCGACGCGATCGGCGCCATCAGCGTCGTCGAGTCCCGCGGCGCCAAGGTCGACCTGCCTCAGGACGCGATGATCCACGGGCCCGAAGAGGTCTGGTATCAGATCGACAGCCGTGACACGCCGTTCCCGGTGGACCACGCCGCGAACCCGACCGGCGTCACGCTGATGCCCTACCACGTGTCCTGATGCGAGTCGAGCGGATCAGCCACGCGGCCCTCGAACTATCGTCGCCGACGCGCATGGAGCGATATCTGCGCGATATCTTCGGTATGCAGCTCCTCCGGCAGGGCTACCTGCGGGGGGAGTACGTGCGCGTGATGGGATCGCCTCAGCAGCCTGCGAGCCCGTTCCTGATCCTCTACAACCGGCCGTTCATCCCGCGTGGACGCCTGCGGTACATCGCCTTCGCGGTCGATGCGGACATCGACGAGGCGGTTGTGGACCTCCGTCGCCGGGGGTATGAGGTGGACGGTGAGGATATCCTCACCGCGCCGGGAGGCCTGAAGATCAAGATCGACCACGCGACGCGGCCCCGCCCGCTGCCGGAGCACGATCCTTCGACCACGATGGCCGAGGCCGCCGTCGACCGATCGCTGAAGTGCCTGGTGCGCGGCATCCACCATATCGCGCTCGACGTCGATGTCCACGCGCCTTCCGTGCAGTGGTACCGCGACGTCTTCGCCATGGATCACCTGCAGATGTTCGACCGGCGGGGCGAGTTCATCGCCACCATTAAGTACTCGGATGGCCCGCTCGATGCGGTCGGACGCCGGCCGGGGTTTACGCCGATGTTCCTGCGTCACGGCAACCCCGGCGTCACGATGAACCACATCGCCTATGACATCGCCGACGCAAACGCGGCGATCGGCGAGATCGAGTCGCGCGGCGCCAAGGTCGACCTGCCGCAGGACGCGATGATTCACGGCCCCGAGGAAGTCTGGCACCAGATCGACAGCCGGGACACCCCGTACGCGATCGGGCATCCGGCGAACGACCCCGGCGTCCCGCTGTTCCCGTACACCTATGACTAGTTGCGAGTGCCCGCGACGACCGTCGCGCGGGCGTCCCCATCAAGGGAGGCGAACATGAAAGTCGTCGGCATCACGCACGTCGCGTTGGAGTTGTCGTCGCCGACGCGCACGGAGCGCTACCTGCACGATATCCTCGGCATGCAGCTCATCCGGCAGGGGTACATGCGCGGCGAGTATGTCCGCGTCATGGGATCCCCGACGCATCAACGCACGAATCCACCGATGCTCGTGCTCTACAACCGACCGTTCATCCAGCGCGGGCGGCTTCGCCACGTGGGGTTTGGCGTCGACGGAGACCTGGATGCTGCCGTCGTGGACCTGCGCCGGCGCGGGTACGAGGTGGACGGCGAGGATATCCTCGTCGCTCCCGGCGGGCTGCGGATCAAGATCGACAGCTTCACCCACCCCCGCCCGCTTGTTCAGGGCGACCCGACGACGACCATGGCCGATTCGCGGCTCGACGCGAAGCTGCCGTGTCTCGTGCGCGGCATTCACCACCTCGCCCTCGAATGCGGCGATCCCACGGCGCTGCTCGACTGGCAGGCCGAAGTGTTTGGGCTGAACTATCGCCGCCATCACGACCGGCGCGGGGAGTGGATCTCGCAGATCTACTATCAGGACGCGACGCCCGACGGCATCGGGCGGAAGATGAGCCTGCTCCCGTTGTTTCTTCGGGCCGGCATCCACCGCACCGATCTCAACCACATCGCGTTCGACATGCCCGACTGCGACGCCGCGCTCACGCTCATCGAGTCGCGCGGCGTGCCGGTCGACTTTCCGCAGGATGCGATCATCCACGGTCCGGAGGAAGTCTGGTATCAGATCGACAGCCGCGACAAGCCGTTTCCCGTCGATCACCCCGCAAACCAGACCGGCGTGACGCTGATCCCGTATCATAACCGCTAGCCCGGAGGCGCTTATGTGGGATATCAAAGCACGCGTTCGACGTGGGCTGGAGGTTCGCCGCAAGGTGTTCGGCGACGTCGATGAGGTCGAGTGGAAGCGGTCCAACGACGAGTTTGATCCGGAGTTCCACGACATCATGCTGGGGTTCCGATGGGGGACGATAACGGCCCGCCCCGGCATCGACATGCGGACGCGCATGCTGTGCCGGGTGGCGGCGTTCCTTGCGCAGGGCAACCTCGAGACCGTGGATACGATCGTCGAGAATCACATCCGAGGGGCCCTTCGTTCTGGGGCGACTCCTCAGGAAGTCGTCGAGGTCATCTTGGAAACGGGACTCGCGGCCGGGATCCACAAGTGGAAAGCGCGGACGACAGCCGTAAGAATCTTCAAGGAGATGGGCTACCGTCAGGGCGTGGACTGGGGACCGCCGCTCCCCGACGGCTGGTAGAGCCGGCTCAGCGGTCGGACGCGGGGCGCGATCGCGTGCGGTGCGACCTTCGCCAATCGATGCGCAGCCTGAACAACTGATTCGGGCCCGGCGCTTCGTACAGCCACTGGAGCGCGGCCTGCAGGATCTCGCGCTGTGTCTCCACCGCTCCCGGCTCGCCGAACGGATCGCCGTACGGGAAGCGGACGTGTAGGGCGCGCGGGACACCCGTCGGGATCGTGACGTACGGGACCATCGTGAGACTGACGGTGGCGATCCCGGCGTCCTCAATGGCGTTCTGCATCAGCCCCACGGACCGATGGCAGACGGGTCAACCGGGCGAGAGCACCACGGCATCGACCCGGTCTCCGACCAGCGCGGACACGATCGCCGGCACGGTCTCGGCGGCGAACCGGTGCGGATCGGGAATCCACCCCATGAAGCCGACATGGCGCGCGGCGACGCTCTCGATGATGCGCTCGTCCGCCAGCTCCCGGAGACGGTCGATGGGAAACATGCAGTTGGGGTCCCGATCGGCATCGCTGTGATCGTAGTGATCGTGCGCAAAGCGCAGCGTGCTCGTCGGCGCCGTCCCGGCGATCCAGCGGACCGAGTCGTCGCCGTCGTGGGAGACCATGTCAAACGGGGGCGCCCCCTGCTCGTAGATTCCCCCCGACGTCCCCAGGCCCACCCGCAGCGCCGACAGCGGCTTCTCGAGCCGGTGAAACGCGACCCGCGAATTTCGAAGCGACGCGAAGTGCCCGGCGTGGCTGACGGAGCAGCGGGCCTCCCACGCGGCCCACTCCTCTTCCAGCGTGCTGGCGTCCATCGGGTCGATGTTCATCGAGCCACCATCGTCGGACCTAGAAGTAGTCGCGCGTACGGGCGTGCTCAATGTAGGCGGACACGTTGGCGAGCTCGATCAGCAGCGTCCAGACTTCGTCGTCGACGAGAGCTTCCAGACGCCTGATGGACGCGATCTGGCGCTCGAGGGGCCTGATCAGGTGGAGGTAGGGGTCCGGTTCCGACCGGGCGGCGGCGAGCTCTCCTTCGAGTCGCCCTCGGTAACCCTCGGCGACGTCGCGAAACCGCTCCAGCACGTCGCGCAGCTCACCGTACTCGGGGTCCTTGCGCCGCTTGCCTGGCCCGGGAACTGTTATCATATATGCTGATATTATAACTGTGGTCACATGGGCTGGCCAGGAGGGAGACCAGGATGCAGGAACTGAGCATCAAGGCGTTGCGATCGTTCTCAGGCGTCGGAGCAGTGGAGGTCGGCGCGGCGTCGACGGCCCTGATCGTGATCGACATGCAGAACGACTTCATCCGTCATGAGGGGTTCACCGTCAGGCGCCTGCTCGACCGGGGGCTGCCCGAGGCCGCGGCGCAGTACGAGCGCCAGATGCGCAAGATCATCCCCAATATCCGGCGGGTGATCGATCGCGCCCACCAGCGCGGCCAGACCGTCATCTTCGTCAACTACGTGAGCTACCCCGGCCGCGATCCCGGCGGGCAGAAGAACAATCAGTGGATCCCGCCGGGCTCCGAAGGCGCCGAGATCATCAGCGAGCTGGGCGCGCACCCCGATGATCTGGTGCTGTCGAAGTGTTGCTCCGGCGCCTTTCCGGGGACCAACCTCGACTTTCATCTCCGTCGGCGCGGGATCACGAGTCTCATCATGGCCGGGGTGGTGACCGACGGCTGCGTCGAGCAGGCCATCCGTCAGGCCCATGACCTGGGGTACGCGTGCGTGCTGCTGAGCGATGGATCGGGCGCGCTGACCGAAGAGATCCACGAAAATGCCTTGGAGCGCCTGGAGCATCGGCGCGCGCACGTGCGCACGACCGACGTCGTACTGTCGACCCCTGTGATCGAAGCGACCGAGGTGGCGCTTGTCGGTGGGGCACCGGCGCGCTGATCGCGCCCCGACCCTCGGGTCGGCCGCGTCAGAACTCAGGCCAGCGTCGTGGCCGCGTCGGAGGGCCGCGCCTGGAGCGTCGCGTCGAGGCGGTGACTGCCGAGAAGCGCGTCGACCGAGATCACGTGCGCCCGGCGGTCTTCGAGCCGTTCAAGGGCGTTGTGGTGGAGCTCATCGGTGGTCGAGGCGCAGCCGTCGCTCAGCAGCACAATAGGATAGCCCAGGTCATGTCCTTCTTGGACGCAGCGTTCGACGCACCCGTGCGTCACGACGCCGCCCACGATGAGGCTCGTGATGCCGAGCCGCCGCAGCAAGAAATCCAGATTGGTGCCGGTAAAGACGCCCGAGCACGTCTTTGGCACGTCGAGATCGCCGGCCCTCGGGGCCAGCTCGTCGATAATGCGTGATTCGTCTGAGCCCTCGGGAGCCCACCGCGTGACCTGAACGTGCCAGCTGCTCCCGGGTCGCTTGACCGTGACGACGTGCACGTGCACCACGAGCTGGCCGTTCTGCCGCACGCGGTCAACCACCCGTTGCAGCTGTGGGATCACGACCTGCAGCTGGCGCTCGTACTGGGCCACCGCGGCGTCGAGCCCGCACTCACGGAGGCGGCGGATCGTGTAGCCGTGAGGGCGGATACACGAGACCTGCATGTCGATGAGCACCAACGCCGTGGACGGCGCCCAGGGATCGACCGCCGGGACGCCCGAAAACGCCTTGAGCACCTTTCGGCTCAGCTCGTTCATCGCGCAACCCCCCTACGAGCGCTGTCGCGGTGACGCCGTCCCGCGTGTGTGGCGGGTCACAAAGTCATGCATCCGTTCCATGCCGACCCGGACGCGCTCGGTCGGCACCAACCAGGCGATCCTGACATAGCCGTCGCCGGCTCCAAACGCGGTGCCCGGCGACACCAGGACGCGTGACTCGCGGAGCATCCGCTCGCAGAACCGCACGCTGGTCATGTTGGTCGGGGTGATGTTCGCAAAGACGTACATCGCCCCGCGCGGCCGCACATAGCTGATGCGCATCTCATCGAGCGCCCGCATCATGATCTGCCGGCGTTCGTCGTAGATGCGCACCTTCTCGGTCAGATCGTCCTGCGGTCCTTCGAGCGCGGCGAGCGCCGCCCACTGCGAGATAGACGAGGAGCAAATCGAGACGTCGGCTTTGAGCACCTCCATCGCCTCGATCACGGGCCGCGGCGCCGCGAGGTAGCCGACGCGGAATCCGGTCATGCAGTACGCTTTCGAGAATCCATTGATGACGACGGTGCGTTCGCGCATGCCCGGGAGCCCCGCGATCGACACGTGGCGCGCGCCATCGAAGAGCAGCTTCTCATAGATCTCGTCCGACATGACCAGCAGGTTCGCGCGGCGGGCGAGGGCGGCGAGATCTTTCAGGATGGGCTCGTCCAACACGGTGCCCGTGGGGTTGTGCGGGCTGCTGATCACCAACACCTTTGAGCGCGGCGTGAGGCAGCGCTCCACAGCAGCCGCGTCCGCGACGAACCCGTCCTGCTCCCGCGTCGGCACCGGGACGAACCGGCCTCCGGCGACGGCGAGCGCGCGGCCGAACGTCATGTAGTGGGGGTCCGGCATCACGATGTCGTCGCCCGGGTCGGTGAGGGCCATGACAGTCACGAACAACGCTTCTTGCGAGCCGGCGGTGACCACGATCTCATCCGGGTCGTATGACAATTTGTTATCATGCGAGAGCTTCGCGGCAATCGCACGGCGGAGCTCCATGATCCCCTGCCAGTGCGTGTATCGCGTTCGGCCTTCGTCGAGCGCCTTGTGCGCGGCGGCAATGACGTGAGGCGGGGAGGGAAGGTCGGGGTTGCCGCGGTTGAGCATGACGACGTCGTCGAGCGATTCAGCGATCTGGTTCAAGTCCTCCCACTGACGGTTTTGGACTCGCAGCCGCCTGGAGAGTCGATCCGACATGAGCGCGTTCATCGCCACTGCTGGTCCTCCACATCGAAGAGTGTGCCCAACGTGTATGATATCATACGTGTTCGGGAGGGGATGCCATGACCCTTGTGACCGGCGGGACAGGCTTTATCGGCTCGCGGATTACGCGGAGCCTGCTGCAGCGAGGTGAGGGCGTCGTCTGTTTCGACGCCCGGCCGGACGTCGCCCGTCTTGGCGACGCGGCGCCGCACCGGTTGCTGCGGCTGGTCGAAGGCGACATCGTCGATCTCGAGAGTCTGCGCGCCGCCATACAACAGCACGCCGTTCGCCGCATCATTCATACCGCGGCCGTGCTCACCGGGCCGTGCGAGACCGATCCCGGTTTGGGCGTGCGGGTGAACGTCGTTGGGACCACCAACGTGTTCGAGGCCGCGCGCGCCGGCGGCGTCGAGCGCGTCGTCTACGCCAGCTCGCTGGTGGTTCACGGCAACCAGTGGGATCACGAGGGGCGCACGCTGACGGAGAGCGCGCCGCTCGTCCCCCACACCTTCTATGCCGACACCAAGGTGATGAACGAGCGCACGGCGGACGCCTATACGAAGGCGTTTGGGCTGGACTGCCGGGGACTCCGCATCGGCGCGCCCTTCGGGCCCGGCGGGCAGACGGGACGCCCCGGCGCGGAGGTGACCCGTCTCTGCGCGCTGGCCGCCGTCGGGACGCCGATCACCATCCAGCTCGGACGGGCGGAGTCGCCGCCGTCGACCTACGTGGACGACATCGCGGAGATCTTCATTCGCTTGAGCGCGGCTCCGCGCCCTAACCTTAGGCACTCAGTGTATGTCTGCAGCGTGGCGACCGTCGCGATTGAGGACGTGGCGCGCATGGTCCAGACCTTACTCCCACGCACCGAGATTGCGTTCGCCGATCAGGGCGCGAAGGTCACGCTGCCCTATCGCATCGACGCCGGCCGGCTCGAAGCCGACATCGACTATCGGCTCCCGCCCCTGCAGGCGCGTCTTCGCGATCACATCAACGCCGTGCGCCGGCTGAACGGGTTGCCGGAGGCTTGACCTCCGATGAAGTGGTATACTAACATATCATCATACCTCATGGGTTTGGGGCTTGCGGACGCTTTGCGTCTGCGGCGAACACAGGCACCTTGGAGGTGACGTGTGGTGGCGAGAGTCCTTTCCGAGTCCCAGCGGGGCGAGAAGCGAAAGACCACGCAGCAGATCATCGACGCGGATGTCCACCACACCGTCGGTCTTCAAGACCTCATGCCTTACCTCTCCGAATACTGGCGAAACTTCATCAAGGCGACGCGCTTGACTGGGATCCCGTCGAATCCGTATCCCAAGACCGGCAACGCCGGCGTTCGATCCGACAGCGCGCCGCCGGGAGGCGGTCGCCCGGGCTCCGACCCCGACTTCGTGCGGACACAGCTGCTCGACGAGTGGGGGATCGAGTACGCGATCCTCAACTCAAACTTTCAGATGCTGGCGCTGCTGCCGCACACCGACTTCGCGATCGCGCTTGCCACGGCGACAAACGAGTGGACGCGC
>Ga0334722_10003618_pt1 | contig 16512 bp, 17 predicted proteins | sample C3_bottom_MG_FD_207210 | JGI IMG/M metagenome (GOLD analysis project Ga0334722, IMG submission 207210) | Sediment microbial communities from Yellowstone Lake, YNP, Wyoming, USA - C3_bottom | ecosystem: Environmental > Aquatic > Freshwater > Lake > Sediment | place: USA: Wyoming | collected...
GAAAGCTCACTTAATTCTTCTTGATTTTTTCTAAAAGCCAACTGAGCAGCTGCTGCTTGTTCTAAAGCTTCATTTGCTTGAGCCAGTATTCTAGAACTAATATTTATTTTTTGAATTTGATATTTTTTCTTTATTCTATTAAGTACATCCATATATTTAAGAGAAGTAAAAGCATAAATTTTTTTCATTCGTAAATTGATCTGGTAATAGCCATATTCATTTTTTACAAAAAAAGGATATTTTTTTAATATTAATTCAATTTTTTTCGGCGGGAGTTCCAGACGCTTTGCTAACTCTTCTAAAGGTAAATCCTCAATCATTAACTCGCGTGCAATTTTTTCTCTAATTAAGAAATCGCTTTGATTTATGATCCAGTAAGTTAAAGCCCAGGACCCATCATCAAGTTGCACAAAACGGCTATCACGTCTTAACTGCTGCAATTTTTTATTTTTCTTATCTTTAAAACTATACTTTTGGGGTTTTCTATTAACTAAAACTTGCTTAAAAAACGAGTCGTTTTCTCTTAATCCCTCTTTTCTAACCGCCCAGAACCCATCTTCAGTTTGATAAAAACAGGGGTTTTGTTTGAGGCAGTTCCGGGTTTTTTCTAAGATTTCTTTATAGGAAAATTCTTTTAACATTTTTTGCCGAACATAACCTACTAACTCTTCTTCGGACATATATGGGAAGTAACAAAGAACGGTTTTTAAAATATCGGTTAAAGAATTTAAACTTTTTGCCAGCTGCAATACTACCACCCCGTTATTCTTTAGATGGTAGTATTATTCAATTAAATGGAATATTTTTCCTTCTTCGAAATTTGTAACATTCTTAAAAACCTTTCGCCAGATTAGAGAAATTCCCGGTAAAACCTTTCAATATCTTTTAAACTTCGGCATAAAAAAATTTTATCAATAAACGGTTTATATTCATTTAACACGCAGTCAGTCTTTAATGCTTCTGCAAAAGACACCGGAGTTAACCAGTATACTTTTTTTACCCTTTTTCTAATTTCCTTTAAATAATCTGCTCCCGCGTCCTGCCAGTTATTTTTGGCATCCCCTAAAATAATTAAGCTTTTTTGTTTATTTAAAAGTTTAGGCTTATTTTCTAAAAACTCTAAAAAAGCCCTTTTATAATCGGAAAATCCGGTATAACTTAATTTTTCTTTTTCCAGGGATGCTATAAATTCTGGATAGGGTATAGTTAGGAGAGAAGTCACTTCTGTCACTTTATCCACAAATAAAAATAAGTTTATTTTACTAAACCTAGCGGCAAGATGATAAGTAAATTTTAAAAAAAAGCTGGAGTAATCGGCCATTGAACCACTTATATCTAAGAGAACAATTAATTCCGCCGGTTTTAATTTATGCTTATGGTAGATAATTTGGGCTGGTAATCCACCGGTTTTTAAGCTTGACCGTAAAGTGTTTGGCCCATTAAACTCCCCTTTTTTGGTTATTTTCCGACGATAACTTTTTTTCCAGGCCAGATTTTGGGCAATCTTTCTTAAATAACTGTCTAAAACCTGTTTTTCTAACGGATCTATCTCCAAAAGATTTTTTTCTGCCAGTTCCATACTGGTGTTTAGTGGTATCTTTCCTGTATTTTTCTTTTTATAATGATAAATTAAGTATTTCTCTAATTCTTCTTCAGTTTGTTTTCTTAGGTCGCTACCTAATTCTTTTTCCAAGCGATAGAAATTTTCGAACCAGTTAACTTTCCGCTTAGCCTTAGTTAAAAACTCTTTGAGGTCTTCCGACCAGTTTTCTTGAGCTTTTAGTATTGTTTTTATTCCCTCTTCATCATTTATTCGCAGCAAAAAGTATAAACTCTCCGTTTGCCCAAGCTGACCTGACGGTAAACCTAAATCTCCAACATCATCCCCTTTATCTTTAAATGCGGGCAATTTTAAGTTATAATCTTCAATTAGAAGATAGGAAAAAATGTCCTCGATTATTTTTTGCTGCTCCGGAGTTTTTCCCAGAGTAATTTTAGTAATATTTTTGAAATTATTAAAAGTTAACGGCTCTTTTAGGTTATTTAGCGCTCCGATAAAGTCTAAAGTTTCGGCCAGTGAACAAGAAACACCCTGGCTTCTCAGGTAATTAATAAAATCAAGGATTAGCTCAAGCATCTTATCACCTTTTTTGGAGGGAGTTAAATGTCGTTTCAAAGCCCCATTGATGTGGCCAAAGCTTTAAATAAAGTTGGCTATTTTTGCGACCAGCAAATTGCTACCGCTGTTTATCTATCTTCTCAGCTGGAAAAACCCCTTTTAATTGAGGGGCCAGCTGGTGTTGGTAAAACCGAAATTGCCCTTGCCTTAAGTCAGGCACTAAAGGTACCCCTTTTAAGGCTTCAATGCTACCCAGGGTTAGATGAAGCTAAAGCCTTATATGAATGGAATTACCAAAAACAGCTTTTATTTTTACAAACCGTTAAAACCAACTGGCAGGAAATCAAAAATGATTTATACAGCGAGGAGTTTCTTTTACCCCGCCCCCTTTTAAAAGCGTTAAACTCTGACCAGAAAAATGTTTTATTAATCGATGAAATAGACAAGAGTGATGAAGAATTTGAAAGCTTTTTGTTGGAAACTTTAGCCGATTATGCAATAACAATCCCCGAAATGGGCAGGATTAAAGCTAAAGTCCCACCGTTTATAATTATTACCAGTAATAACTCCCGGGAACTTTCCGATGCCTTAAGACGGCGCTGTCTTTATCTTTACCTTGATTATCCCGAACGACAACGGGAGATAGAAATTATCCTAAACAAAGTTCCGGGGATCGACGAAAGACTCGTTGGACAATTAGTTGATTTTGCCAATCGTTTAAGATCCCGGGACCTAAAGAAGAAACCAAGCATTGCCGAAACAGTAGAAATGGCCAGAACGCTAAAGTTATTAAATTCTACAGCTTTATCTCCAGATATTTTAGAAACAACTTTAGGAGTTTTATTAAAACACTGGGAAGATTTAAAATATATTAAAGAAAAAGAGCTGCCCAATTACAAACTGTAATTGGGCGCTTCTTTCGTAATGGCCACATCATGAGGATGGCTTTCTCTTAATCCCGCTGGAGTAATTTTGATAAACTTGGTTTTGGTTTTTAATTCCTCAATATTGCGTACACCGCAGTATCCCATACCCGCTCTTAAGCCGCCAACTAATTGAAAGATAGTTTCGGCAACCGGTCCTTTATAAGGTACTCTACCTTCAACCCCTTCGGGGACTAACTTCTGCTCGTTTTCCTGAAAATAACGGTCTTTGCTGCCTTCTTTCATTGCTCCCAGTGAGCCCATGCCGCGGTAAACTTTATAGCTTCTTCCCTGCCAGATTTCTATATCCCCAGGACTTTCTTCGGTTCCAGCCAATAAACTGCCAAGCATAACTGTATCAGCGCCGGCCGCTAAAGCTTTGGTAATATCCCCGGAGTATTTTATACCGCCATCGGCAATGATCGGAACCCCATATTTACTGGCAACTTCAGCACAGTCCAATACAGCAGTAATTTGCGGAACCCCAATACCCGCTACCACCCGGGTGGTGCAAATTGACCCCGGTCCAATACCTACTTTTACCGCATCAGCACCGGCTTTAATTAAATCTTCGGTAGCTTCTCCTGTAGCCACATTTCCTGCTACCAGTTCTACCTCAGGATATTTATTTTTTATTTGGTAAACTGCCTCTAAAACTCCGCGTGAGTGGCCGTGGGCAGTATCCACAACAATAGCATCAACTTTGGCTTCCACCAGCGCTTGAACCCGATCCATCATCTCCTGACTGACCCCTACAGCAGCTGCTACGCGAAGTCTTCCCCGTTCATCTTTGGCAGCATTAGGGTATTTTCTTGTTTTCTCAATATCTTTAATGGTAATTAATCCTTTTAATTGAAAATTTTCATCCACTAAAGGTAATTTTTCAACTTTATGTTTTTGTAATATTTGTTCAGCTTCCTGTAAACTCGTACCTACCGGTGCGGTAATTAAATTTTCTTTAGTCATAACTTCCGCAATTTTTTTGTTATAGTCTGACTCAAAACGGAGATCCCGGTTGGTCAAAATACCAACTAATCTGCCCTCTATGGTAATTGGTACACCTGAAATCCGATAACGCTCCATTATCGCCAAAGCATCCAGTATAAGATTATCCGGCGATAATGAAATTGGATCGGTTATTATTCCGTGTTCAGACCGCTTTACTTTATCTACTTCCATGGCCTGCTGCTCTATTGACATGTTTTTATGTATTACACCTATGCCACCTTCCCGGGCAATCGCAATTGCCATGCGCGCTTCAGTTACGGTATCCATACCTGCGCTGACAATGGGAATATTTAATTTGATATTTTTGGTAAAGCGAGTGGTAACATCTACATCTCTTGGCAATACTTCGGATTTCGCTGGAATTAATAAAACATCATCAAAAGTTAAACCTTCTTTAACAATTTTTGACTCCATCGTTTGCCTCCTTTTTTTATTTTATAAATTATATCACACTTTGAGAAATTTATACGTTTTAACCAAAATGTACCCGCATTTTTTTAGTTTTATGTTACAAAATATTATTGGAGGTGGTGACAATGGTGAAATCACCATTGGAAAGTTTAAAGTACGAAGTCGCAGCTTCCATTGGAATCGGTGCTGACGACGCCTCCTACAGAGAAAATTTAGATAAGATGAAAATTGAAGCCGCCAAGGAAATTGGTATTTACGACCAAATTAAAGACGGCTACTGGGGAGAAGTTCCATCCCGGGATTGCGGTCGAGTTGGAGGTCGGCTGGGCGGAAAAATTGGTGGTAATATGGTTAAAAAACTAATTGCCATCGCTGAACAACAGCTGCAAAAATAAGAGTGGTTATTGGCCACTCTTTTTTTGTAATTCTTTGGTTAATAACTCTATTAAATCATCCACCAGATGAGGCAGCGGTATTTCACCAATACCAGCAAATAAAAAGTTTTCCCGGGCTAGGGGTAATAAAATTTTTTTGGCTTTCGTTAGGGCTAAAGCTTTTGCCATTTTCGGCGTTATTTCCCCCAGCATCCCATAAGGAAAAACGATACCCACCGGACCTAAGATCAGATCTACACGATTAATATTATAAATAAGTGCGGACTCTCCGGTTGCTCCTTCGTTAGCACCGGCTTTTAACATATTATAAGTAGCGTAACTGTTCGTCCCCAAAGCAATTATTTCAATTTCTTGACCCAAGGCCTTTCTAATTCTTTCCACCAAATATTTTCCAATCCCGCCACCTTGTCCGTCTACAACCGCAATTCTCATAAATTACTCCTTCCCTGCAGATATTGACCAATTCTCTCGGAAGCCTCTACCAGTCTTTGTTCATCGGTTACCAGCGCTATCCGCACATAACCTTCTCCTAAACTTCCAAAACCAATTCCAGGGGTTACCGCTACCCCCGTATGGGATAAAAGTTCCAAAGCAAAAGCTTTAGAATCTTTAAAACCTGGGGGAAGTTTAGCCCAGATAAACATGGTAGCCTTAGGAGGTTTTATGGTCCAGCCCCATTTTTTTAATGTATCAATAAAAACATTTCTTCTTTTTTCATAAATTTCTATTATTTCCGGAATTATAATATCTTGCAATCTAAAAGCTTCTAACGCTGCAATTTGTAAGGGTCGAAATACTCCATAATCAATATTTGATTTTAGAATCTTTAGTTGAGAAATCACCTTGGCCTTTCCCGCGGCAAAACCTACCCTAATTCCCGCTAAATTAAACGATTTAGATACCGAATAAAACTCAACCGCTACTTCTTTTGCTCCGGGAATTTCCAGTAAACTAATACTTTTTGTCTTATCAAAAGTAAGCTCACCGTAGGCTAAATCGTTTACAAGTAAAATTTCATATTTTTTAGCGTAATAAACCATTTTTTCAAAAAATTCATACGTTGCCAAAGTGGTTAGAGGGTTATTGGGATAGTTCAAAAAGATAATTTTTGCCGACTGTAAAATTTCTTTAGGAAGTTTTTCAATATTTAAAAGAAAATTATTTTCTTCTAAAAGAGGATAGTAAAAAATTTCGGCATGAGCTAAATGGGCAGCTGCTTCGTAAATTGGATAACCGGGATTTGGTACTAAAATTAATTCGCCGGGATTTATAATAGATAGTGGTAAATGAGCTAAACCTTCTTGGGACCCCATTAAAACAATAATTTCATCTTTATCTATACTTACCTTGTATTTTTTTTGATACCATAAAGAAACAGCTCCCCTAAGCTCTTCTAAACCGGGATTTAAAGTATACCCATAATTTTGCGGGTTTTGAACTTCCCGGGTTAACTCTTCAATAATTTTAGGATGCGGCGGTATATCTGGACTTCCAATGCTTAAATTTATTACATCTCTTTTTTGGGCTACCTTTTTCACCTGAACTGCCAGCTCATCAAAAATTCCCGTGGTAAACTTCATCCCCTACCCACCTTTAATTTTTAAAATTAATATAACACTTCCTTTAAAACTCTATCAATATTTTTGGAAAAGATTTTTTCTATCTCTTCATTAGAAAAACCCGCTTCCTGTAAACCCTCCTTTAACTTAAAGTATTGTTCTGAAGTTTCTAAACCCCTTAATTTTTCCTCCATACCATCAAAATCAGAGCCAACTGCCAGGACGTCTACACCGGCAATGTCCGCAATATGCCCAAAATGTTTAATAAGTTCTTTTAGCGTGGGATTCGTTGATGATACAAACCCTGGCACAAAACTAATTCCAATTACCCCACCTTTTGCTGCTAAAGCCTTTATCTGCTGGTCTGTAAGGTTTCGAGGGTGGTTACATAAAGCTTTTACATTGGCATGAGATACAATAAACGGTTTTTCCGTTATCTCCATTAAATCCCAAAAGCCTGGTTCAGCAAGGTGTGCTGCATCAATTAAAATCTTTTGCTGGTTTAGTTCTTTTACTACTTTCCGACCAAAAGCGGTTAGTCCTGCAGGGTTTTTTTCTAAGACACCGTCGGCAATTAAGTTTCGGTAGTTCCAGGTTAGGGTTAAAAAAGTTACACCCATTTCTTTTAGGGCTTGTATTTTTAATAAACTGTCCTCAATTACTTCTCCCCCTTCAATTCCCAGATAAAAAGGTGCCTCACTGTTTAAATCGTTTTTATAGAATTGATAGATTTCTAAAAATCGCTGCCACGCTTTATCGGGTTTATAAGCTTCTTCAATATAAATGGCCAAAAAAGGTACCACCTTTTGCTTTTTTAATGACTCCCAATTAACCTGAGCTGTCTTAGAATTTTCCTTAAAAAAGTTTTTCCTTTTATTGTAATAATACAATAAGGAATCTAAATGGCAATCTATGAGCATTTTCTCTCACTCCTTAAAAAGAATAAATGCCTGTCTATCATAACAGATAAACAGGCATTATAGGTCTTAAATAATTTAAAACATTTTAACGGGGCTGGATAATTAATTTTATGGCAGTCCGTTCTTCACCGTCAATCACAATGTCGGTGAAGGCAGGGATACATACCAAATCCAAGCCGCTGGGCGCTACATAACCGCGGGCAATCGCCACAGCTTTCACTGCTTGATTAATAGCCCCTGCGCCAATAGCTTGCAGTTCCGCACTTCCTTTTTCCCGGATAACCCCAGCTAAAGCACCGGCTACCGAATTTGGATTAGATTTTGCTGAAACTTTCAACACTTCCATTGGCAAACCTCCTTAGTTTTGTGTAGTTTACTATATTTGGTATATCAATATATTCGCTATTTTAAGGAAATTTCCTTTTTTATTTTTAAATTTTTTAAAATTTTTTTCGTAAAAAATTAGTCAATATTCGACAAGAGGGCTTTTATTCTTTTTCAATATATTGTATGCGAAATATATCATAAGCTTTACCGTCTAATCCGAGTTTAACCATAATGCCGGAAACTATGTAAGGACCGTTAGCACTTTCAAATCTCTGGGGCATTTGAGTTAAAAACTTTTGTAAAACCAAGTTAGTTTTTACTCCTATCACGGAATTTAGCGGTCCGCTCATGCCGATATCGGTGATATAAGCCGTACCGCCGGGTAAAATTCTTTCATCGGCAGTAGGTATATGGGTATGGGTACCAAAAACCAGCGATGTTCTTCCATCTAAGTACCAGCCCAAGGCAACTTTTTCCGAGGTAGCTTCAGCATGAAAATCTACAATAATGTAATCAACATTATGTAATTCCGCTAATAAATCATCCATTTTTCGAAAGGGGCAGTCTAGTTCCGACATGAATACCCGTCCCATTAAATTTACCACTGCTATAGTTTTACCTTTTACTTTAAAGATCCCGTATCCCTGTCCTGGCGTGCCCGGGGGATAATTAGCCGGCCGAATTATCCTCAAATCATCATTTATAAACGAAAATATTTCCTTTTTATCCCAGGTGTGGTTGCCCATAGTTAACACATTAATGCCTGCAGCAAAAAGCTCCCGGGCAATCTCCGGGGTTATCCCATTGCCGCCGGCCGCATTTTCACCATTAGCTATTATAAAATCCACCGAATACTGTTCTAAGATTTGGGGAATTACTTCTTTAACTCCTCGCCGTCCAACCCTGCCAACTATATCTCCAAGAACTAAGATGTTCAAAGACTAATCCTCCATTTCTAATTAGCAATTACAACACGGCCTTCTTCTCTAAAGGCAAAGACTTTTTGGTAAATATTTTTTTTGGTATTTTCCAACAATATATTTACCTGCTGTTCATCTACTTCAATAAAATCCAATAGTTCTGAATATTCATCGGACAGATAATTAAAACCCAATCCCTTTCCCATTTCCACAACAAAGTTAAATTCTCCTAAATGAAAAGTATTTAAATCTCTTGATACTTCAAACATCACATAATTATCCAATAAACTGTGGTCTATTTTTATTACATATTTTCCCACTTTTTTAAGGTCTAAATAACTTTTCCACAAATTAATAGCGGTTTTCAGCTTTTCCTCAATTCCCTTAGATTTTTCCACAAAATATTTTAATTTAATTGTTTTGGTATTAGAATCCAATTGAACCGCCGCAAGTTCTGGATGCAGTAGAAAAATAGAGGTTAAAAGGTTAACTATTGTCTCATTTTTTTCGGTATTTAAAATTGATTTCATTACCCATCACCACCATTAACATTATTCTATCATAAACCCTTTTTTCCTTCTATAATTTAAAAACGACCCCTAATGGGTCGTTTTTTGCCTATTTTGCATAATCTACAGCCCTGGTTTCGCGAATAACAGTAACTTTTATTTGTCCGGGATATTCAACTTCTTCTTCAATTTTTTTGGCAATCTCCCGGGCTAATCGTACCGAAGCCAGGTCATCTATCTTTTCAGGTTTTACCAGGATGCGAATCTCCCGGCCCGCCTGGATAGCATAAGATTTCTCTACACCCTCAAACTCATTGGCAATTCCTTCAAGCTTTTCTAAACGTTTGAGATATGCTTCCAACGTTTCCCGCCTTGCTCCTGGTCTTGCCGCTGAAATAGCATCGGCTGCCTGTACCAACACTGCTTCAACTGTTTTAGGTTCTTCATCACCATGGTGAGTGGCTATAGCATGTAATACTTCCTGGTGTTCCCGGTATTTCTTGGCTAAATCTACACCAATCTCCACGTGAGACCCTTCAACTTCATGGTCTACCGCTTTACCAATGTCATGTAAAAGACCTGCTCTTTTGGCCAAAGCTACATCGGCTCCAAGCTCAGCTGCCATTAAACCTGCTAAATGGGCTACTTCAATTGAGTGTTTTAAGATATTTTGCCCATAGCTTGTTCTAAACTTAAGCCTGCCAAGTAGTTTAATTAATTCAGGGTGCAGTCCATGAACGTTTGCTTCAAAGGCAGCTTGTTCCCCTGCTTCACGGATCTCCTGCTCTACTTCTTTATTGGCTCTTTCCACCATTTCTTCAATTCGAGCCGGGTGAATTCGTCCATCCTGAATTAATTTTTCTAAGGCCCTCCGGGCAATTTCTCGACGAATCGGGTCAAAACCTGAAAGTATAACCGCCTCGGGGGTATCATCAATAATAAGATCAACACCAGTTAATGATTCAAAAGTCCGGATATTTCTCCCTTCCCGTCCGATAATCCTACCTTTCATTTCATCACTTGGAAGGGCAACTACCGTGACCGTGGTTTCTGCCGCATGATCCGCAGCACATCTTTGAATAGCTAAAGTGATAATTTCCCGGGCTCTTTTTTCAGCTTCTTCTTTGGATTTTGTTTCAATTTCTTTAATCAGTTGGGCCATTTCTTGCTGAACTTCTTCTTCCACCTGTTTTAGCAACAATTCCCGGGCCTCATCGGTAGATAAGCCGGAAATCCGTTCTAATTCTGCTAGTTCTTTTTGCAGTGTTTCCTCTAAACTCTGTCTTAAACTTTCAATTTCCTGCTCTTTTTTGGAGAGTTGTTCTTCTTTCCGTTCAAAGCTTTCAATTTTTCTATCTAAAGTTTCTTCCTTGGAAAGAAGCCTTCTTTCTAAACGCTGCAATTCCTGGCGTCGTTCTCGGTGCTCTTTTTCTACTTCATTTTTCATTTTAAGAATTTCTTCTTTGGCTTCTAATACTGCTTCTCTTTTTTTAGCTTCAGCAGCCTTGGTGGCTTCTTCTAAAATTTTTTGCGCTTGCGCTTCCGCTGAACCAATTGCTGCTTCAGCAATATTTTTGCGAATTACGTAACCAGCAGCTACCCCCGCTCCTGCCCCAACTACCGCAATAATTATATCGGTAATAATGTTCAATATTTCACCTCCTTATACTGAAAGTTTCTCTAATAAAAAAAACCGAGTATTTACTCGGCTAAATAGAATAAGAAACCCACCAACAGGCCTTTATCCGTTTAAATTCCGTTAGTGTATATAAAATGCCCTATCGGCAGGTCTCATTCTACTTTCACCTATCCATATTTTACCCGTTGTCCATATTGTCTGTCAAGAAAAGGGCCTTACGGGCTACCGCTGGAGAAAACCCACGGTTTAATAAAAAACGGTAATATTTGGCTTTATCTGCACTATTTATATTCTTATACTTTTTTTGGAGAAGTTCCCGGGCTTTAGCTATTTCCTCATCTTCGGCAAAGTTTAAATTTTTTAGTAGTTCAGGGTTAATTCCTTTTTGTAAAAGTTTAAGCTTTAAACGGGCATAGCCATATTTTTGACTTTTACCACTACCAAGATAATTTTCCAAATACTTTTCGTCATTTAAATAGCCAATTTGCGTTAGTTTAAAAATAGCTTCAGTTATTTCCTCATCATTGAATCCTTTTCTAAGAAGAAACCGCCGAACTTCTTCGGTGGTTCTTGGGGCGCGGGAAAGATATAAAAGCGCTTTTTGATATGCTTTACTCAAAACTACTCTTCAATCCCTTCAGGTAGTTTTATACCCTGACTTTCAGAAGCTTTTAATACTTCTTCCCGGATTTTTTGCTCAATCTCCTGATAGATATGAGGATTTTGCCGTAAGAACTCCTTGGCGTTCTCCCGGCCCTGACCTAAACGCTCATCGTTGTAAGAATACCAAGCACCGACTTTCTGCACGATCTTTAGTTCTACCGCTATATCCAATAAACTGCCTTCTTTGGAAATCCCTTCTCCGTACATAATATCAAAATCCGCTTGTTTAAAAGGAGGAGCAACCTTATTTTTCACAATTTTAACCCGGGTTCGGCTGCCTACAATATCATTCCCTTGCTTTATTACATCTACTTTACGTACATCCATCCGAATTGAAGCATAAAATTTTAAAGCCCGTCCGCCAGGAGTAGTTTCAGGGTTACCAAACATAACACCAACCTTTTCCCGCATTTGGTTAATAAATATTGCTACTGTTTTTGATTTACTGATAGCTCCGGTAAGTTTTCTTAACGCTTGCGACATTAACCTTGCCTGTAGCCCAACGTGGGCATCTCCCATTTCCCCCTCAATTTCTGCCCTTGGAACTAAAGCGGCTACCGAGTCGATAACTACAACATCAATGGCACCGCTTCGAACCAGGCTTTCGGCAATTTCCAACGCCTGTTCGCCGGTATCGGGCTGGGAAACCAATAAATTTTCAATGTCTACTCCCAGCTTTTGAGCATATACCGGATCTAAAGCGTGCTCAGCATCAATAAAAGCTGCAATACCGCCCATTTTTTGGGCTTCGGCAATTATATGCAAAGCTACAGTGGTTTTACCAGAAGATTCAGGACCATAAATTTCTACGACCCTACCCCGGGGCACTCCACCTACTCCAAGGGCCAAGTCTAATGCTAAAGAGCCAGTCGGAATAACTTCCACTTGAAATTTGCCTGTGTTTTCTCCCAAACGCATAATCGAGCCCTTCCCAAATTGTTTTTCAATTTGGGAAATAGTTAACTCAAGGGCTTTTAATTTATCATTCATTTAAACTCCCTCCATAAAACATTTGTTCGTATTCATTATAACTTTTTCTCCCTTTAATTGTCAAAACAATTTTGAATTAAAAGTTTTAAAACTTCTATAACCGTTTTCTCTCGAATTTCCTGACGATTACCGCTAAAATGAAATTTATAAACTTTTACCCCCCGGGTATCTGCTATTCCAACGTAAACAAGCCCTACCGGTTTATCTGGAGTTCCGCCGGCAGGTCCAGCTATGCCAGTAATCCCAACACCAACCGCTGCTTTAAGTTTTGCTCGAATCCCTAAAGCTAATTTCTTGGCAACCTCAGAGCTTACTGCTCCTTGAGTTTTAATTATCTCCCCATCGACTGCGGCGAAAATTTCTTTAGCATGATTTGCATAAACAATAGCCCCGCCATAGTAGTAGGAAGAACTTCCAGGAATGGAAGTAAGAATTGCCCCTAAAAGGCCTCCAGTACAGGATTCGGCAGTTGCTAAAGTTAAATTATTTTCCAGATATATTTTTTGTAAATTTTCCGCTAAGGTAAGAACCTTATGATTTATCACCCGGGTATTCCCCCTTTAAATCATAAACATCATAATCAGTAACAACAACTTCAATAATCTGACCCTTTTTTAACTTTTTTGCTGATTTTATTTCAATTATTCCGTCAATTTCAGGAGCGTCCATATAAGTTCTGCCAAGATAAAAACCGGCCCTTACTTGTTCCACTATAGCTGGAATCTTTTGCCCAACTAAAGCTTTATTTAAATTAAGGGAAATTTCCTGCTGGGTTTCCATAAGAGCCTGATACCGCTGCTCCTTGATTTTCTTAGGAATCTGTCCAGTCATTTTATACGCTGGGGTGCCTTTTTCCCGATAATAGGTAAAAGCCCCCAGGCGATTAAATTTAATCTTCCTGATAAAATCTAAGAGATAGTTGAAATGTTCCTGGGTCTCGCCGGGAAAACCAACAATAAAAGTTGTTCTTAAAGAGAGAGCAGGAATTTCTTCTCGCAGCTTTTCTAAAGTTTTTATAGTTTTCTCTTGACTTCCACGTCGTCCCATTTTCCGTAAAATCTCCGGGTGAATGTGCTGCAAAGGTATATCTAAGTATTTTACAATTTTAGGATTATCTTTAATTTCGGCAATTAATTCTGGTGTAATTTTATCTGGATACAAATACATTAATCTTATCCAAAAATCCCCCGAAAGCTTGGCAATATTTTGCAAAAGTTCAACCAGTTTATACTCACCATAAAGGTCTATCCCGTAAGACGTTGTATCCTGAGCTACTAAAATAATTTCTCGAACCCCTTGACTTAGTATCTCTTGTACTTCTTCTAAAATATCTTCTATAGGTCTACTGACAAAGGAACCACGGATAGCCGGAATGGTGCAGTAGGTACACCGGTTATCACAGCCATCGGCAATTTTTATATAGCGATAAACATCGTTAGTTTTAGCCCGTGGTTTTCGTTTGAGGTTTACAAAACCCGGGTCACCTAAAATAAGCTTTCGCTCCCCATCTAAGTTATCTAACAGCGTCTCAAAATTGCCTATTTCTCCAGGAGTAAAAAATAGGTCTACTTCCGGAAGATGTTTATATAGCTCTTTTCCTTCCCTTTGAACTAAACAACCAGCAACCAGCAACTTTTGTCCTTCTTTTTTCCCATGGCCAAGAGTTAATATTTCCTCAATGCTTTCTTCTACCGCCGCCGAAATAAAACCACAGGTATTTACCAACAAAAGGTCGCTTTCAGCGGGAGTTTTAGCTCGTGTATACCCTTTTTGTTCAAGAATTCCCATTAGTACTTCGCTATCAGCCTGGTTTTTAGTACAACCTAACGAAACAATATAATATTTCAATCCAATTCACCTCTTAATAAGTTATCTTAAGTACTTGTCCTTTTTGTCCCGGTGTTCCATAAGTAATACCATTTACTGTTACGACAACAGCTCCAGCATTTCCAAATTTAATAGTTAGCACTTTACTGCTGGTAAATTGTTTTTTAGTAGGAGGATTTATTTTCCCTGAAAATATAATTTTATTATCTTCTTTGGCTTCTAACCAACAGGGTCCATAAACCGCTTCTACGATAACTGTTTTTTCTTTGAAGACCGTTGGTTTTTTAATGTTGTGCTCAATTTTAACCTTAGGAGTTTCAGAAGGTTTGGGCTGAACAGGCTGTTTAATTAGCTTATTTTGACTACTGGTTAATAGGTAAATCCCAAGCACTACAACCAATAATCCCAAAAAAGCTAAAAGATATTTAAAAGAAAAACTAATTTTATTTTGGGAATCAGGAAGCGGTTGGTGAGAAATTTCCTTTTGAGGTAGGACTTCGTTTTCTTCTACAACGGGCAATTCTGTTAAGTCTAAATCTAATCCTAAAAACCGCGCATAACTTTTAAGAAACGGTTTAACATAAGCTTTCCCCGGAAGTTGGTCAAATTTTTCTTGTTCTAGGGCTTCTAAGTATTTACTGCGAATCTTAATTTCTCCTTCTACATCTTTGAGAGAAAGACCTAATTGTTCTCGACGCATTCTTAGCTTTTCTCCAATCATCCAAGGTACCCCCCATGGTGTTCATTCCAGTAATTAACTAATTTCTCCACCAGCTCATCAATATCATTTCCCTTTAGCACCCTTTTTATATTTTGGAGATAAGCCGTTGACCTTTTGTAAAGGGGATCATAATAATCCCGAAGCAGCGTTTTGGTAAATTGATAAAATCGACCTTCCTTCAAGTCGCTGGTTAATTCTTCTACTTTATTGCGGCCTATATAAGGCGTAATACTATTAAGAGCTTCTAAGAAACTTGCAATAGGCAAATTTTCAACCTGGTAATCGTGCAAAAGATTTTTAATCCTCATATCTTCTGGTAATTCTAAAAGAATTACCGGGGAAGACTGCATCTTTTTAAACAACTCCATTGGTAAAAAAATTTTACCAATTTTTCTACTTTCCCCCTCTACAAAGAAAGGTTCTCCCACAAGGTATTGAAGCGTATGATAAAGCAGGGATTCAAAACGTTTTTGGGAGGGCTGTGGACCAAGCCCAAGATGGCCAAAAACTGACCCTCGGTGATTAGCAAGCCGTTCAAGATTTAAAACCTTTAGCCCCCTTTGGGCTAATTTTTCTAAAATAAGAGTTTTCCCAACTCCTGTCATGCCGTAAAGAACTACAGGATATAACTCTAAAGGAGACTCAAAAAACTTTACTATTTCCTTTCGGTAGCTTTTATATCCCCCTTCTAAACGATAAACAAAAATATCGACCATCTTTAGCAATTCGCCAAACACTAAACTTCGAAGGCCGCCCCGCCAACAGTAAATGACCACGTCCCCTTTTTCTTTAAAATCACGAACTTCCTTTACCAGCAGGGGTAGTTTGGGCGATAAAAAATTTAATCCAAGGAATTTTGCCTGACTTATACCCTCATATTTATAAGTTTTACCTATAACTTCCCGCTCATAGTCGCTAAAAAGGGGTAAATTTACTGCCCCTTCAATATGGTCTTCATCATATTCCTTAGGTGAACGAAGATCAAGAAATATAGGATTTTTTAACTGCAAAGCCTCAGTATAAGTTATGTTTTTCAATGCTTATCACCCATGTTTCAGAAGTCTCGATTAAGTATAACACTGGAAATTTTGTCGGTCAATAAGAAAACCGGGCATTGCCCGGCTACTCATATTTAAAAACTGTATCAACATTTTTTGAGGGAGTAATTTTTATTTCTTTTAGCCTTACTATCTTTTCTTCTTTCCCGGTTTGGGTATTTACATATATTAAATATTTTTCACCTAAAAGCGTTCCTAAAAACTCATAGGTCAACGTCTCCTGGTTACGATCATTAAAGATTACAGCTTTTCTAACTCTTAAAATTTTTATTCGCTGGTTAATGTTTTTCTTGGCTTGGTCTTCGGTTAAAACCAGTTTGTTTAAAGGTCGCGGACGATTATACATATAATACTGTGTTCCTTCAAAAGCGGTGATATCTCCTTTATCCAAACCAACTTTTACTTTAACAACTTTGGGATAATACACGATGTCAGCGATTTTTCCTACAAAGGTTACACTTATTTCATTATCAAGGCGATCTATTTCCGTGGTTTCTAAATTTTTTATACCAAGATTGCTCAA
>Ga0334722_10003619_pt1 | contig 16511 bp, 22 predicted proteins | sample C3_bottom_MG_FD_207210 | JGI IMG/M metagenome (GOLD analysis project Ga0334722, IMG submission 207210) | Sediment microbial communities from Yellowstone Lake, YNP, Wyoming, USA - C3_bottom | ecosystem: Environmental > Aquatic > Freshwater > Lake > Sediment | place: USA: Wyoming | collected...
ATCGATATTACTGCAGCCAGCAAAAATGTAGTTCCGGTGGTCTTCGATCTGGTGGAACGGAAAGCGATTTGGACCGATCTTAGCACCTCTCGTGAATCCATTCATGGTTCTAGCTATGGCCATTATGGGCGTCGTCGTTACGGCAATAGCGTCGAATCTAATCGCGCGACGATTCAGCAGACGTTGGGTGCGATTGTAGAAGCCAAGAGCAAGCTGAGTCTTTACGAACTTTTCCGGATGCACGCGGAAGCTCGTGGACAGCTTGTAACGGAACGGAAGGATGCGGAGACGGTTTTCGGACTTCGTGACGGAGCTTCGAAGAGCATCGTGACTCCGTTCAACGTGACAAAGAACGTGACAAAGAACGTCGTGACTCCGTTCAACGTAACAAAGATAACGAGTGATTTCTTGGCTTGAAAAATCTTCGGATTTTTCTTGACAGTAATAAAAACTCTGGTAGTCTTTAATAACTTAAAATGTCCTCAAAGTGGCGGTGGTAGGGGCTCACTTGTTTGAGCTTGTGATGGACAGCACTTAGCCTATCATTAACCATGATGTATTATGGCCCCGTAGTCTAAAGGTTAGGACGGAAGACTTTCAATCTTTCAGTGTTGGGTTCAAGTCCCACCGGGGTCAAAGTTTAGGATAGAATAACATCTTCGGTTTATCCGTAGCTCTACTATTCGACAAGTTCGCGCTCGTAAGCGGCTTCCTTAACCAACTTCTGTGATAAGCGGTGCAAATTGCCAAGGGTCTAGCATCGCTGATTACCCTTCGCGAATCTTGCGTCAAAGATTAGTGGTAATCCGCACTCATACGGATGGCCTGATTGATGACCAAAATCAATTCACCTTAAGGTGTTGTGGTGTAAACAACGTCCGATGTCTATATCGTCAAATGGACCACCTTAAGGCTTGTGGTGTAAACAAACCCGATAGTTCATATCGAAAAATGGACTGGATGAATAAGACAATAATCACACAGGGTTAGTGTTTGGTTTATCCATTATGGGTCCGTAACTCAGTTCGGTAGAGTAGCGGCCTTTTAAGCCGTCAGTCGTCGGTTCGAGCCCGACCGGACCCAACAATAATAGTTGCTTCTTGACAATCTGAAAAAGTCGTTATAATAACTATATTGTTAACATGGATAGCTGCGGTATAAGTGTTAACAAATAATAATTCCGTAGTACTAAAACTTTGCCGGATGGTCTAATGGTAGGACGCGAGGCTTCTACATCTGAAAATGTAGAAAGAATATGGTAGCCGTGAGGCGGGGATCAAATCCCTACATATTTGATGAACCTCGTAAGTCTAGGTTCGAATCCTAGTCCGGCAGTATGCAACCTCTCGATGATGCACACTTTTTAGAGTATTTCAAATTATGTAGATCCTTTGAAGAGTTAAAGCAAGCAACTGGTTACAGGAATGTAAATAATATAAAACGAAGGTTGCTCAAACTTGGTATTGATTTCAATCATTACCGACCTGCCATAAGAATTCGATGGACTAAACAGCAGTTAGAAGACGCGGCCAAAAAAAGTAATTCAATAACAGATATTGCGCGTCATTTGGATATTGTTATTAGCGGTGGCAACCATCAAACTATTAAAAAATATTTACATTACTGGAATATAAGTACAGAGCATTTTATTAAAAAAATACCCAAAATTACTAGTTTGCCATCTGATCAAGTTTTTTGTCAAAACAGTAAAGCAAGCCCTTCTGCTGTAAAAAAACATATTCATAAGGATGCTTTATTAGAATATATTTGCGCAGAATGCAAAATGCCAGCATTTTGGAATAACAAATCTCTAACACTTCAATTAGATCATATTAATGGAATCAAAAATGATAACCGTTTAGAAAATTTGCGTTGGTTATGCCCAAATTGCCACAGCCAAACTGAAACATTCGCTGGACGTAAAAAGAAACAAGTAAAAGTTAAAAAACAACGTCCGACAAAAGCAAAGCATAAAATTACCAAGGACGAACTTAAAAAACTAGTATGGGAAAAACCCATGCTTCGAATAGCAAAAGATTTAGGTGTTTCAGACACAGCAGTAAGAAAATGGTGCGAACAATATGATATTGAACATCCTGGTCTTGGCTATTGGAGAAAAAAAGAAACTAATAAAATATAAAACATGCATACGTAGCTCAATATTAGAGCGTTTGGCTCGGACCGAAAGGTTGGATGGTGAAAGTCCTCCCGTATGCACCAACAAAATCATGCTCGTCTAGCTTAAAAATCAAGCATCTGGCTCTTAATCCGGAAGAATTTTGGTGAAAATCCAAAGGCGAGCATCAAAAAATGTAAGCTGTAAGTGTACAATCAATAATTAGATGGGTTGGCTCTTCTTCCGACCGGACGTTAGGTGCAAATCCTAGCCACTTACAACTTACAAATACACGATGTTGAGGAAATAATGTCCACTGAACTTATTAATGAATTGTTTGAAACCCTTGACGGTCGCTGGCGTCCTCAGGATGTCGCGATGCTTCTCGTCAAGTCCTCTGATTTTATGGCTTTGGGCCTCAATAAAACCGAGCAGCACACTCTTCAAGATGCTGCGCGCTACGGCTACAACTGGTCCTCAATGTCGAAGCGCTTTGTTAAGGCTTCTAATCTTGATGATCAGATCGAAGTTGCTAAGATTCTTTTCAAGGATGTAGCTCCTCCCACCGATACCCATGATATTACTTCGGTTCGTCGATATCTTGATCGTCTTAATGTCGCTTTAAGGCGTGACGGTCCTCAGGATGATCATCGAAAGAATCGTCTTTTACACGAAGATCGTCGGAAGATCGAAGGCTTCCCGGCGCATCACCGGGCATATAATAAGCGTTTTCGTCTCTTAAACCGGATGGAAGACAAGTATCAGCGCTGGATTGTCAACGGTGATATTAAGGAACTCGCGCAGTTTGCGAAGAGCCGTCTTGCTTCGCAAATTAAGCGTGAAGATTTGTCCGATGTTCGGACTGCAGCTTTCCTTGCTTATTTTACTTCGCGCTCTAATATGCGTAGCGTCTTCACCAACGGTTCTCAGGCTCGCGTTTATGATGAGATTTGTGAGATGCTCTTCAAGAAGCTTGATGCTGAAAGAACTAATTGGTGGGCCATCGCTCAAGTTTATCCTTCGGATGATGTTATCAATCATCTAACGCATGAGCAGAAGGGTCGATTGCTCGCTACTTGGTTCAATATCATGGAGCGTGCGGCCAAGATTTTGACAAAGGAAGTGCAGACTTCTGGTAGTACCCTCAATCTTGAGCGGATGATCGTTCGTCGTAGTAACGATTCATCGACTTGGAATGAGGCGGCGGGAGCTTTCAATAAAGCACGTGATGGCTGGATTAACTGCCTCCATTCTCTTGGAGCCGAAGCATTACTTGATGGGTTTGCTCCTGGCAAGGCTCTCCGTTTGATGGCGGCGGATGTTGTCGCATGGCACTCCTTCGGTAAGGGCGGCGATGGCCAAGGTCTAGAACCCGATACTCGCGTTTGGCAACTTCTACCGAAGCCATGGGATGTGGTACTTGGCAATGCTAACTGTACTCGCTCGATGATCGAGGATGCGTGCCGAATCGCAGGCATCGAAGGTAAGGGCTGGATCGTTCCACGTCTCAAGAATGTAGCACCTTGGAGCCCTGCCCCGGAGCTTGTCTATGGTGTCCAGGTTGGAAGTGCATCTCTGGCCGTAGTCCTCAAGAAGCTCGGATTCTTCGCTGGCCCATCAAAGGCTTGACATCTCTAAGATGATGGTATAATGTATCCATCATCCTTTGCCGAAGTGGCGTAATTGGCAGCCGCGCGAGCCTTTTGCTCATACCTGGGCTGAAAAGAAGCTCGTACCCTTACGGGTGTGCAGGTTCAAATCCTGTCTTCGGCAACTAGAACGTGGAACCTTCGGGTTCCACGTTCTTTTTTCATTCAGCCGATGTCACGCTCGGCTTGCCCCATCGCATCCTCGATGGCTTGTCCCATCGCATCCTAGATGCGATTGGCACACCGCATCCTAGATGGCTTGCCACACCGCATCCTAGATGGCTTGCCCCATCGCATCCTCGATGGCATGGACGATGCTGTCTTATCATCGACCGAAGGCAGGTCCGATGGTGCACCGCGTCATGGCACGCCCCTTGCTGGGTTGGAATCCCTCTTGCACCTTCCGGAGATGATGCTAGGATGTAGCCGGATGAGAGGGGCTAGAGATGGCCGATGGATGGTCAGAGCACGGGCCGACGATGATGAGACCATCATCAGATGAAGCCCTGGAACCTCAACATCCTGACCCGTGGCAACCGGGAAGTAAACCGGATGGGGCCTTCCGCCCATGATGTCAGGGGCAACTCCAAGGTAGCCTCTGCGGTCCCTCGATGGGAGCCGCTTCGTTCTCCCGACGCAAACGTGCCTACCGTAAGGGGTCACACCAAAGAAAAAAATCTGCTACGGATGGCTTGACGGGAACCGCAAGGGTGGTATCCTATGCCTCAGTGAAGCAAGCGAACGAACGAGACCAAGGGCTTCACGATCAACGCCCCAAGAGGGCAAAGGAAAGCAAAGTGACGAACGCAATCGAGAGTCAGTGGGTTCCGACCAAGCCCGAGTACGAGGATGACGAGCTGAAGGAGACGCCGGTCTTCAAGCGCATCAAGAGCGACGTGCAGCTCGTCTCCAATGGGAAGACGATCAATCTTCCCGACCAGAGCATCCTCCCGCTCGCTCGCGATGCGGTGAGGGAGATGTGGGAGACCCTGCAGGTGTCCCAGTTCTCCGACAGCATCGTGGCGGTGTTCAGCGCCCTCACGACGGGTGGCATCGATCACGGCAACGAGGTTCTCATCCGCATCAACGAGGATGGCGTCGGCTCCTACAAGCTGACGAAGACCGGCGGTCGCAAGCGTTTCTCGCACGAGGGCTACGCGCGCCTCATCGGCTACGGCGAGGATGACGCCAGCGAGAACTACAAGAACGCGCTCGCGAAGCTCAAGACGGCGGGCTACAGCGAGAAGGATCTTCACGGCGGGTTCCTCATCCTCAAGAACCAGATGAAGAACCCCAACAAAAACGGTGTCTTCGAGCTTTGCATCGAGGATGGCGTCAAGGGGAACAAGCTCTGCGAGACGTTCGTCGCGCGCCTCTACCAGTTCCCGGACCAGAAGCAGAAGGTTCCGGTCGTCTCGTTCCCGCCCGCCAGCGGCGACAAGACGAAGCTCGTCGTCTCCGACGAGGTTCTGGAAGTCGCCTCGATGAGCCAGATGATGAAGCAGAGCATCCTGCAGGGCGCGCAGACGCCTGCCGTGATGTTCGGCCTCGTGGATCGGCTCAAGGCTCTGGGCGAGGATGTCTCGGGCCTGGAAGAGGACGCCTCCGATGAGGAGGAGGAGGGCGAGGAGGCGAGCGCACCCGCCCCGGCTCCCGCGAAGAGCACCCCGGCCCCCGCCGCCAAGAAGGGCGGCGCGGCCAAGAATCTCGTGAGCGAGTAATCGCTTCACTAGGTCAGAGGTTCCTTAGCGAGCCCGGCTCCGATCATTCGGAGCCGGGCTCGCGCATTTTAGAGCTACCTCCGTCCTCGACACGAGCCGCGAACGTGGTAAGCTCTCAGTGGAGGTAAGATAATGCAGCCCCGCAAAGAGTCTACCAGCCGTACCGCATCGTTGCAAGTAGCTCGTCGTCCCTCCCGTCGTTCTTCCGGGAGCACGGGCCAACATCTTCCGACCCTTGAAGGGTTGAGCTTAGAGGAACGCCGGGAGATGCAATCCGACCTCTGGTACTTCTTCGGAATGAGGTAGTCGTGAAACTCTACCTAGATGATGAGCGAGATGTTGCAGCGTTGATGGACCGCTTCCAGAAGCTAGGCATCGCAGAGACTCCCGAAGGATGGACGCGATGCTACTGGCCCATTGAGGCCATCGAGATCATTAAGACTGGCAAGGTAGAAACCCTAAGCCTTGACCATGACCTAGGCGATGCGGATCGTGCTCGCGCAGAGGGTCGCAAAGAGATCGTGGGTGAGGCTGTCATCAATTGGCTAGAAGAGCAAGTGATGATGCATGGATTCTCTCCTCCTAAAAAAATTTACATCCACTCGATGAACCCAACATCATCAAGAATGCAACAGACTGCACACCGGATTCTTAGTCATGGTCTTTGAGCGAGAGAAAGAATTACTCCCCGACTACCCACGAACCAAGCATCTTCCCCATCAACCCAATGCCTCCCGTCAAGACCTGATTGCGACGGAAGATGAAGCCTCTATCATCTTCCGCGAACCGCATGTCTATATTGAAGAGAAAGTAGACGGTGCTAACCTTGGAGTGATGTGGGAAGATGAAGGCCCCGTCATTCGCAATCGAAGCCACATCCTTCGCAAAGGGTATCGAAAAGAAACTGCTGCTAAGATGCAGTTTGCGTCTACATGGTCATGGATGTATGATCGCCGGGAAGCCTTTCTCAAGCTCCATGACCTCTTCGGCCCGGCCAGCATCTATGGGGAATGGCTCTATGCCCAACACAGCATTCCATATAAGGAGCTTCCATCCTACTTCATTGCTTTTGACATCTTTGATCATCAGTTCAAGAAGTACCTAGATACGGGGCAGGCTAGAAAACTCCTGCAGGAAGCGGGATTCGACATCCCCCCACTCCTCCATCATGGCGAACTAGATAGCTACCAACATCTAACACGATTCCTGGAACAACCATCAGCCTTCTCACCTACCAAACGGGAAGGAGTCTATCTTAAAGTCTCCGATGGATCTTTCATTCAGCATCGCTTCAAGATGGTCCGTCAAGATTTCATTGCTGGTGAGCATTGGTCAGATAGTCACTTGATGAAGAACGGATTACGTCCTAAGCAATCCTAAGAATATTGAGGGAAACCCTTAGCAGAACGCCCCTTGACACCATTTAAGGGTCTGGTATACTGTGTCCACCACGGGAGACGGACAACCCAACCGGACGGCAAACCGTCAACGGGAAAGGTGGGCTTATGGCTCTCAACGCAACCGCGCTTTTGGAAGAGGCTGTTGCCAAGGCGAAAGCGCGTTTCGAGGCACAGCAAAAGGAACAAGCAGAGAAGGAAGCTGCGTCCAAGGCATCCGCGGCGGATGCCTGGAAGCAGAAGATTCGTGAGAGGGAACTTTCAGAACGTTCCGCTCGGGACAAGGCGGCGCTCGATATCACCGAAGATTTCCTCAAGGAAATCGCGGAACCTTTCGAGCGATTCGCGCGTCGAGATGATGCGGAGAAACTCACTAACATCGAGGTTGTTCTTCGCCCTCACAAGACCGGCGATAGTGCATCCTTCTCGATGCTCATCAAATGTCCCGGTAGCAATCCGCGTGTGTGGCATCGTCCCAGCATCGAATCGCTGACCCAGTTGCAGCGGGTTCAGATGGATCGTCTCAAAGAGAAGGGCGGATTCCAAAGCTCTTCTCCTGTGGAAATGCTGGAAGAGATCGTTCGACTTCGCGATTACCTGATGCGTATCCAGGCAATCGTCAAGAACGAAACCGGAGAAGCGGCTGAGAAGGTTCGGGATGTTCTCAGCATCGTTCAGCTTCCGCAAGACTAAGATTTTACGGATCATAGAATGATCCTAGCTCGGGTGGCGGAATGGCAGACGCGAGGGACTTAAAATCCCTTGTCCTTTATCGGACGTATGGGTTCGACTCCCATCCCGAGCAACGCGAGGGTGGATACCATTATGGTATCCACCCTTTTTTCGTCTATTCATGCCCCAGGATTACATGGACCCTTTCCAGGTAGCATGGGCGGAACTTTCCGGCCCCAACCTACCCACAAACACTCAGAGAAAAATTGATAATTTACAACTCTCAGACATTCAGAGAATCATTGAAAATTTACAAGAAGATGAAGCACTTCTATTGTGCTTGCTTAAGACCTCTATCAATCAAAAAAAATCCTACTCCTCCAAAAAAAACTCCAAAGCCTAGCAGATGATGTTAAAATTCTTAAGAGGGAGATAATAACTTCCATTCATGATGATTCCCAAAAGACAACCAGGACTCACCCGACTGGGCGTCTTCAAGATTGAAGAAATTTTGCCTTTCACTTTAGTTGGCCACAAAAAAAATCCGCGCGGCCCTGATCGGAAACCCCTACCAGGGGCTACTCGAAGGTACCTGGATTATGAAGTCTGGATGACCAGTCTCCGTTATCAGGTCTTTGCCACGAAGGGAACAAAATGCATCGCATGTGGCCTTGAAGGTAATTTTTTTGCCTTAGAACGGCACCCTAATAAACAAATTAACGCTAGTGACCGTCCTCACTTCAATCTATATGGTTTCAATGATGATGGTGAAGAAGTTCTTATTACCAAAGATCACATCATCCCTCGATCTAAAGGCGGAAGTGATAAGCTGGAGAATCTCCAAACGATGTGCTACAGTTGTAATTGGCTAAAAAGTGATGGTAAAATAGAACAAGGAAATAATTCACATGTGCCCGACCTGTAAAGGTAAAAAACAGCTTTTTGCTGTGCTACCCCCAAAAATATTCTCCTGTCCCGATTGTCATGCGGCTGCCACGAACATGCCGAACACTGTCGGGAGGGTCGGGTAGCATGCGCTGGAACGTGGACCCGAACAAGGACCGAAAGCGCATGGATCATCTTCTTACATCATGGAAGGATGCGGAAACCCAGACGCCTTGGCTACTGCCTCTCATGGAGCCGGAAGAAAACTTTCTCGTGGGGAAAGTCTCAAAGGCTATGACGCTGAGTTTGCAAAATTCCTTCAAGAATTTCGCATTATTACTCCAATTGATCCCAATCGCCAAGATATTCGTCGTCGAACGGATATCCTTGACAAATATTACGATAATCTTAAAAAGGAGGCACCCTTCGCCTATAAAGATGTTGGCCCGATTGTCCAAACACTGAATGACGCTGCTATTGCCAAACCAGTAGCGGAACTCAAACCTTTATTAACAATCAAAGGGTAATCTTTGTTATACAACTTGTCATTTCAAATTCTGCTGCTAAATTAAGCTGTGGCTTTACTCCACCACTACAGGAATATTATGAAAGTAGCTAACAACCGAGAATTAAGTCCCGAATTTGTCAATTCCATGGTGAATCGTGATATTAATGATGGTCGTCCAAGATTAGTGACACTATGGGTTGGACATTTCATGAATTGTGGCACTTGCCGTCAACCTAAAACTGAGTTTCCGGCTCAAGCTAAACAACGTAGTCAACTTTGTAACCAAGGTCGCCGCCTACTCGATAATTGGTTAGACGAAGACTAAATAGACCAACTAGAGGATCTTTATGGAAAGCCTCCCGACGACCATCGCCACCGTGGCGACTATAGTGTGTCAAAAATGCGGAGAAATTTCTAATAAAGATCCTAAGATGCATCCTTGTTTCAAAAAAAAGAATCTGATCATCATTATCTGAGGTATATGTGAAACAATATCCGTCGATTCTCAATGCCACGGGCTTCCTTGGACGCCCGTGCATTGCCTTTTATAAATATGATGGATCGAATCTCAGATTTGAATATTCTAGGAAAAGCGGTTGGCATAAATTTGGGACTCGATCACGTCTTTTTGACAAGAATGATCCAGACTTTGGCTCAGCAATCGATATCTTTCTTGAGAAGCATGCACCAGGATTAGATGGAACCATCAAAAAGGATAAACTACTTCGCAATGCACAGTCCATTATCATTTACGCTGAATTTTTTGGACCCAATAGCTTTACAGGACAACATCAAGCTAATGATTCCAAAGAGTTAGTAATATTTGATGCTAATGTTCACAAACATGGAATTTTAGGACCACGGGAATTCTTGGATACTTTGCAGGACATCGCATTGCAGAAGTCATCTATCAGGGAAATCTGACCTCCGGCTTTGTTAATGACGTTCGCAATGGTGCCTATTCAGTTCGAGAAGGCGTAATTTGTAAGGGTGGAAGCTCTCACAAGCTCTGGATGTGTAAAATTAAGACTTTAACTTATTTAGAAGAACTCAAGAAACGTTACGCTAATTGGGAAGATTATTGGGAGTAATCATGACAGAATTTGAAGAATTTACAAATTTTTTAACCAAAAAAGGTGTATCTTTTGAAACCGGGGAAAATACCCATCTTTATTACCAAGACGCTCGAAAAGGAAGTCTAAAATACATTCAAGTTGTTTCCTTATATTTTCATTTCGGTACCCAAGATAAGTTTTTAGGAACGGAATGCGATGAAACAGGAGTTTTCGTTGCACGACAATGAAATATATTAAGGCACAGCGATTAGTTGATCACCAATGAAGATTGGATTTATTTCAAAAGAATCGGTGATGACACTTCAAAAAATATATCTTAGAAGAACGTTAGCAAGAATGCTAATAAACTTTCGAGCAGTTAACTAAATTATTGACGCTGTGAAGTGATTCAAATGTTCCAGCATCACTCCACCATCCATTAAGAATACTATAACTAAGCGCATTCTGTTCTAAATACATATTATTTACTGATGTAATTTCCAGCTCGCCTCGCTTCGAAGGTTTTAATTTTTTAATAAAATCAAAGACTTTATTGTCGTAGCAATATACCCCAGTTACAGCAAAATTACTACGAGGTTGAAGTGGTTTTTCTTCAATACTAATAACTTTGTCCCCCTCAATTTCTGCAACTCCAAATCTTTGAGGATCGGTGACTTCTTTTAAGAACACTCGGGCCCCAGTTGAAAAATTCTCGATTAGATCCGCTAATGAATCTTGAAAAATATTATCGCCTAATAATACGCAGCAAGACTTCTCATTAGTAAATGCTTCTCCTAAAGCCAAAGCTTGAGCAATACCACCAGCCTCATCTTGAACTTTATAAGTAAAATCACAATTAAAGTTTTTTCCACTTCCGAGTAAAGAAAAGACACTTCCCATATGTTCAACACCAGTAATAATTAAAATATCGTGGATACCAGCTTTAGTCAATTTTTCAATAGGATAATATATCATAGGTTTGTTGCCAACTGGTAACAAATGTTTATTAGTTGCGGAACTTAATGGATAGAGTCTAGTAGCTCGACCTCCCATGAGAATAATACCTTTTTCCATAATCTGCTCTTGCGCTCCTAATCTAGCTTCTATACTATAATTCTAAAATGTCAAATACGTTGGAAGTACCGGACAGGACACCAAAATGATTATTGTCTCAGGGGTTCAGCCGTCAGGTCAACTCCATTTAGGCAATTATTTTGGAGCCATCAAACAACAGATCGAACTCCAGGATCAAGGGCAAGCCTATTATTTTATTGCTGACTATCATGCACTGACTTCCCTACATGATGCGGAAAAACTCCGTCAATGCACATTTGAAATTGCGGCAGCCTACCTAGCTTTGGGATTAGACCCTGGTAAAGCTATTCTATTTAAACAGTCCGATGTTCCTGAGGTTACAGAACTTTCTTGGATTCTCAGCAACGTGACATCATATGGTCTGATGACAAGAAGTCATGCCTTCAAAGATAAAATTGAGAAAGGCTTAAGTGCTAATATTGGTCTTTTTACTTATCCAGTTTTGATGACGGCAGATATTTTAATTTATGGTGGGGAATTAGTCCCTGTCGGACAAGACCAAGTTCAGCATGTCGAGATTGCTAAAGATATTGCCGCATCTTTTAATTCGGTGTTCAAGGTTAAACTCTTTAAGGAACCAAAATATATTTTGAGTGCAGGGGCTAAAGTTCCTGGAACTGATGGCGAAAAAATGGCTAAATCTCGCGGTAATGTGATTCCCATTTTTGGTAATCCCAAACAACTTAAAAAAGCTGTCAGTAATATTGTTACCGACTCTCGTGATTATACTAAGGAAGCTTTGGATCCAGAAAAAGATAATGTTGCCAAACTATACTCTCTAGTAGCAACTAAGGAAGAAGTTGATATTTTAAAAAATAAATATTTGGATGATCGAACCTTCGGCTATGGGCATGCCAAGCAATTACTATATGATAAGCTGACCCAGCTATTTGATGAAGCTAATCAACGGTACCAACAATATCATCAACAACCAGAAATAGTAAGAGAGATTCTATCCAAAGGTGCGCGTGAGGCTAGAGTCCAAGCCCAAATAACTTTACAGAAGGTGCGTTCCGCTGTTGGCCTTGACTAAATTTCTGCTAAACTATTATTATGCTTGAAAGTCATCAAATTATCCGTCAAACCGGAACCATAATGGTCAATAACTTCGTAGAACAGCCGCTCACGGAGGCCTTTAAAATTTCTAGTGTCGATATTATTTTCCCCGAAAATCGAATTGCTGACGTTGTTAAACTCAAACCTTTGATGAATGTCCGACTTTGGCACGGACAAAAGTTAGTCATAGATGATGCTTTTGACAAATTAGCCAAAACTCATAAAGTTGGCGCTTATCAAATTAAGATAGCTGATGAAGTATATCAAGCAGGAGAGCAACTTTGGCTCTCCTTCAATTTTCCAATAGCACCGATTTTATCCGAGGATTTGCCAGTCTTGGTTCGAGTTTCTAGCTCGTAGAAGTTATTTCACTTTCTGGGGGCCGTAATAGCATCGCTTCCCGGACTCGGAATTCTCGTCTTCGACCTTTGTTTGGTTTGAAACCAAATCGTTTATAGAAATTTGTTAAACGTTTCTTTTTTCGTTTCCATTCAGAAGTATTTGGATCAATTCCGATTGGTTCTGGCGTTAAGGCGATGGTTAAGTTTCTTTTAGCTGCATACTTAATCAATTCTTGCATGACACGAGTTCCAATACCTTGATTTTGCAATCGCTCAGGAACTTGGATTTGAACTATAATTAGAAATTCATCGAAGGTTGCTAAACGAAGTTCAACCTCAAACTTTTTTTCTAAAGATCGCCTCAAAGCTTCTATCTGTTTTTGAGGATTAGGGTTTCTCCTTCGTAAAGGGCGCCCCTGTCGATCAACTCTTCGAAGTTTTTCCGGGGGGATCTCTCCAAGATAAATAGATGCCTCTCCTCCACATTCATGGTCATAAACGGCATTGATCCCTAATCGACGTGCAATCGCTATTAATCGATCTTCATTACCATGCAGTTCGGAACGAATATCAAAATATTCTTCATTAGGATCAAGTCCAAAAGCTGCAGCACGTTGATCAGGATCCATTAAATTAAAATCTGGAATTAATCGATCTAGATCAGCATCATCAAGATCTACTTCAAAAACTTCTGCATCTCTGCCACCTACGTTAGAATAATTACGCCCCCAACACCAGGCTTGTTCAGACTCACTACTTAAAAAAGGATAAACTAGACCTTGTTTCTCAATAGATGGTAAGTGTTCTTGCCGAGTCCCATGATAATAAATTGGATTTCGCTGTTTAGAAGGATTTATAATCAGATTTTTTAATTCTGGCAAATACTTTCGGTAGAAGCGATAGAATCCATAATATTTTCGATCATCTTCGTCTTGTTGATTCTCTTCGTCATACCATTTGCTCCAAGCTGCAAACCGATTCCCACAAGTTACTCCTAATGCATCTTTTCGAGGGCAACCATATAAATCTGCGTTTTGCTTTTCGCCAGGATATTCATAGCCTGTCTTTAAACAAATAATGGGTCCAAAACATTTTCCGCAAAAAAGATCATTACAAATTCCTTGCCTAAAACGATCGGTTTTTCCTTCTAAATAATCAACTAAATCTTGGTAACCGCGTTGACCACCTCGAATCGAGTTAGTCCATATTTTGGTTTTATTACAAGGTAGTCCACAACGATATAGAATTCCGATAGGATATAAATGCTGATGGTTGAAAATTAACTCCATCGGATAGAGATGACTTCGGCAATGAAGGCATCGAGTTCCATAATAATTTAAGTACTTTCCCACATTTCCCACATTTAAATTGTAACAAAATTACTTATTGGGCCCGTTCTCGTCTTTCCCGATGATACAAATCAATCTTTTCTAATATTTTTACGTCCTTTCTTCTACTCCCTTATTGGGCATCTTTAAGTTAAAAAAAGAATCCCTTTTAATCTGGAAAATATTACCATCATATTGTGAGATAGAAGTTGCTGACTCAATTCAAAATATTGACAATTAAATATATTAATTATACTACTACAGATATGAAAATGTCTGTTAGAGATCATCTAGATTTGCTTAATACCTGGGATTTTAGTAAAAATACCACTGATCCGAGTGAAATACCAGTATGGTCTAAAGAGAAATTTTGGTGGAAATGTGCAGAGGGCATAGATCATGAGTGGTGCACCTCTCCGACCTCTAGAGTTAGTAGCCTAAATTGCGCAAATCTTGAAATTACTAATCATATTTCTAAATGTCCATTCTGCTGTAACAAGAGAGTTTCAGTTACGAATTCTTTATCTGCTAAATTTCCAGAAATATCCGAAGAGTGGCATCCAACTAAAAATGGAGAATTGACACCCGATAAAGTAGTTTATGGCCACGGTGCTATTGTATGGTGGCAATGTAAAAGAAATAACCATGAATTTAAAGACAAAGTAATATATAGAACTAATAGAGGTTATAAATGCCCCCAATGCATTCCTATGGGGGAATCCTTAGCAGAAACCCACCCAACCATTGCAGCCGAATGGGACCATTCTAAAAATAAATTGAAACCAAAGGATGTTTATACTTGCTCCAATAAAAAATATTGGTGGTTATGTTCTATATGCGGCAGTTCGTGGCATGCGCAAGCCCAGAATAGAACTAATAGAGGGGATACTTGCCCAAAATGCAAATCATACCATCATTCTAAACCGGAAAGATACATAAGATTCGAACTTAATCAGTTTTTGATGATAGCCCCCGAAGGCACCAAAATTGAAGTTGAGAATAAAAATTATGACGTAGATATAATTATACCCAACCTGAGATTAATTATAGAATATGATGGCTCTTATTTCCATAAAGACAGAGTAGAGATAGATAAGAACAAAACGCAAGTTCTTATTACAAATGGATGGAACGTAATTAGAGTAAGAGAATCGAACAAGCAAGTAATTCCTTGCAAAATAACTGATAATGATATACTTATGTATTCAGGGACCCCATTAAAACAAGTAATAGATAAATTGCTCATTGCGATAGAAGCAACATATAATGTTAATTTAAATATTGAGAATTATCTTAAACAAACTGCTTTACAGAATAAAAACTTAGCAGATGCCTATATAATAGAACAAATGATCATAGAGCGTGAGATCGTAGATTTACGAAGAAATAATAGTAATGAAAGATCTAGAGTGGCAGAAATAAAAAATAGAATCATACATCTAGCTATTGAAGAATCTCTGATAATCAGAGAAATCATCACAAAAATTAAAGAAGAATACGCTATTGATCTTTCTAAAGAGATAATTAGTAATATTTTAAAACAAAGTGGGAAAAAAAGAAAAGGGATTCGCTGGCTTGAGCCAGAATTGCGGCATAAAATAGAAAATAAAGTTTTAGATTTGTTAAATAAACAACATACACTATTGGAGATTGCTGATAAAATTAAAAAGGAATTTGAAATTGCTATTAGTATAAGTTTACTTTCCAAAATTAGCAACCCGACGAGCGGTTATTTAAGCTATCTTTAAGATGCCCGCCCTCGATTCTCTATTCCCCATACTTCTTCCTCTCTACTTTCGAACATTTATAAAATTTCTCAGAGCTAAGTCAAGAATAAAATTGTACAATCTTGGAAAAGATAAGTAATTTCCAATTTTAAACTTGTCCATAAGTTGGAAAATGTTACCATCCTCGATGAGGAAATATGATACCTTCAGACGATTTATCTCAGGAAGGCGACGAGACTTTAATAGGTCGTGGTCGAGAAAAGTTTATAACTCCTGGAATGGATGAACGTGACGATTATGATGTTAACACTCAATCACTCTCAATGTCGAGAGCTGCCGACATTCTTGGCGTTTCGACCAAAACCCTCCGAAACTGGGATGAAAAAAGAAAAATCAATGTTGTACGGACTCCTGGCGGGCACCGCCGAATTCCGCTGAAAGAAATTTCGCGGCTCCTGGCGGGAGAAAAACTAGGAATGGAAAGTGAGTCCGCTGTGGAATCAACTATCAGTAGTTTTAATCAAGCCCTCGAAGGCCAAGAATTTCTGAAATCCTTTGGTTTAGAAAATGTTGATTTTTTACAACCAGAAAAAACTGATATGAGTCTCCTCCCTAAAGAAGGGCTTTTTGATAATCTAAACCGAGATCAGGTTAATTGCTTAACACGACAATTAGTTCACAAAATGGAAGATGTATTAAGTTGCCGTCTAATCGACGCCGAGTACCAAAAATTGGCTAATATTGTAGCGATGGTTCATGATCGCGGAACTAATAAAGAGGAAACTGAATCTAAACCCAGGACACGTCCCGGAGTCCCATCTCAAACCCGTGGTTAGGCTATAAATTTTCATTAAACTATTCAAAACTATTAAAGAGTCTTAATAGTTTTTAGGCCCGAAGGCAAAATAGTTACACTTACTAGTTTATCTGGCTTAAAAGAAAGCTTCGATAAATTTTTCAG
>Ga0334722_10003620_pt1 | contig 16510 bp, 13 predicted proteins | sample C3_bottom_MG_FD_207210 | JGI IMG/M metagenome (GOLD analysis project Ga0334722, IMG submission 207210) | Sediment microbial communities from Yellowstone Lake, YNP, Wyoming, USA - C3_bottom | ecosystem: Environmental > Aquatic > Freshwater > Lake > Sediment | place: USA: Wyoming | collected...
AAGATCGACATGAGGTGTTTGCCTGGTGGGGCCACCGTGGGATCGACGACCGAGGGAATCGTGCATTCCAGAATGGGGCGTTGCGAGGGCTGCCCATACTTCGCATCGTCGAACGCGCGTTCAATGTAATCCTGATCTGGACTGATGTGGATGGTCCCGCGATGGTGCGGGCCTGGCTCCAGACCAGGGCAGGCGAGAAAGTTCGGCAATTCCCCCAGCGCCACATTGATTTTCAATGAGGCACTTTCGTAGCTGATGCGACTGACGGCTTCGGAAAATTCGGGCGGAAGTTCCTTCGAGTCCAGTAAGCGGGTAAAGGTTACTTGCGCATCCGCATTGCTGGCGATGACCGGTGCGTAACATTCCTCTCCGTTTGCGAGGGCGACGCCCTGGACGGTCCCATCTCTGACGAGGATTCTGGCTACCTCAGCCTCACAACGGATCTCGGCCTTGAGCTTGCGAGCGGCGGCCGCCAACGATTGCGTGATCCCGCCCATGCCGCCTTGCACATAGCCCCAGACGCCTCGTTTTCCGTTCGTTTCTCCCATCACATGGTGGAAGAGGACGTAGGCGGTTCCGGGAGTCGAGGGAGAGGCCATTGCCCCAATCACGGCATCGGTCGCGAGTGTGGCCTTGAGTGCCTCGGATTCAAACCAGCGATCGAGAATCTGCCGTGCCGGGGCGGTGAGAATCTCAAAGGCCTCGCTCATGGCCGGGCCCAGTGCTTGGAACGGTTTCCCCGCTTGATACAGGGTCCACAGGTCTCGCAGGCCTGGTGTCACCAGATTCGGGGGGCTGATTGTCAGTAGAGGTTCGAGGACCGTCGCCATCCGTTCGAACATGGCTTCATAGGCTGGATAGGCGTTCGCGTCCCGGAGACTAAATTTACCAATCTGCTGATGATTCAGTGTGGGATCAGGGCCGAGCAATAGATGCCGGCCATCAGGGAAGGGCGTGAACGACGAAGGATTACGCTCCAGAATCTTCAGCCCGTATGACTCGAGGTGCAGATCCTGGATGATCTCCTTGCGGAAGAGGCTGTTCACATAGGCGGCGGTGGACACCTTGAAGCCGGGGAAAGTCTCCTCCGTCACGCAGGCGCCGCCGACGATGTCACGACGTTCCAGAACCATGACCTTCCAGCCTGCCCGGGCGAGGTAGCAAGCCGTCACGAGTCCATTGTGACCCGCCCCAACAATAATGGCGTCGTAGTTCGTGGTTTTCATGCCTGATAGTGCCTGAATGGCGATCGCAGTGTACCTGACCCAGTTGTGAACATGAAGTGGGGCCAGATCCTCCATGGCAGGCCACGGGTTCTCCGGGTCATCTGGTTTATCTGGTCTCTCCGGTTAGTCTGGTTCAACCAAATAAACAAGACAGACCAAACAAACCAGAGAAACCAGCCGGTTCTCGCGCTTCACGGTTCGACAGGCTTACCGTCCCGAGCCAAGTCGAGGGACGCGGCACGACTTGCGTCCTTTTCGGGAATTCTCCGTCTATAGAGGTGAGGGGAGGCACGGTGCCTTCCCATTCACTCGAAAGGAGGACCCCATGAGACCTCATCTTTCTCTCGATGTGCAAAACGTGCCCGCCTTGGTTGAGTTCTATCAGAAGGTCTTTGGTGTGGCGCCGCAGAAGCAGACGACGGACTATGCCAAGTTCGATCTGACGGCGCCGGCACTGAACTTGGCGCTCGTGTCGTCCACCGGCAGGGTGAGCGCGGTGAACCATCTCGGCATCGAAGTCGAATCTGCCGATGACATCGCGAGGTGGAAACAGCAACTACTGGAACGGGGCATCCTCGGAAAGGTCGAAGAAGACATAGCCTGTTGCTTCGCGCGGCAGGACAAACTCTGGTTTACCGACCCGGACGGCAATCCCTGGGAAGTCTTTACGGTCCATGAGCAGTTGGCTGTGGAGGGTTCGCTCGCGCAGACCGGCTGCTGTGTGCCAAAGGGGAAGGGTGCGTTGGGACCGGCGACTTGCACAGCATAAGGAAGGAGCAGTACCGTATGGAATCGAACGGCGGAGGTGTTCAGATGGAGGCCCATGCTCTGGAGACTTGGCGGCATGTCCACAATGGCCTCCGTGCGTTCATCGCGAAGCGTGTCGCCAATGAGGCTGAGGTCGATGACATCGTACAGGACGTCTGGCTCAAGATGCAGCGAGGGCTCGATGGGCTAAAAGATCAGCGCCGGCTGATCTCATGGATCTACCAGATTGCGCGTCACGCAATCATTGATCATTACCGTGCACCGGGGCGCCGGCAAGAAATGCCTGCCGGTCTCGCGGCAGACCTCGAAGCCCATCAATCGTCGTCCACCATGACGACGGCGTCTGAGACTTCCGGTCAGCTCCGTACGGAACTGGCCGGCTGTCTTCGTCCCATGATCGAACGTTTGTCCGTAGAGTATCGGCAAGCGGTGATTCTAATCGATCTTGAAGGGTTCACCCAGCAGGAGGCTGCAGCTCAACTCGGTCTCTCGCTTTCCGGGATGAAATCTCGCGTGCAACGGGGGCGTCGCCAGTTGAAGGGGATGCTGGAAGCCTGTTGTACGATCGAACTCGACCGGCGTCGCGGCCTGGTCGACTACGATGTGCGGAATCAGCAGGACAATTCCTGCCGAAACCGACCTGACTGCGGCGTCCTCGGTACCCGTGAAACGTAAAACGTGAAACGTGAGAACCGGCGGGTTGCTCTGGTTTGTCTGGTTCATCTGGTTTGTTTTGTTCATCTGGTTGATTTGGTTCATCTGGTTAGTTTCGTCAACCAAAAAACCAGACAAACCAGACAAACCAAATAGACCAGAGCAACCAGATGAACCTGCCGTTGCTTATTGGTTGGAGCTTTCCGACGAACTGACGAAGGATTTGCGGTAGCTGGTTACTTTCTCCAAGTAGTGGCGGGTTTCCTGATAGGGAAGATGTTCGTGCAACTGGTCATAGACGCCGGCCGGCTGGAGGCTGTTGATCTGATTGACGGCCGCCACACGGTCGCGCGAAAAGGCGCGGAAGACGTTGCTCGGGCCGGTATTGTAAGCTGCAATCACACAGTACTCCCGCGACACATTGTGCTCCACGGCTTCCAGCTGATTAAACATCAACACGTTCAAATAGGCGGTTCCCAACTCGACGTTGTTGGTGGGATCGAATAGGTAATCCCGCGAGGGGGCCACGTCCTTGCCTTTCGCCCGCCGGTAGGCTTCACGGCCCCCGCTGGTGGGGACCAGTTGCATGAGTCCATAGGCGGGGGCCGAGCTGACGGCATAGGGGTTGAAGTTGCTCTCTGTGCGGATGACGGCGAAGACCAGGCTGGGGCTGATGCGATATTGTTCTGCAAACTGGTGAACCAGCGTTCGATATTTCTCCGCCTGCTTCATCGGGAGATTGGACACCATCGCCATCGTGACGTAGTGGACCGTCTTCTTGGTTCCATCCTGATCGACCACCCGCGTGCCGGATTTCTTTTCAAGGAGATAGGCGGCAAACGGCTCGGCTTCCTCCGGCGTGCGCATTGGTTTATTCTGCAGATCGAGGACGAGGCCAAAGAGATAGGGGGCCTTGTCGCCGGTGAGGACTATTTCTTTGTCGGAAAACAAATCGACCGATCGGGGATCTTGCGGGGTCAGGATCGTCGTGATCACGGCATTCTTGAGACTGCGAAGGGGGTCTTGTTCGTCCAGCGTCTCGACCAGAATCTCGCCTGAATCAAAGTCGACGATCGCTCGGCTCTTATAGTTTTGCGTGTACTTCACATATTTTTTGCGTTCGGGCAGTTGGACTTCCTTATTCCCCCAGGTCTTTCCGACATTCACCCCAAGGGCGGCGAGGATGGTCTCAAAGTCTTTCTTTGCCTCGCGCAGATCTTTGAGCAGCGCTTCGGGGTCGCGCGCGTATTGGTCGAGACGCTTCTTGGCGATCTGTGCCGGATCTTTCCCCCCGGCGAGATCGATGACGGTCTGGCCGGTCCGGCTCCTCACAACGCGTTCAGCCGCCGTGAGGGCTCGGTCGGTCGTCTCACAGCCGGAGGCGAGCAAGGCAAAGGTGAGGATCAACAGAGCGGAGAGTGAGGCTGATTGGCGCATGGGGGCATTGTGCAGGTTTTGCCGTAGCCTGCAAGGCGACCAGTTGGTTGATCTGGTTTGTTTGTTCATCTGGTTGATTTGGTTCATCTGGTTAGTCAGGTTCAACCAAATAAACAAGACAAACCAAACAGACCAAATAAACCATAGGTGCTAGGGCTGGCCGGCGGACTGTGTCTGTTTTCCCTCGAGTTCGGTCCAGCGGTTATAGAGCCGCTCCGCGGCTGTGCGGGCTGTGTCCAGCGCCTCGGATCTTTCTTGTAACGCCGCCGCATTGGAGGCGACGGTAGGATCTTCCACTGCGGCCTGACAGGCGGCGATGGTCTCCTCGGCCTGGAGAATTCTCTCCTCCATCTTTGCCCACTCCTTTTGCTCCCGATAGGACAGGCCTGTTCGTTTTGCCGTTGGAATTGATCCCGATTCGGCGCGGGATGGCTTGGAGGGCCGTGACGCCGAAGTACGAGTCTGTTCTGCCGCCTTGCGTTCTTGCGCGGACTCCCATTGCGCATAGTCAGCAAACCATTCGGTCTGGCCTGTGCCGTCCAGCGCGAGCAGCATGGTGGAGACGCGGTCTAAGAGCCATCGGTCGTGCGTCACCAGCATCAACGCGCCGGGAAATTCCAGCAGACTGTCTTCCAACACATCGAGCGTCGGAATGTCCAAGTCATTCGTCGGCTCGTCGAGGATTAAGAGGTCGGCCGGTTGTAGCATCAGCCGTGCGATGAGGAGACGCGCCTGTTCGCCTCCGGAGAGGCGGGAGACCGGGAGATCCAACTGCTCCGGCCGGAAGAGAAACCGTTTCGCCCAGGAGACGAGATGCACCGAGCGGTCTTGATAGACGACCGCGTCGCCGTGCGGGGCGAGGGCTCGACGGAGCGAGGAGGATTGGTCCAGTGATTCGCGGTGCTGCTCGAACGTGACCACGCGCAGCTTGTCCGCGCGGGTGATGGTGCCTGCGTCCGGCTTGAGTGTCCCGGCTATCAGCTTCAGGAGTGTGCTCTTTCCGCTTCCATTTGGACCCAGCAACCCAATCCGCTGTCCCGGTCCGAGCAGGAGATCGAGATCCTTCACGATCCGCTGCCCGCCGAGCGATTTGCAGAGTTGGATGGCCTCGACCAATTGTTTCGATCTGCGTCCCGATGAGGTGAAATTGATGCCAGCTGTGCCTTGGTCTTTCCGAGCGTCGGCGTTGTTCAGTTCCTCGATCAAGCGGCCGGCTGAGTCGATTCGCGATTTGGCTTTCGTCGTGCGGGCTTTGGGGCCGCGCCGGAGCCACTCCACTTCGCGTCGGACACGATTGGCTAATGACGCTTCATAGTTGGCTTGCGCGTGCAGCGCGGCATCCCGCTGTTCCAGGAAATCGCTGTAGTGTCCTTTGGCTTCGAATATTCCATTGGGATAACTACGATTAAGCTCGATCATCCGCGACGTCACTGCTTCTAGTAAGCGCCGATCATGGCTGACGACGAGAAAGGCGCGGGCTTCGGCCCGTAATAATCGCTCCAGCCACAGTATGCCTTCGACGTCCAAATGGTTGGTCGGCTCGTCCATCAAAAGGACGTCCGGCTCCAGCATCAATGACCGGACGATGGCCAGCCGTTTCTTCCATCCTCCGGAGAGCGTAGCCGTGGACTGGTCGGTTGCGGGAAACTCCCCCAGACTGAGCGCCGCGGACGTGCGACCACGATGGTCATGGGGGTCCAGACCTTCATCGATAAGGATCTGTGCGAGCACTTCCTCGATCGTATGCGCTCCGTCAAGTGACGGTTCTTGCGGCACGTAGCCGATGCGGAGTTGTCGGCGCATTGATCTGGTGCCTTTATCCGGTTCTTCAAGCCCTGCCAGGATCTTTAGCAAGGTCGATTTGCCGGAGCCGTTAGGGCCGACCAATCCGACATGATCGCCCTCGGCCAACCCGATCGATAAATCGGCAAACAACGGTTTCACGCCGTAGTTTTTGCTGATGGACTCGCAGCTCAAGAGAATTGTAGGTGGCATGGCTCTACCGAACGAATGAATAAATTATTGATCAAGTGATGGACGATCGGGCAGGACTGTTCAGGCCAGGCTGGATCGCGACGACATCAGTGTACGGGTTGGATGACAGAACTGCAAGTAGGGTGGGAGGGAATGGAAGCTGATGATCTTCTGTGCTCGCGCAACGCGCGGCCTCAGAAGGATAAGGAGGGAGCGGCCAGGTGCCCTTCTTGCTCGCAGAACGCGCACAGTGAAACTGTGCTTGCCTGGGATAAGAGCGCGTCTCGGCGCGCTCGGGGTTGGGCGGGTGAGAATGTTGCGCGCAGTAAAGGGCAGCCTTGGCCACTCCCTTAACGAGAGATGAAGAGGATTGGAAGGCCCTCGCCCGGGCTAATGGCACGTCCCGGGAAATCGATTGCGAAGCAATCGGAGGGTAGGGCGGGTGAAAAATATCTGCCAGTGGGTGGGCGGGTGAGAAAGTAGTGCGCAGTGGAAGATCAATCAGCCCCCATCCCTGAAGACATAACGAGCAAGCTCGGAGGGAGCATTAATACCGGTCGATGCGCGCAGTGAAGGACAGTTTGCCTGCTCCCTCTGGAGAGGGTGAAGAATCAGAAGGGAGCCGCTCGACGTCGTGAAGACAACAGTGCGGGGCTACTTGGCCACGATCTCAAGGAGTTCGATCTCGAACACTAACGTCGCGCCGGGCTTGATCAGGGGGGGCAGGCCTTTGTCGCGATAGGCGAGACTCGATGGGCAGACCAACTTGCTCTTGCTGCCGACTTTTATCTGCTGCATCCCTTCCACCCAACACTTGCTCATTTCATTCATTCTGAGTGTGGCCGGCCCGCCCTGCTTGGCGGAACCATCGAACACTGTCCCGTCGATCAGGGATCCGAGATACTGTACCTTCACCGTATCCGTGACTTTCGGGGTCGCGCCGTTCCCTTCCTTGATGGTCGTGAGGATCGCGCCGGACTCGGTTTTCTTGGCGCCGGATTCTGCCGCGGCTTTCGCGAGGAACGCGGCCCCCACTTTCTTCTCAGCTTCTGCCACGACCGAGGCGCGGGCCTGTTGCAGTTCTGAAATCTTCAGGCCGAACGTCTGGAGGTCCACTTTGGGCCGTTTAAAGAACCCATCGGTGATGCCGGATTTCACGAGTTCAAATTCAGGCTCGCTCAAGGTGAAGTTCCCGAGCGATTGGTTGATGGCTAATCCCAAGGCATAGAGGGTCTTTTGTTCATCGGTCGTGGGTTCTGGGGCCGCAGCGAATGATGCAGTGGTCCCAAGGCAGAGCAGGGTCACCAAACAGGAGACAACGAAGCGCATGAGCTGTCCTTTCTTAGTATGTGGCTGCGACGGACTTAGCCCGCATGATTCATGAACACTTCTGCTGCAATCGCCGATCCGCTGCTACGACGAGCCTTCGGCCGATGGGCTCGCCCCTCGGCCCCTCCACGTACTGCACGAGTACGCATCGGATCCTCACGGCTCCGCGCACCGGTCTAGCGATGCGGCTCAGCGATTTCGCGACGAACCGTCATGAATCATGCGGGCTGGTATCATAAGGCCTGAAGCTAAATACGTTATGCGATGTTGCGCATGGGGATCAAGACAAATTTTTCTGCTGGGGTGCGTCTCACAAGAGAGTTCCCCTCATCGCACTACTCGGCAAACCTTCCGTTGAATGGGTGGCTAAGCGAGGTCGAGCGGGGCACTCTCCCACTCGACCTCGCGAGGATTACGGAGTGGGTGACTTGCTCACGATCTCAAGGAGTTCGACCTCGAAGACTAACGTCGCGCCGGGCTTGATCGTGGGGGGCGCGCCTTTGTCGCCATAGGCGATATTGGATGGGCAGACCAATTTGCTCTTGCTGCCGACTTTCATCTGCTGCACCCCTTCGGTCCAACACTTGATCACTTGATTTAACCCGAACGTGGCAGGCTCGCCCCGCTTGACGGAACTATCGAACACAGTCCCGTCGGTCAGGGTTCCGTGATAGTGGACCTTCACCGTGTCCGTGACTTTCGGGGTCGCGCCTTTCCCTTCCTTGATGGTCGTGAGGATCGCGCCGGACTCGGTTTTCTTGGCGCCGGATTCTACCGCGGCTTTCGCGAGGAACGCGGCCCCCGCTTTCTTCTCCGCTTCTGCGACGACCGAGGCGCGGGCCTGTTGCAGTTGTTGAATCTTCGGGCCGAATGTCTGGAGATCTGCTTTGGGGGCCTTTTTGAGGACCCCATCGGTGATGCCTGATTTCACGAGATCAAGTTCAGGCTCGCTCAGGCTGAAGGAGCCGAGCGATTGGCTGATGGCTAATCCCAAGGCATAGAGGGTTTTTTGTTCATCGGTCGTGGGCTCTGGGGCCGCAGCGAATGCCGCAGTGGTTCCAAGGCAGAGCAGGGTCACCAAACAGGAGACAATGAAGCGCATGAGCTGTCCTTTCTTTATGTGTGACTGCGACGGACCTGATATCACAAGTCCTGGAGTTGTATAGGGTATGCGATGTTGCGGTAGGGCTCAAGACAATTATGCTTGGCAGGATGCTGACAGCAACCCGTGAGGCGTGAAACGTGAGGCGTATCTTGTATCTCGCATGCGACGATACAGACAGACACTTTCCGTCCTGCGCTTCACGCTTCACGAACGACGCGGCTCGACTGCCTTCGACAAGCTCAGGCCCCGAGCCTGTCGAGGGGAGCTCGCCGAAGTCTTTACGCGCAAGAGCAGCGGATCGGCGATTGCAGCAGAAGTGTTCATGAATAATGCGGGGTGAAGCCTGGTTACCAGCGGTGGCCCCGGTGGCGTGGTCCATAGTAGAGTGGGCCGTAGATGTACGGGCGGTAAACAAATGGCGCCCCGTAGACCCAGGGGCGACCCAAGTAGAAGCCGAGTCCCACAGGAGGATAGGCGTAGAAGGGAGGGACCGTTTGCACGACAGCGGGTAGTTGTGCCAGTTGACGTTGCAGATCGGCACTTGTAGAGGCCTGGCGGTCAAGCTGATCCTTTAAGTGATCGACGGTCTCATGTTGGGCTTGCAACTTTCCTTGGAGTGCTGCGATCTGGTCGCGCTGCGACTCGGCGAAGGCCTCCAAACAACGGGTGTGGGCATCGCCGGTATAACTCGAACATTCCCACGGTGTCTGCGACTCGCTCGCCTGGGCCGGTAGCCCGGCCAGCACCGTCCCTATTCCGATCGCTCCGATGAGGAGCCGTGGCCACAGCCCTGCTGTCTTCCAAGAGGAGTCTAGCCGATGGAAGTTGTGATCGTTCATAGGCATCCTGCTTGGTAACAACTGATATTAGCCTACCATGCAATTAACCAAGAGAACAGGGGGGGCACTAGCAAGATGCTAAAAAAGTCCGCCAGCCTGGAAACGCTGAACGGTGAGCGATGAATTATGAACAAGGAAACGATTGTCACGTCAGCATTCCGCGTTCATTGTTCAAAGTTCAGTTGTTCACTCGCTACGGCTTTGCTTGGGAGAAGGCGCGTCTCGGCGCGCCAGGGTCTGGCGGGTGAGAAGAGCGACTTTTTCAGCATCCTGCTAGAATCCGCCCACATGTATGCCTAGGCCGCCTCCATGATTCTCGGATTCGTCATTCTCTATTTACTTGTGTCGGTGGGGATCGGACTGGCTGCCGCCAGGCGGGTCCATACCACGAAGGATTTTGCGGTGGCCGGTCGGAGCTTGCCGCTGCCGATCGTGATTGCGACGGTCTTTGCGACCTGGTTTGGAGCCGAGGCCGTACTCGGAATTTCGGCCACGTTTGTGAAGGAAGGGTTACGAGGCGTCGTCGCCGATCCCTTTGGGTCGAGCCTCTGCTTGATCCTGGTCGGGTTATTCTTTGCCCCCCGCTTCTATCGGTTGAACCTCTTGACCGTCGGCGACTTCTATCGTCTGCGGTACAACCGCGTCGTCGAGGTCCTCTGTGCCGTATGTATTGCAGCGTCCTATCTCGGATGGGTGGCTGCGCAGTTCAAAGTGTTCGGATTAGTGTTGAGCACGGTCACGGGGGGCGCAGTGAGTCAGCCGGTCGGGATGGTGATCGGCGCAGTGATCGTCCTGGCCTATACGACCTTCGGCGGCATGTTTTCCGTCGCCATTCTGGACTTTGTCCAAATCTCCGTGATCATGGGGGGGCTGCTCTATATCGCATCCGTGGTGAGTGGGTTGGCCGGGGGTGTGGACGTGGTCATCAGCCATGCAGCCCAAGCCGGCAAGCTGGAATTCTTTCCGCCACCTACGTTCGCGGCTTGGATTCCCTTCCTGGGGGCCTGGATGACGATGATGTTGGGGTCGATTCCCCAACAAGATGTATTCCAACGCATCACCTCGGCGAAGGACGAACGCACGGCCATACGCGGGTCGGTACTGGGTGGTACGCTCTATTTCTGTTTCTGTTTTGTGCCGATGTTTCTGGCCTATGCGGCGACGCTGGTCGATCCGGCTCTGTTCAATACGCTCCTCGATCAGGATTCTCAACTTGTGTTGCCGACCTTGATCCTGCGCCACACACCGGTTTTCGCGCAGATCGTATTTTTCGGGGCCGTCCTTTCGGCGGTGATGAGCTGTGCCAGCGCGACGCTGTTGGCGCCGTCGGTGATGTTGAGCGAGAACGTGATCAAAGGGGCGCTGCCGCATCTCAGTGACCGGGAGTTTCTTCGGGTCATGCGGCTGGTTGTGGTTGTCTTTGCCGCCCTGGTCCTGATCATCGCACTCAGCTCCGGGTCCAGCATCTACCAGCTGGTGGTGAGCACCTACAAGGTGACGCTGGTGGCGGCCTTCGTTCCACTCTGTGCCGGGCTCTTTTGGTCCCGAGCGACGACGCAAGGGGCCTTGTGTGCCTTCGTGGCCGGGCTGACGACCTGGATGGGGCTGGAACTGTTCGGTCCGTCCGATTCAATCTGGCCTCCGCAGCTCCTGGGATTGTTCGTGGCGGCTGGTGCGATGATCGCGGGATCATGCTTGCCCCAGTGGATAGAGCAGCCGAAGTGGTGCAGGGAACATGGACGGATGGGGCCGCACCACAATGAGGATGCGGACCCGTCCGGTTAGACCGCTCGGACCGCCTGGCGCTGTTCAGGAGTCGGGTACCCCGCTTCTTTGCAGACCTCCTGAATTGCCCGGTTCGTGTCGAAATATACTTGCCAATAGTGGCTGTTGTGACAGAAGGGTCGGACGACCAACAGCGTTCCGTAGGCGTTGAAATCCAAAATCTCGACCAGCGGAGCCGGATCCTTGGCAAGGTTCGCAATCCGGACGACCTTCGTTTTCAGCCTGGCAATGGCGTCCTGCGAGTCGACCCCATGGGCCAGTTGGGCCCGTAAATCGACCCCGCGGAAGGCGTTACTCGAATAATTGACGATATTGTCCGAGAAGATCTTGTTATTGCCGATCACGACCTTGAGGTTATCTGCGGTGTGGATCGTGGTGGCAAAGATGCCGATTTCCTTGACCTCTCCCGTCATGCCTCCGGCGGCGATCATGTCGCCGACTTTGAAAGGCCGCAATACGATCAGGAAGATGCCGGCTGCGAAGTTGGCGAGGAGGCCGGACCAGGCCATTCCGATCGCCACACCGGCGGCGGCGATGATCGCGGCAAAGGAGGTGGTGGCGACACCTAACGTGCCGAGGACTGCGACAAGCAATAGGATCTTCAACAGGATGCCGATCGTCGTATCCAGGTACTTGACCAGCGTAGGGTCCATGCTGCGGACGGCCATCGCACGAGAGGCGGCGGCGCGGAAGAGTTTGATGACCCACGTTCCGATCACCCAGATCGTCAGGGCCCCGAGCAGGGTCCAGCAGAATGGGATCACATGCGTTACGAGGAACGTATTGATCTGCGACAAATTCGTCTCCATGGCTGTCTCCATTGCTAAAAATACGGATGACGGTCAGGAACCCATTCAGGTTGTTGCTCTCGCGCATGCAGAAAAGCATGGACGAGAAAAAGCCGGGATGTTCATTAACACAGCTGCCTCTGATGGTACAAGGGGTCTGTCTCGGAATGTGTCCGGATCGATGCGGCTTCAGTAAGCATCTTCCCTTTAGGTCCTGAAGGCAGCAGCGCATCGCTTTCACGCGGGGTGTCGGGTATGCTGTCCTCAGTCTCATGGGTGTGACGATTCCTCTTCAATGGATGAAACGTGTTGTGTGGCTTGCGGTCGCCTGCGGTGCGCTCGTGGTCGCGGTGACCTGTGTCTATGGCGCCTACCTTGCCACCTTTCTTGAACTGCCCAAGAGCGATGATCATCCCCCCCTGCGTCTGTACAGTGGGCCCTTCCTGCTGCAACCCGATCTCTCGCTTGTGCACAGCCACCTTCTTGAGCGGCTGCAACGGTTGGGCTATCGACGAGTGACAGTGCCCGTGCAGTCTCCTGGCGACTATCAGCTGACCGAGGAGGCATTGACGGTCTATCTCCATCCGCAGCCGGAGGCCCATGTCGGCGCGACCATGGTGACATTGCCGTTGGATCAGGGACGAGTGACGGATGTCCTGTCTCCGCTTGAAGGCACACCGCTCTTTCCCATCTTTCTGGAACCGGAACTCCTGAGTGGTGTGCGAGGTGAATCACGCCAAGTGCGCGAATGGATTCCGTTGGCGCAGATTCCTCCGCGGATCATTGAGACGGTCCTGACGATCGAAGATCGCCGGTTCTATTCCCATTTCGGCATCGATCCGGTTGCCGTAGGACGAGCGCTCTGGACCAATTTCACAAAGGGCGGTGTGGTGCAGGGTGGCAGCACCATCACGCAGCAGCTGGCGAAGAATTTGTTTTACTCGCCGCAGCGGACGATGGGACGAAAATTCAAGGAGGCCCTGGCGGCGCTGGTGCTGGAGGTGAAGTATACGAAACAGAACATTCTGGAAAGCTATCTGAATGAAATCTATCTCGGGCAGGCGAGATTCGTCTCGATCTATGGGGTGAGCGAGGCAGCCCACCGCTATTTCGGCAAGACCCTCCAGGAATTGACGGTCGAAGAGGTCGCGATGATCGCAGGCCTGATCAAGGGGCCCAATAGCTATGCCCCGACGAAACATCCTGAGCTGGCGAAGCAGCGGCGTGATGTCGTGTTGCGGCGGCTGCGGGAGACAGGTCTCCTGACGGAAGAGGCCTGGAATCGTGCCGTCAATGAACCAGTGCGCGCGACTCCGTCAGAAGACGTGCTGACCGATGCGCCCTACTTCGTCGATGCCGTGCTTCGGCAGGTGGAGGAGGCCGGCGTGGTTCCCTTGCCGGAGGGCTTGCGGATTGATAGCACGCTCGATCCTATGATCCAGCAGGCGGCTACCGAATCGCTGGAGAAGGGACTAGCCAAGTTAGAGGCTACGCATCCCCATCTCAACAGTCCACTGGAACCGATGCAGGGGGCGGTGGTGGTGCTCGATCCCAAGACCGGGTTTGTTCTGGCGTTGGTGGGAGGACGGGACTACCGGCGGAGTCAATTCAATCGCGCGGTTCAGGCGCAGCGGCAACCGGGCTCGCTCTTCAAGCCCTTCGTCTATCTTGCGGCGCTGGAAGCGGCCCGTGAGGGTCAAGCCGGCCAGTTGACCGCGGCGAGCTTGTTGTCGGACGAGCCGGTGACCTTTGAGTCGAAGACCGGTCCCTGGTCTCCGCAGAACTACGACAAACAATTCCACGGGCCTATCACCTTGCGGAGCGCGTTGGAACAGTCGCTCAATGTGCCGGCCGTGCAGGCGGCCAAGACCCTGGGGACCAAGCCGATCGTGCAGCTGCTGCACCGTCTTGGCGTGACGAGTGCTATCGGCGATGATCTTTCGTCGGTGGCCTTGGGCAGTTCGTCGGTGTCGTTGATCGAGATCACGGCGGCGTATGGAGCGGTCGCCAACGGAGGGATTGCCGTCAAGCCGACTGCGGTGCGAGCGACCAGGGATCGACAGGGAGACATTGTTTGGAATGGCGTACCGGATCGACTGCAGGCAACCTCGCCTCAAGGGGCCTATGTGTTGACGTCTCTCCTCGAAGGCGTCATGCGGCGGGGCACTGCGAGCAAAGCCAAAGTCCTCGGACTCCAAGGCACGGTGGCCGGGAAAACCGGCACAACCGACGGCTATCGCGACGCCTGGTTCGTGGGCTACACGTCCGACGTGGTGATCGGGGTCTGGGTGGGATTCGACGATGAACGACCTCTGCGTCTCACGGGATCGCAGGCGGCCTTACCGATTTGGATGGATCTCGCGCGCCGGGTAATCCCGCCCAATGTCGCTGCATTCGTGATGCCGTCCGGTGTGGTCACCCGCGACATCGATCCGAAGACCGGGCAGCTGGCCACGTTTCAGTGTCCCGAGCAGGTATCGGAGGTGTTCATCGAGGGTACGGAGCCGAGCGTCTATTGTGAGGTTCATGGAGGGGGAATATGGGAACGGCTCCGGCGTACTTTTGGATTCTCCTAGGCCTTGCCGGGAGGAATAGTGTAAGCTGGCGTCAATGATCAGGTGTGAAGGGGGGGGAATGAGACATGAAGAATAATAGCTTTGCTGGAGATGACAACATTACCCTCTTGGCCAAAGGGGTGGTGTTGAAAGGTGAGATCCATGTTGAAGGGACAGTGCGGATCGATGGCCGCCTCGACGGCGAAATTCAGACCAAGGGGCAAGTCATCATCGGCGAGGATGGACTGGTGCAGGGAACGATTATGGCCGGCACGGTGATCAGCAGCGGTCGCATCAAGGCGAAGGTGACGGCGATTGAGCGAGTCCAGTTGATGAAGACCGCGACGCTCATCGGAGAAGTCCTTACGCCGTTGCTCATCATGGAAGAGGGTGCCAAGCTCCAAGGTATGACGGATATGGGGGTGACCGCCTGGGCCGACGAGCCTCCGAAGTTGCTGGGCAACGTCAGTGATCTTTCCGCACACCGGGCCAAACATGTCGTGGTCAATGATAAATAAAAAGTCCAGCGGTGAAGCGCACCGATAGGTCTGCCGGTTCTCTCCTGTTCGTATCCAATCCATGACGAAGCCGTAGCGCTTCACTGCCATGTTCTTTGCTCCCCTTTTGTTGCTCCTGTATCAGATCGTCCTGATCTTTCGGCCGGGATCGATCAGTTTCTTCGACCCTGGTTGATCGGACAGGCGGTCCAGATCCCCGTACTCTTCCTCGCATTCAGCGTCCTCGGCGGGCTGGCACTCTACGCCCTCATCGGGCGCTTCGTTGGGCCGGTTCTGGTGAGTCTGTTGATGACCACCATCCAGATTTACCAGGAGAAATATCACAACGGTGAAACCGCTCCACCAGCCGGTCCTGCCACGCCGTTGTAACGTTCCAGTCAATCGTTATGCGTCAACAGTCAATCGTGAGGATGGGTGTCTCGACTTCGCGATTGACGAATGACCTTTGACCAATGACGCCTGTCATTCCAGCGGAATCGTAATGGCGATCCCGCCCATCACATCGTTGAGCTTAAAGTCCCGTTTCGGGCTGAGCAGATGACCGTTGTGGCAGTCGATACAGACCTGTGAGACGGCAAGGTCGGGATAGATCGCCTGAAAGTATTGCTGGCGCCCACTGGTCACCATTCCGGTGACCGGCAGGTCGGGATTCTTCCGAAGAGACTCCAACGCGTTGCGCTCCAGGTCGCTCGCCGGAGCGTTGCGCCGATAAATAGGCCAGAGACCGATCAGTCGATACCGGATCCCGCTTCCGTTCTCGGCTGCCAGCTTGCCCGAATGCTGGAGAAACTGGGCCGGCAACATGAGGGCGTTCTCCTGCTCCCAATGTTCAGACGCCGTGGTGATGCCTTTCGCCTGGAGTCGATTGACGATTTCCGTTGTGTACAGCGTGCGATCAGCCTTGATGACGGCATAGATATAGGCCGCCGCTTTCTCCGGCGGGATGCCGGACGGTCCAGATCGTTCCTTGGCGGAGAGGGCGTAGGGCCCCCACCAGAGCCAGAAAATTAGGACGGTGAGGGCTGTGACGTAGAGCGAGACGTTGACTCGGTGCATGAAGCCTCCTGTGTGGGCGGCAGAAGAGGAATTACCGGGAGGGTCACGATGCACGAGGTGCCGCTCCCCTCCTGGCTCTCAATTCTGATATCCCCTCCGAATTTCTTGATGATCCGGCGCGCGACGGTCAGGCCGAGTCCGGATCCTTCGCCTTGTCCCTTGGTGGTAAAGAACGGATCGAAAATTTTTGACAGATGCTGTTTCGGAATGCCGGGGCCTGAATCCGCGATCGTGGTCACGACGGATGTATCGGTCAGGGATGTCGAGAGACATAAGATACCTCGGCCTTTCATTGCTTGAATAGCATTCATCAACACGTTTGTGAAGGCCTGTCTGAGTTGGTCGGGGAGGGCCGGCACACAGGTGTCTCCCGCGTACGTTCTCTGGATCGCGAGTCCTGAGGCGTCCATGCTGCCCGTGATTGTCGCTATGGCCAGATCGAGTTCCCGTTCGAGGTGAACCGGTTGCCGTTGGTC
>Ga0334722_10003621_pt1 | contig 16507 bp, 15 predicted proteins | sample C3_bottom_MG_FD_207210 | JGI IMG/M metagenome (GOLD analysis project Ga0334722, IMG submission 207210) | Sediment microbial communities from Yellowstone Lake, YNP, Wyoming, USA - C3_bottom | ecosystem: Environmental > Aquatic > Freshwater > Lake > Sediment | place: USA: Wyoming | collected...
CTTCCCGGGTCCAGTAAGTTGTCGCTCCCCGGCCTGAAAGGACGTAAACCAATTCCTCGAATAAATGACGCTGCGGTTTGAGGCTTTGACCCGGCGGTATCTCACACACGTAGTTGTCGCCCGAGGTTTCTTCGCCGAAAAGGTTTACGTAGGCGCCCAGACCGCCCATCCTGGCCCAAGGTTTCACCGCCAGAGTTTTCAAATCATCGAAATGGTAGTCCGTGTAGATGGGTATCCCTTCGGACTGCTGAAATTCCAGATGGTAATTATGTTTGACGTCGTCGTATGATTCCTGTTCCCGTACGGTTTCTTCCAGTGTCTTCTTACTCATGAACCCGCTTCCTCCGTTATTTCTGCAAAAGAACATCTTTATATTTTTCCACTTCCTTGATCGTATCTTCCACAACCAGCCGATACTTCTGGTGATCCATCGGGAGAATGCTCATCCCCGCCCTTTCCGCCCGGCTTAAAAATTCCTGGTCAGCGGCTGCCCGGGCAAAGGCCTTTTCCAGAATCTTTACCCTTTCCAGGGGCAGATTAGGCGGTCCGGCAACTCCGTCAATACCGGGAATAGCGGTAATTTTATAGCCCAACTCCTTCGGAATGGGAACCTGAGGAAAGGCCTTATCTCGTTCGTCGCCAATAACGAGGAGGGCTTTGAGCCTCCCGGCCCGAACCAAGGGCAGCGCGTTTGTGGTAATGGCAACGGAAAAATCAACATGTTTGCCTGCCAGGGCAGCCAGGGCAGCCGCGCTATCGAAATGGACGTGCTTTACGTCTTTTAGTCCCAGGCCATTTGCCATTACCAGGGCCGCCAAGTGAGGAGAAGTTCCCATTCCCGGGGTGGAATTGGTGAGGGGCTTTGATCTGCCGGCTTTGATTAATTCGTCAAGGCTTTTAAAGGTGTTCTCTGCCACAACCAAAATCTGCGGGCCCACGAAGCAGGCATGAATCGGAGTAAAGTCTGTTGTCCTATATTCGACGGAAGCCAGATGCTCTCCTAAGATAACTGCCGGAAGAGGAAGGTTGCCGATCGTATACCCATCCGGCTTGGCCTTGAATAATTTGGTAAAGCCGATGCGCCCGCCGGCGCCCGGGAAATTCTGGATCACAATACGAACTCCCAGATATTTCTCCACATAGGGGAGAATTGCTCTGGCCTGGGTATCCGTCTTCCCTCCGGGCGCAAATCCGAGCACATAATTTACCGGCCCTTGCGGAAAAGCGGCTTTCTTTTCCGCACCCCTTATCTCTCCCTCGCCAAGAAGGATCATGACTCCGGCAATGAGCAGAAAGATTTTCTTCATAATGCCCCCCCCTCTTCTCCAGTTATTTCAAAAGATAAGAGAATTTAGCCCAGGCCTTCTTGGCCACCTCCGGAGTAGGCATGTTTACCCGCGGGAACTTGTCGCGCCAGGCAAAGGGACGGCAGGCGTCAATAATGGCGCGCGAATTCGTGAAATCCCGGTCTTCGCGACTTTGTGGGCTGATGCGGGGATCGAGGGGAGTGCTCCAGGTATTCCGGATAATATCGATGGATTCGACCGGGTCGCAACGGGTGCTCACTGCCCACATGACATCTTCGAGGTTGGTGACGTCAATGTCGTCATCAACGACGACGACGAATTTCCCGGCATAATCACCCACGCCGCACTGCGAGGCGATAAGCCCGGCCTGCTTGGCGTGCCCGCCATAGCGCTGCTTGATGGACAGGGCGGTAAACATGCGGGAACCGCCACACTCATGCATCCAGACCGCTTGCACATCGGGCACACCTGCATTTGTTACCTGGTCCCAGAGAAGCGCCGAGCGCATTACTGCCCGGAACCGGGAGATCTCGTCCGGCGGATGCTGCGGCGGGCAGCCGTAGATAATGGGGTCGTTCCGATGGTAGACGGCCTTGATGTCCAAAACCGGTTCATTCCGGACGTCGCTCGCGTAATAGCCCGTCCATTCGCCGAAAGGTCCTTCCGGTTTAACGTTGCCTGGTTCGACAAAACCTTCGAGCACAATCTCCGCATTGGCGGGGAAGGGCAGGCCCGTGATCTTTCCCTTGACTACCTGAACCGGCTTGTTGCGGAGAGCTCCGGCGACGTCGTATTCGCAGATATCCTGAGCCAATTCCGTAGAGGTCATGAGAAACAGTAGCGGATCGCCGCCGATGACAATACAGACCGGCATGGGTTTGCCGGCCGCCATGTACTTGTCGCGATGGATGCGACCGTGTTTGCCCGGAGAAATATAGAAACCGACGCTTTTTTTGTCGTGCATCATGACGCGGTAGGTGCCTGCATTGATCCAGCCGGTGTCGGGATCCTGGGTGACATTGTAGGAACCGGTGCCGATATACCTGCCGCCGTCGGCTTCGTGCCAGAGGGGCGTGGGAAATTTGGTAATGTCCACATCATCTCCCATTATGATGTTCTCCAGGACAGGGCCCTTTTCCACTATCTCGTAGGGGATCGGTTTGGCAGAGCGTTCCCGGTAAAAATCGAGGAAGGCGCGGCTGAGTTCAAATTTACTGAGGTCCGTGGGAAACCCCAGGGTCATGTTCATGCGCCTGCCACCGAGCAGATTCACCAGGATGCGATTGCCGGCGGGTATGCCGGGAATCTCTTCAAAAAGGGCCGCTGGCGCTGCTTCGTGATGCTGCAAAAGTTCCGCCGCCAGGCCGATGTCCTCCTGCCAGGTAGCGCCCTGCACCCGGCGCAACTCCCCCAGCTTGTCGGCCTCAGCTATCCATTCACGCAGATCATCAAATGGTATGTGATTCGTAATGTTTTTTTCTTTTTTCATCATTGTTCCCTCCCTTATCTCAATTTATGTTTAATAGGATTTATTACTTATTAGCGTAACATTTTGTTTTTGTTTGGATTGCATATGAGTTGACTTCGACCTGCGCAATTTTAAAAACGAATGTTCGTTCGTAACCGATAACCTTTTGTCTGTCAAGAAAAAAATATTCTTTACCATTTAATTTGCCAAGCATGAGTAGGCGTGGTAAATATCTTGCCAGATTCCCTAGGGGCCCTATTTTGGCCCCCTAGGGAAAAACTAACCCCCGGGGGGGGGCATCAGAGGAAAAGGAGGGAAGCAAAATGTTCAAGGATCTGTGGAAATTGTTGGTTTTTTTATTTGTTGCAGGAGCCGGTTTAATTTTAGCTTGTCCGTCTGCAAACAGTGCGGATTTTCCCAAAAAACCGATCAAGCTGATCGCCTGTGCAGCAGCCGGCGGGGGAGAAGATATTGAGGCCCGAGGCATCGCCCCCTATCTAAGCAGACATTTAGGGGTGAATGTGACGGTCGAAGATCAGCCTGGCGCGGGCGGAAAAATCGCTTTCGAAAAATTTATGAAAACCGAACCCGATGGTTATTCACTCATCACCTATACCTTCCCTAAAAGTATTATCCTTGAATATATGGGAAAAGTCGGTTATCGAACCCGAGATTATACTCCGGTCTTTGTCTGGTCACGTATGAACCTGGTCCTGGTCGTGAATGCCGATACCTGGAAGACCTTTGATGAGTTTCTTAAAGCAGCGAAAAACAAGGTTCTAACCGGAGGAGTTTCAGGAATAGGAGGTACATCTCAGCTTGCCGGACTGATCGCGGTGAATGAGTTGGGGATAAAAGTGAACTGGGTCCCTTATGAAGGTTCTGCTGGAAGCCTTGCGGCCCTGGCTGGAAAACACCTTGATTTTACCATCAGCAGTGCGCTTTCTGCCGCCACGCTCATGCGAGCCGGGAAGCTGCGGCCTTTGCTCATGCTGAGCGATCAGCGCGATCCCTATTTCCCGGAAGTACCCATCCCGAAAGATTTAGGGATTTCTATAACCATAATTCCCAACACCCGGGGAGTGCAGGCTCCTCCCAATACGCCTCCATCCATAGTAAAGATACTGGAGGAGGCCTTTTATCAAACAGTAAAGGAACCTGAATATATCGAATGGACGAAAAAATCGAAAATGGTTCTTCAGCCCTTGAGCGCCAAGGAGTTTGGTCAGGTCGTGGAAGTCGCCTATCCCAAGGTGGAGCAATTTAAAGAAATGCTGCAGGGGAAATAGTTGCCCTGAACAGAGTCGCCGGGAGTGTTCACTGGATCAGGAAGGAGAAAAAATGAAAGCAGAATTTCTTTATGATGATTTGCGGACCTGGATTAACCAGGCTCGAAAGCTAAACGAAGTCCGGGATATTGAAGGAGCAACCTGGGAGGAAGAGATCGGTCTGGTCACAGAACTCCTCCACCACTCCGACCCCGCACCGGCCGCACTCTTTGACACCATCCCCGGGTACCCGAAGGGACACAGGGTTTTGACCAACTTCTTTGGCGGCAAGCGCATGAATATGACCCTAGGATTTTCTGAAGAGCTCTCTCGCGTTGAACTTTCCTCTGCTTTTCTGAAGGCCTTTCAGGAATCCCCTCCCATTCCCTACCAAGTCGTGGAGGATGGTCCCATTCTGGAGAATGTCAGGATGGGGAACGAGGTGAATGTGCTCTCCTTCCCAACCCCTCTCTGGCACGAAGCGGATGGAGGCCGGTATATCGGAACAGGCAGTTGTGTCATCACGCAGGATCCGGACGAGGGGTGGGTGAATATAGGGACTTATCGCGTCATGGTCCATGATGAAAAGAGCGTGGGATCCTACATCTCTCCCGGCAAGCATGGCCGGGTACACCGTGATACATATATCGCCCGCAACCAGCCGATGCCCGTAGCCGTTGTTGTCGGGGGCGATCCCCTGCTCTATCTCATGGCCTGCAATGAAGTCCCTTATGGTATCAGCGAATATGAATTTGCCGGAGCCTTGCGCGGAAAACCCTACCCGGTCGTCCGCGGCCGCATTACGGGGCTGCCTATTCCTGCTCACGCCGAGATTGTCCTGGAAGGATTTATTGATCCGAAAAAGTGCCGGCAGGAAGGCCCTTTTGGTGAGTGGACCGGATATTATGGCAGCAGTGTTCGTGACGAACCAGTCCTCGATGTTAAAGCCGTCTATCACCGCACCAATCCCATTATCCTGGGTAGCCCTCCCAACCGGCCTCCGGACGAACTGGCCCGTTATCGGGCCGTAATGCGTTCCGCCCTTCTCAAACAGCAACTGGAAATGGCCGGGCTCTCGGGCATCAAGGCGGTCTGGGCCGCCGAGGCCGGGGGCTCGAGGATGTGGCTCGTGATTGCCATCGAACAACGCTACGCGGGTCACGCGACCCAGGTCGGCCATGTCGCTTCCCAGTGCCATGTGGGAGCCTATCTCGGGAAATATGTCGTCGTCGTGGACGACGATATCGACCCCTCCAATCTCGAAGAAGTGATCTGGGCGATGGTAAGCCGATCAGATCCCGCCACCTCGATTGATATCATTCATAATGCCTGGTCTTCGGCACTTGATCCGCGGATGCATCCTGATGATAAAGAACAAGGGAAACTAACCAATTCCAGGGCGATCATTGACGCCACCCGTCCCTATGAATGGCGAGACCTTTTCCCTATGGTCAATATTTCCAGCCCCCAAAAGCTTCAGAAGATCATGGAGAAGTTTTCATATCTCTTGGAAGGCTTCACAAAGAGATGAAGGGAAAATAGGTTAAAAAACTTGCTTTCCACTGTCAGGCAAGTTCTAACGTACTACGTATGGAAATACATGGATATCTTTACAGAAATTAAAAAAATCCTGATGGAAATTCTCGATCTGGACAGCCAGGCGGTAACGCCGGAGAGCCTCTTGATGCAGGAACTGGGCATAGAGTCGATCGGTCTTTTAGAACTGGTTGTGGCCTTTAACGCCAGATTCAAGATTGAGGTCCGCGAAGAGGACATCTGTCTCCAGGGCATCGGGCTTTCGGGTATCAGGGGCCGGCCGGGGGAATCCCACCCATTTCTGACAGAACAGCGTTTAAGGGAAATCGCGGCCGACCAGACCGGCGTGCCGGCGGTCAAGGTAAAAGACCTGGTAAGTTACGTGGCCTGGCAACAAAAGAAAGCAGCGCCCCATGTCCATACTTGATCAACTCCTGATCGAACGCCGGAGTATCAGAAAATATAAGACCAAAACTTCTCTATCAAGGCCGTTTGGGCCGACGAGGCAGCGGGTTCGAGGATGTTCCTCGTGCTTGCTATCGAACAGCGATATGTCGGTCACGCCACCCGTCCCAATGGATGGTGCGACCATTTCCCTGTGGTCAATATTACCAGCCCCAAAAAGCTTCAGAAGACTATGGAGAAGTTTTCCTATCTTCTGGAAGGCTTTACAAAAAAATGAAAGGAAGAGGTGAAAAATATGGTGGTTAAGACGTTCGGCGTAATTGGCGCCGGCCAGATGGGAAATGGCATAGCACAGGTCGCGGCTCATGTCGGCGGACTCAATGTCATTATGAACGACATTGCCGGGCAGTTTGTGGACAGGGGGATGGATGTCATTGCCAAGAACCTGGACCGGCTGGTTGCCAAGGAAAAGATTACTGCGGACGCCAAGGCGGAAATCCTCAGTCGGATCAAAAAGAGCACCAACCTGGAAGATATGAAGTCTGCGGACTTTGTCGTTGAGGCGGCCGTGGAAAAAGAGGAGCTGAAACTCAACATCTTTCGAAAGTTGGATGAGATATGCGCGCCCGATGTGGTGCTGGCTACCAATACGTCATCCATTCCCATTACCCGGATCGCCGGCGCCACGAAGCGTCCCGACAAGGTAATCGGCATGCACTTCATGAACCCTGTGCCCGTCATGAGGCTTGTGGAAATCATCCGCGGCCTGGCGACATCCCCGGCCACCTATGAGCTGACGGAGAGTCTCTCCCGGCAGTTTGGCAAAGTACCCGTGGAATGTAACGATTTCCCGGGATTTATTTCCAACCGGATTCTGATGCCCATGATCAATGAGGCTGTCTATACCTTGTTCGAAGGCGTCGGGACACCGAAGGCGATCGACGACATCATGGTGCTAGGAATGAATCACCCGATGGGCCCCCTGGCTCTGGCCGATCTGATCGGTCTGGACACGTGCTATGCCATTATGAATGTGCTGCATCAGGGCTTCGGGGACTCCAAGTACCGCCCTTGCCCGCTGTTGAAAAAATATGTCGATGCCGGTTACCTGGGCCGTAAAGCGGGCAGAGGCTTCTACGATTACAGCAAGTGATGTGGGCGTTCAGGAATCCGCTCTCCTGCATACCGCAAGGGAGCGGATTCTAACCAATTTACCGGATATGGGTAATTTTATCTTTCACGCTTTTTCTCGTCATCGGGCCTGGTTCATCACCCCTTTTACCAAGACAGACAAGAGCGACAGGCGTTTTCGCCAAGTCTATGGTTAATATTTCCCTTATAGCCTTTTTATCGAAAAGGGTAAACCAGAGCGAACCTAAACCGTAAGCATAGGCGGCAAGATGCAAATTTTGAATTGCCGCGGCGCACGCCGTCAGGTAACCTGAACTGCCTTCTTCCATGAACATGTCAATGCCGGTCTTTTGGGGGTTGCCGACGACAGCTATAATGACCGGTGCTTTTTTCAGAAAATCAACATTATAGGTATCCAGCCACTTCCAGCCGCTTTTTTCAAGAGCCCATTTCCTGCATCTGTCCGCTTCGGAAAAGATTTTTTCCTTTGTCGCTTCGTTGGTGATAACGATAAATTCCCAGGGCTGCGTGTTGAGCGGTGACGGCGCCCAGGTAGCGGTTTCAAGAATATTTTCAATAGTTTCATCGCTGACCGGTTCTGGGGAGTAGTTCCTGCAACTCCGCCTTCCTTTGATAGCCGTAAATAAGTCCATGTTGACCTCTTTTCAATTAAATCGTGTACAGAACGACGAGGCAGCGGGTCTCTACATTGGAGATGCTCCGGAGTTTGTGGGGGGTGTCGGAATTGAAGTGGAGCGACTCGCCGGGATGGAGCAGGTGGTTCTTGCTGCCCAGGGTGATCTCCAGGTCGCCCGCCAGGACAAAGATGAACTCCTCGCCTTCGTGCTTGTAAGCGACGGGTTTATGGATCTGCTTCGGATCGATGGTGATGAGGAAGGCCCGCAGATGGTCGTGCTCCGCACCGGGGGTCAGATTCTGGTACGAGTAGTTCTGGGTGCGTTTGACGAAGGCCTGAGCCCGCTGGTCCCGGAGCTGCGTCTTTTCCTCCCGACTTAGGAAGGTGGCAGGGTCGATCCCGAGGCTCGTAGCCAGACGCAGCAGGAATGCCACGGGCGGTGAAGCTTCGTCCCGCTCAACCTGGGCGATGAACTCAGGCGTCTGTCCTGTGGCCTCGGCGAGGGTAGCGGGCGTCCAGTTGTGTGCTTCCCGGAGCTTCCGTATCCGGGTCCCGAAGGATTCGGCCCCTTCCTTTTCCCCGTAGTCCCAGACAAAATCGGCGAGCCCACGCATGACCGTCTGTTTTACTTTCGCGGTGAGGAGGGGCAGGAAAGACTTCGCGTCGGCCACAACGCCAATGTCGGCAAGCGCAAAAATCGCGGCCTCCGTGTCTCTGTTGATGGCGACAATCGTATCGGATTCCGCGATGCCGGCGGTGTACTGAATCGCTCCGGAGGTGCCTATGGAGAAAAGCAGCCGGGGCCGGATTGTCTTACCCGTCTGTCCGATCAGACGGTCCTCGTCCACCCAGTGCTTAGCCACCGGCGGCCGCGTGGCGCCGACTTCAGCGCCGAGGACAGCGGCCAGCTCCCGGATCAGTTGAAAGCCATCCGGGCTGCCCACCCCCCCCCCGCCGACGACCACGGTCGTTGCATCTTCCAGCCGCCGGTGACCTTCCGGTTCGGGCGCGCGGGAAAGAAAATGAAGCCCCGCCGGGGGCGTTATGGCATCAATGCTCAGGGATTCCACCCTACCCGGGTTTCCCTGAGTCGCCACAGCGACTCGGATATGGGTCTGGACGGTGGCAAAACCCGTCCGGTTCGGGTCGGTATAGCCGATCTCCGCGATAATTTCTCCCCCCCAGGACGGGCAGGAGGCAACGATGCCGTCATCGCCCCAGCGCAGATCAGCACAGTCAGCTATCAGTCCCACGCGATGGATACCGGCCGTCCGTGCAGCCAGTTCGCGGCCAAAATCCGTCAGGGCGCAAAGGACAATTCTGGGAGCGCATTGACGGACGGCATCGGCCAGAGCCAGCGAGAAGATGTCGGCTCGCGCCGGCGCCAGGGCGGGATTTGCGATCCGATAAACGATATCCGCCCCATAGTCCAGGCTGCGGGTCACTGCCTCATCGGAGGCGAGACCGGGCGGCTCCCCCGCAAACGGCGTCAGGGATGGGGACTCCAGAATGATGATCGCCGCCCGTCCCCCGACCGCCAGAGCAAGTTCACGCGCCTTCGCGAGGACGTTCAAGGTGTAGCCGAAGAGACGCTCGTTGCGCAAGTCAGCGATCACCCAGATATCTTTGCAGGTTTCCTGTGTCATAGCGCTACCCTATCAGTCCGCGTCCAAGCAGTTTCTGGACGAGAGTTTCCGCGAGTTCTTCTCCGGTCCCCGTCAAGAGTTCGCATTTCCGGTCTTTTTTCTTTTTTGTAAGTGAAACGACCCGTGTGGGCGAACCGGCGGCGCCGACCTCGGCCGGTGCACATCCCAATTCTTCCAGATTCCAGATCCGGACGTTGCCCGTTTCGTAAGCCTCTTCGATGCCGGCCAGAGCCGCATCCCGGGGTGCGAAAGAGGCCGGATGGATGGTCATCACGCCGGGCAGTAGGACCTCAAACCGTTCCCGAAAGCCATCCGCCCGGCGTTCTGTGAGTAAACCATGCTCAGTCCGTTCCAGTTCATGGACCCAGGTTACGAGAGGTAGCCCGAGGAGAACAGCCGTCTGTGGCCCCACCTGCCCCGTGTCGCTGTCGGAGGTCCGCGTCCCGAAGAGGACGAGATCATAGGGGGCGAGTTTGGCGATGGCTGCGGCCAAGGCCGTCGAGGTGGCCAGGCTATCCGCGCCGGCCAGCGCCCGGTCGCAAAGCAGTACGGCCCCGTCGGCCCCCAGAGCCAGGGCCTGACGAAGGGCGTCGGCGGCAACTGGCGGTCCCATGGACAGTACGGTAATTTTACCCCCCGCCTCTTCACGCAGACGCAGGGCCATCTCAATGGCGGGCCTGTCGAAGGGGTTCAAGTCCGAAAAATCCGCAGTGCGCACCGCCGCTTGCTTTTCGGGTGCTGCCAGGAGGACCGATTTGATGCAGACGATGATATGCATGGTTCAGTCCCCCAATACGCCGCGGGCGATGACCATCCGGTGGATTTCGGAGGTGCCCTCATAGATGCGGGTCGCCCGGGCATCCCGATAGTAGCGCTCCACGGGATAGGATTTCGAATACCCGTAACCGCCGTGGATTTGGACGGCCATGTCCGTCACCCGGCTGGCCGCCTCCGAGGCGTAGAGCTTTGCCATTGCCGAGGCCTGAGAAAAGGGGACTCCCCGGTCCCTACAGACGGCGGCCCTGAGGACCAGCAATCGAGCGGCATCTACTTCCGTTGCCATGTCGGCAATCATTGCCTGTATACTCTGGTGCTTGGCGATGGGGACGCCAAACTGGCGCCGCTGCTTGGCGTAGCGGACGGACTCTTCCAGGGCCGCCTGGGCAATTCCTACGGCCTGGGCGGCGATTCCCATCCGCGCCGTATCCAGGGCCGCCAAACCGATGGCAAGGCCCATGCCTTCGCGGCCCAGGAGGTTGGCAATGGGAATCCGGCAGTCCGTCAGTCGGATGGAACTCACCGGGTTGGCGCGCATACCGCAGAGGTCTTCGAGATCTCCCACGGCAAAGCCGGGGGTGCCCCGTTCGGCAACGATCACACTGATCCCCCGCCGGCCCGCCTTTGGATCGGTGCGGACAAAGAAGAGACAGGTATCGGCGATGCCGCCGTTCGTGACCAAGACCTTTCCGGCGTTCACGACGTAATGGTCCCCGTCCCGGATGGCCGTGGACTCGATCCCCGCAGCGTCGGATCCGACATTGGGTTCCGTGAGGCAGAAAGCCCCGATTTTCTCTCCCCGGGCCAGGGAAGGCACCCAGCGTCGTTTCTGATCCTCCGTCCCAAAGGCGAGGAGCGGGCCTACCGCGACGCTGTTATGGACAGTGACGCACAAACCGATCCCCGCGGAGACGCGGGAGATTTCCTCGATGGTCAGGACATAGTTCACCGTATCGAGCCCCGCTCCGCCGAGGGCCGGCGGTGCCTGGATGCCAAAGTAGCCCAACCGGCCCATCTTTTCCGCCACTTCCCACGGGAAACTGGCCTCCTGATCGATTTGTTTGGCCAGAGGGGCAATTTCGCGCTCGCAGAAGGATCGTACGGCACGGCGTACGGCGCGGTTTTTGTCTGTTAGAAAGATATCCATAGAGTTTTTTGCCGTGCTTCCCCACTCTTGGCTGTTGGTTGTTGCTGAATAAGACATTACTTCCGAGGCGGCGAAGTATAGGTTTGCTGTTTTTGCTTGTCAAGGGATATTTTGGTTTATCGACAGGGCCTGCCGGGCTTCTGCGATCCATTCCGGTTGAGGTCCGCGCCGGAATGGATAGAAGAGACGATGCCCTTGTATTGCCAGTTTGCGCATAAGGGGAAACTTCTGAGACAGTTCCCGGACGGTATTGTGAGGCCAGCTATTAGGAAGATTCCAAGGACAGACCGATTGACATATGCCGCAGGAATGCCCTATCGTATCCCAGTAGCGGCGGCACTTGTCGCCGTCAAAGGGCCATCGCCTCACTCCTCGAATCACTTCAGTATCACCGGTGGTGATCGCCTTGCTCGGGCATGTTTCTGCACAAATCTGACACTTCCGGCAGAAATCCTGAAGTCCAAAATCAACTGGCTTGTCTATAGCCAGGGGTAGATCCGTGGCCACCGCACCGGGGCGGAAATTATTGCCAAACTCTTTGTTGACCACGAAAGAGCATCGTCCCTGTTCTCCAATGCCTGCGTCAACGAAGGCAGGGACAACCTGGTAGGGTGAGTTTTCCGAAGTGAGGGCCTTGGCAGGCCAGCCGAGCGACCGCACAAACTGAGCAAGAATAACTGACAACAATGAAGCATAAGTGTATATCCAACCGATCTCAAAATGCTCCGCAAGACCATCCCCACAGGCCATCATCGCACGGTTCTGAGGAATGGCCAGGCAAATTATATATTTATAGTTTAAATCTACCGGTTTACCATAGGGCTCCAGGGTATAGGGACGGGCATAATTGGTGTAGACCCAGTCCTGATTGAGCGGAGTGATCCTCACGCTTGCTGCTCCCAGGTAGCGGGCATAGGATTTGATGATTTTTGCCAAGGCCTGCGGGTCGGCCTGTACCTTTGCATCGATTGCTACCTTGTGTCGCGCCTCCACCGTTCCTTCCACGATTTCAGGAAGTCCCAGGACCCGTCGGCTGTAAAAAACGGATGGCCCAAACTGGGAACCGATGGGATCTTCCTTCTGCGCACGGGCATGATCTTTACCGCGGCGCCTCCTGTTCTCATCATCCCATTCTTTCAGTTCAGGGTGCCTGCCGTAGTATTCCTCATACTCCGTCGTTCCCGGGACAAGATAGGCCCTGGCCGTGGGATGGTCACGCTGGTCGTATCGTTCCACGTCACCCACTATATCATAAGTAGGCCGCTCCCTTTCCGGAGCAGCGTTGCCTTCGCATTCCTTATACCGTTCTTTAAATCCGCGGATGGCATCCCGCTGGGGTAAAGTTCTGCTGTTCACCTTAACTCCTTATTATTTGAAGAAATTCCTGACCTTTTCCCGTTTCCAGTTTGCCGATTTCAGCCATGCATCTGCGGGCAGCGATTCAACCTCGGCAATGCAGCGAATCTCTGTTACGTCTTCCACGTCGATCCCCAGCCGGTCGGCGATTTCCCGGTCGGAAAGACAACTGGTTTCCCTTTGCGCCACGAGTCCGTCGTAATACTGGATTGCGGGGCTCATCTCCAGAACCAGATTCTTGTATTTGTTGTATACCTCCGGTGCAACATACTTGGCCATGTACGATAGCTCCTCCTTGACAGGAATGCAGGTGATTGCATAACACCTGATGCAGCAACCTTCACAATGGTTCGGGATCTCTGATATTGACCTTCAGATGACGCGCCTCCGCACAAACGGGGCATCTCCTGAGACATTCGCCGCACTGACCCGTGGTGTTGGCGGCGGCAATCGTTTCAATCAGGCCGTGACAAAAACTGCCCAAAAGGATGCTTCTTCTCGCCTCCGGATCCGGCTCCGCAGAGGCTTCCAGCAGGACTCGCTGCAGGGCGCCGGTGCCGAGGTTCTGTGCCCGCGTGGAGCAGATGCGCCGGTCATAGCGCATCCACTTGATCCGGTTCCCTTCAATCTCTCCGGAAAGACATTCCGGACAGGTTTCCAGACAGGGCGTTACTTTTTTTCGGTTCCACATCCTGACGCAGGCCGGATGGGGACAGACGGGTTCTTTCCTGGGGCCGTCGGCCCTGAGCGGCATGGCAGTAATGCAGGCGGAAAGGCTCAAAATGCCCAGTTCCTTGTTGAGAATGATGGCGGCCGCCAGTGAGCGCGTACCCAGTCCGGCCATCTCGGCGCAAAGCTTGAGGCTCAGGCTCGGGTTGAGACCGATCGCCGGAGGAATACGTCCGAGGGAATAATAACCGTACTTCGTTTCAATAAGCTTGGCCGTGTCCAGGGAAATCCCCCAGCGGCTGCGGGGAAAATCCCGGTTCTCATAATGGGTGCGGTAGTCGGGGCTTTGCCAAGCGCCTTGCGGTGCAAGGTGTCCGGCGTAGACGATGACGCTTTGCGCACCCGTAAGTATGTCATCGGGACGATGACCCGGCGGGGCATATTTGTTGATATCCGCCACGGAGGCGATGCCGACCTGGTTCGCGCCTCGCTTCAATCCGTATTGCTTGATTTCCTCTTCAGGAGTCATTATGTCATTTTCCCTTCCGTAATCATCTTCCGGCCTGTTCCTAATTGATCATATTGGGAAGCCACAGGAATAAGTCGGGAAAGAGCATCACGATGACGATGCCCATCAGGTGCATCAGGGCAAACGGCCAGACGCTGATAAAGATGTCCATCATGGAGATGTCCTTCGGAACAATCGCTTTGGCCACATAGAGATTGAGACCGAAGGGAGGGGTAATGCAACCCAGTTCCAGGTTGATCATCATCATGATGGCAAACCAGAGGGGATCAAATTTCAACAAGGTAATGATCGGGGTAAAGATCGGAACCGTGATGAATATAATGGAAGTGGGGTCCATTATGCACCCTAAAAAAACGACCAATAACTGTATCGCGATGAGGATCCACCAGCGTGAAACAGGGAGATTCGCTACGGCGTCGGCTACCTGTGTTGCTATTCCCGTATAGGCAAGGAGCTGGCCAAAGGCTTTCGATCCCATAATGATCAGGAAGATCATGCAGGACACTCTTACGGTGCCGGTCAAGGACTCTTTGACGTTCACCCATTTCAAATCACCCATCAGACCTGCGAGCAGGAAGGCTCCTCCGGCCCCCAGGGCTGCCGCCTCCGATGCCGTGGCAATCCCTAAATAGATCAGCCCCATGACTAAAAAGAAGATGAAAAAGAGGGGGAGAATATGGACCGTGGAGCGAATCTTTTCACCAGCGCTCACTTTTTCCGCGGGAGCGTCTGATTCGGGAGGAGCCAGCTCCGGCTGGATCTTTACCCGGATGATCAAATAGAGGATAAACATGCCTCCGATCATGATTCCGGGCATGATGCCGGCGATCAGCAGCTTGCCTACCGAGACGTTCGCAATGCTCGCGTACACCACGGCAATGATGCTCGGAGGAATCAGAATATCGAGGGCGGCGCCACCCAGCACGGCACCGGTGGCGAGAATCTTGTTATAGCCCCGCTTCAGCATCTCGGGAATCATTGTTTTGCCGATGACCGCCGTACAGGCCATGCTGGAGCCGCTCACCGCGCCAAACAGCATGGCGTTAAGCACGGTCAGTACGGCAATCCTCGCCGGCATCCTTCCTAAAAGCTTATCGATCACGTTGAAGGCACGGTTGGCCATTCCGGAGAAGGTAATGGCGTCTCCCATCAATACGAACATGGGTATTGCCACGAGCACGAAATTGGCAATGCCGCTTACGGCGCTGAAACCGACAATGCTCAAAGCCGGCAAGCCTCCGCAAAAAAAGTACAAACCGATAATATTCAACAGCCCGAAACTGAAAGCGACCGGTATGCCGCTGGCGAAAAAAACGAGTATCCCCACAATGATAAAAACTAATATCGAATACCATTCCATTGTTCAGCCCTCCTCCCGGCTGGAGATCTCGTGACGACCATAGGAGAGAAACACGAAGTGTTCCACAATCTGTCTGATCAGCTGAATGCACAGGAGTAGGCCTCCGAACGGGATGACCACATATACCGACCATAAAGGCACACTGAACAATCCGCCCGCTGTTCTCTCCTGCGTAACGATGCTATCCCAAAAACTGTTCCAGGCGATATACGTGAAGACGGCACAGAAGAACAGGGAGAGGGTGTCCTGAATAATGCCCATGATCTCCTGGTTCCTTCTTTGCAGCAGGGTAATGACGATATCCACGCGGGTATGTTCACCGAGCCTCAGAACATAGGCCGATCCGAGAAAGGTAACATAGACCAGTAAAATTTCACTGACGTCGCTTACCCAGGTCGTCGGCATTTTAACCAGGTATCTCATAAACACTTCATAGATGATAATGAGGGTAATAAAGACGACAACCCCTCCCGCCAGGAGCGCTAAAAAATCGTTGAGGCGGTCAAACCACTTAACGAAAGATGCTGAAACCTTCTTTATTTTTTCCATAGTACCTCTCCGTTGGTAAAGCTCTCTTTCCCCCCGTATCTACTTCAGGTAAGGCAACATCTTCTCATAGATGGTCGGGCCGAATTTAGGGGCCCTCTTGATGATCCAGTCCTTGATCGGAGCACTGGTGCGAATTTCGTTGAACTTGGCAACATCATTTTTCCCGAGGTAAATGATCTTCATCCCATGTTTTTCCTGGGCTTCCTTTAACCGGGCCTTGTCGATTTTCGCGTAATAAGCAAAGGCCTCCTTTTCGGTCTCCACCATCACCTCCTTGATCATGGTTTGCAGATGCTTGGGAATCGTCTCCCATTTTTTCTCGCCTATCCACACCGCGCCCGATGAAGTGCAAAAAGGCGGAGAAACAATATATTTAAGCACCTCATATTCCTTAAATTCGATAAGGGAGATGGTATTCCGGATCGCTCCATCGACGATACCGCGCTGCAGCCCCTCATAGACTTCAGCACTGGCAATTTTGACTACGGAGGCGCCTGTTCCGCCGACCAGGATATCGATCAGGCCCCCCATGCTTCTTAATTTCATCCCTTTAATATCTTCCAATTTTGCCACCGGCTTGTTGGTCATGACATAAAAGGGCATGCCGATCCAGGTTATTCCGAGGAAGACAGCCTTGCCCCTTTCTATGTAGGACTGTACGTAGGTGTCCCATACACCGCTTTCCCGCAGAAAAGGGATCAATTCATTGGGGAGAGCAAGAT
>Ga0334722_10003622_pt1 | contig 16504 bp, 10 predicted proteins | sample C3_bottom_MG_FD_207210 | JGI IMG/M metagenome (GOLD analysis project Ga0334722, IMG submission 207210) | Sediment microbial communities from Yellowstone Lake, YNP, Wyoming, USA - C3_bottom | ecosystem: Environmental > Aquatic > Freshwater > Lake > Sediment | place: USA: Wyoming | collected...
CCGCGCTGTTCGTCGGCGCGTGCAACCTCGAGGTGACCAACCCGGGACCGGTGAACGCCTCGTACCTGAACGACAAGGCGGCGTTCCCGGCGCTGGTCAACGGCGCCGGCCGCGACGTGTCCGAGGCCCTCAACTGGGTGGCGTACACGGGCGCCGCGGTGGCGCGCGAACTGCATCCCGCCGGCTCGACCGGCAGCTTCGGCATCACCCCCGCCCAGCAGGGCGGCAAGCTCGTCGACGACGAGACGGGCACGCACTGGCAGCTCGCGCAGCGCGCCCGCTGGACCTCGGAGTCCGCGCTGACCCGCATCAAGACCGTGCTCGGCTCCTCGTACGCCGCCAACGCGCAGTACCTGCAGGCGCTCATCTGGGCGGGGTACGCCAACCGCCTGCTTGGCGAGAATTTCTGCGACGGCGTGATCGACGGCGGCCCCAAGGAGTCGTACACGGTGTACCTCACGCGCGCCGAGGCCGACTTCACCGAGGCGATCACGGTGGCGACGTCGCAGAACAACGCGACGCTGCTGAATGCGGCCAAGGCCGGCCGCGCCTCGGTCCGCCTGCTCAGGAAGGACCTGACGGGCGCGGCGGCGGATGCCTCGGGGCTGGCCAACACGTTCGTGTACAAGATGCCGTACAACACGCTCGACGCCGACCAATACAACCGCATCTACTGGTCGACGGCGAACGCGCCGTACCGCGCGCACACCGTGTGGAACACCTTCTACGAGGCGTACTACACCAGCACCAAGGACCCGCGCACGCCCTGGGGGTCGGATCCCAAGAACCCGGTGGGCGACGCCGCGGTCGGCAACCTGGGCAAGGTGCCGTGGTACTTCGAGCTCAAGCACTCGGCCAAGGACTCGCCGATCAACCTCAACACCGGCTGGGAGATGCGCCTCATCGAGGCCGAGGCGAAGCTCACCGCGGGGGACGTGCCGGGGGCCATGACCCTGGTGAACATGCATCGCGTGGCGCTGAACCTGGCGCCGTGGACGCCGGCGAACGCCACCGAGGCGTGGACGGCGCTGAAGCGCGAGCGCGGCATCGAGCTGTGGCTCGAAGGGCGGCGCCTGGGCGACTACCGCCGGTGGGCGGCCAATGGCACGCCCGGCACGGCAGATGACATGACGGGGCGCGACCTGTGCTTCGCCACGCCGCGCGAAGAGAAGGAGTCGAACCCGAACTTCAAGCCGTAGCGCGGGCGCGACGCGTCATGCATGGCGTTGGAACAACGAGGGGCAGCCGACGAACGGCTGCCCCTCGTTGCGTTGTCGCGGGTGGCCGCGCCTTACCGCGCAGATCCTACGTCGGTGACGCGTCCGGACGAGAACGGCTGACGCATGCCGCATCGGTCACGACGTGCGCACGATCCTGCGGCACCCGGCCGGCGGGAATGGTGCGGTCCCCGTTGCGCAGGCGCGCGAGCGCCGGAGCCTTCTCGACGCCGTCCATGACCCACAGAATGCGGCGTGCGCGAGCTATCGACGGGAAGGTGAGCGTCATGCGCCGGCGCCCCTGATACTCGCCGGTGACGGCCACGTCGCGGTCGGTGACGTCGAGCGCCGGATCGCCCGCCACCAGCGACGCGGTGTGCCCGTCGGCCCCGAGACCGAGGTGCACGAGGTCGAGGACCGCTGGCGATCCGGCAACCCGTTCGAGCGTCACGGCATACCGGGCCGCCGCGGCTTCGAGGTCGGTGTCGTCCACCGGCATGGCATGAAACTGCCCGGGTGGAAGCGGAATGCGGTCAATTAGGCTGAGGCGCAACTGACGGAGATTGCGCTCGGGATTGGCGGGCGGCACGACGCGCTCATCCACCTGGAAGAGATGGACTCGGGTCCACGGCACGGGCAGCTCCGCCAGCCGCGCGAGCATGCGCCAGGGCGTCGTCCCGCCGCTCGTGGCCAGCACGAACGCGCCGCGCGCCCGCACGGCGTCCGACGCCGCCTCGGCGATGATCGCAGCGGCGCGGCGCGCAACGGCGTCCGCATCGGCGAGCACGTCGCACTGCATCAGCCGCCCGATTCGGCACGCATCATCGCGCCGTCACGCCTTCTCGCGGTGGCCGCCGAACGCTGACCGCATCGCGGCGAGCACCTTGTCCGCGTAGTCGTCCTCGCCACGCGACGCGAAGCGCTGGTAGAGCGCCGCGCTGAGCACCGGCGCCGGCACCGACTCGTCGATCGCGGCCTGCACGGTCCAGCGCCCCTCGCCCGAGTCGGAGACGCGTCCGGCGAATCCGGCCAGGTCTGGCTGTTCGTGCAGCGCGCCCGCGGTGAGGTCGAGGAGCCACGACGCAACGACGCTGCCGCGCCGCCACAGCTCGGCGATCTCCTCGACCCTGAAGTCGTACTGGTAGTGCGCCGGATCGCGCAGCGGCGTGGTCTCGGCATCGACGTCGCCCGTCACGGCGCCCGCATTGGCGTGGCGCAGGATGTTCAGGCCCTCGGCATACGCGGCCATGAGGCCGTATTCGATGCCGTTGTGGACCATCTTGACGAAGTGCCCGGCGCCGGCGGCGCCGCAGTGCAAGTATCCGCGCTCGGCCGGGCTCGCCTCACCTGCGCGCCCCGGGGTGCGCGGCGCCGACTCGAACGGCGGCGCAAGCGCCGCGAAGATCGGTTGGAGCCGCCACACCGCCTCCGGTGCGCCACCGATCATCTGGCAGTAGCCGCGCTCCAAGCCCCAGACGCCGCCGCTCGTGCCGACGTCAACGTAGGCGATGCCATGCACCGCGAGTTCCCGCGCGCGCCGGATGTCGTCCACGTAGTACGAGTTGCCGCCGTCGATGATCGTGTCGCCCGGCGCGAGCCGGGACGCCAGATCGGCGACCGTCGCCTCCACGACGGCGGCCGGCACCATCAGCCAGACGGCGCGCGGCTGCGGTAGCCGCGCCACCAGGTCCTCGAGCGAGGTCGCTCGCGTCGCGCCCTCGGTGACGAGGGCATCAACCGCGCCGGCCGCGCGATCGAAGACCACGGCGGCGTGCCCGGCGCGCAGCAGCCGCCGCACCATGTTCGATCCCATTCGCCCGAGGCCGATCATTCCGATCATCATGTCCGGCGTCCCCCCGTCGCGGGCGTCGGACCGGCGTGCCGCGTGCCGGCATGCCGGTCCTGTCGCCACAGTCGCAATCCCCCGATGAACGCATTGGCGTTCTTTCCAGGGCGCACGCCTCGCGGCAGCGCCCCAAGCCGCTTCGCGTTGCCGCCGCCCACCACCACATAGTCGGGCTCGAGCGCCGCACGCAGCAGCGCGACTACGTCCCAGACGTGCCGCCGCCATCTCGTGGCGCCAAGCCGCTTCAGCCCGCCGGCGCCGACGTAGTCCTCGTAGGTCCTGCCCTTCTTGTACGGCAGGTGCACCAGCTCCATCGGCTCCAGCGCGCCGTCGACGATCATGGCCGACCCGAGTCCGGTGCCGAGGCCGAGAAAGAGCATGCGTCCCCCCTGATAGCTGCCGAGGGCCTGCATCGCCGCGTCGTTGATGATCTTCACGGGGCAGCCGAACGCCCCGGCGAACTCGAACCGCGTCCAGCCGGCCCCGAGATTCCGCGGCTCCGCGACGATGCGGCCGTGGACCACGAGCCCCGGATACCCAATCGACACCGCGTCGTACGGCCAGTCCGCGGTGAGCGCCCGCACCTGCGCCACCAAGACCGCCGGCGTCATCGATGGACCCGAGTCGAATTTGCGCGCCGCCCGCCGTCCGGAGACCAGCAGCTTCACGTGCGTTCCGCCTACGTCGAGGCAGAGGATCCTCATTCGGACGCGCCCGGCTGCGCCCAGCCGCCGACGTCGGCCGCCATGCCATCGGCCTCTGCCGGGCCCCAGGCGCCGCGCGCGTACGGGCGCACCGGATCGACGTCGCCAAGCACCGGGTCAACGATGGCCCATGCCGCCTCGACGGCGTCCTCGCGGGCGAACAGCGTGGGATCGCCGGCGATCGCATCGCCGAGGAGTCGCTCGTAGGGACTCATGCCGTCGTGGGGATGCTCTACCAGCGACAGCTCGGTGGGCATGCCGACCATTGCGCCGCCCGGCATCTTGACGCTCGCCCCCAGTGCGATCTGCAGGTCGGGGCTGAGGCGCAGTCGCAGGTAATTTCCTTTCCCCGGTGCAAGCCGGGTCAGCGGCGGACGCTTGAACGACACCTGCACTTCGGTGGTGGACACCGGCAGGTGCTTGCCGGCGCGGATGAGGAACGGCACGCCATCCCAGCGCCACGAATCGATTTCCAGCCGCAGCGCGGCGAACGTCTCCACCGTGGACGCCGGCGCCACACCCGCCTCGTCACGGTATCCGTCGTACTGGCCGCGCACGAGGTTCGCCGCGTCGAGCGGGCGCGCCTCGCGGAACACCTTCACGATTTCGTCGCGAATGGACTCCTGGTACGTGGTGGCGGGCGGCTCCATCGCCAGGATCGCCGCCACCTGCAGCAGGTGATTCTGCACCACGTCGCGCAGCGCGCCGGCCTCCTCGTAGAACGCGCCGCGCCCCTCCACGCCGAACGACTCGGCCATCGTGATCTGCACGCTCTCGACGTAGTGGCGGTTCCAGATCGGCTCGAGGAACGTGTTCGCGAACCGGAAGACGAGGAGGTTCTGCACGGCCTCCTTTCCCAGGTAATGGTCGATGCGGAAGACGGCCGATTCGTCGAAGAGGCCGTGGATGCACTCGTTCAGCAGCCGGGCGGAGGCGAGGTCGCGGCCGAACGGCTTCTCGACGATGATGCGCGCCCCGGTGGCGCAGCCGGAGGCTCCGAGGTGCTGCACGACCACCGGGAACATGCTCGGCGGAATGGCGAGATAGTGGATGGGGCGCGCCGCACCGTTCAGCTCGCGGCGGAGCGCGTCGAAAGTCGCGGCGTCCCGATAGTCCCCGTCTACGTACCGCAGCTGCGCGACGAGACGGGCGAAGGCGGACTCATCAACGCCGCCGCCGTGTTCCGTCAGGCTCGACCGCGCGCGCTCGCGCAGCCGGGCGAGGTCCCACCCGGCCTTGGCCACGCCGACGATCGGCACGTCGAGGTGGCCATTGCGGATCATCGCCTGCAGCGCCGGAAAGATCTTCTTGTAGGCGAGGTCGCCGGTGGCCCCGAAGAAGACGAGCGCGTCGGCGTGCTGCGGAGTGTTCATGCCGTCGCTCCCAGGACGGGGTGCGCCGCGCCCGAGACGATCACGCGGAAGTCGGCCCCTTCCCACCTGTCGGCCATCGGCCAGCGGAAGGTGAAGTCGATTGGCGTGCCGGCCGCGAGCCCCGCGGTCGGGAGGTCGGCGACGTGCAGGCCGAGGCCGGTGTCGCGCGTCGGCAGGTCGCCAATCGTCCGCCAGCCGTCGGCGCTCCAGTGCACGACCGCCGGCGCCAGCGTCTCCACCCGCAGCTGTCGGCCCTCGGGAATCGCGACGCACTTGTGATTGAATCGCCAGATGCCGTACGGCGATCCCACGCGCTGCACCTGATATCGCTGCACCGGGCGCGGCGGCAGGTCGAACACACGGCCGTCCTCGAGCGACCGGCACAGCTTCACGTATTCCGCATGTGCCCAGACGAGCGGCATCGCCGAGCCCGACGCCTTGCCGCGGAAGAGTTCGCGCTCGGGCAGGTCCGGCCCGTCCCACACCTGCTCGGGAAAGAGACCGCCCGCATTCGCGCAGTGCGCCATCGCGGCGCGCAGCGCCTCGGAGGCCTGCGGCCGCCCCGCCGCGAGTTCAAAGTGCGCGCGTTCGCCGGTGAGGAGCGGCCACGGCCGCCCGATTCCCGTGCCGTCGAAGGGCGCCCCGTCCTCGTGCTCGCCGTAGCCGTCTCCGTTGTAGCGACGCCACACCGGCCCGCCCGGCAAATCCACCTTGAGCAGCGCATCGATGACGCGCACGGTGTTGACGATGCGCGGATCGTCCGCCGCCCGCAGGCCGAACCGCACGAGGGCCAGCGCGTCGGGGCTCACCAGGTGATCCGCCGGCTCGAGGCTCTGTCCCGGCGGCCGATTCTTGATGGGCACGAAGCCGGCCATGGGCGATGCCGCCTCGGCCTGGTCGGGCGGGGCGACGCGCACGTAATACCCGTCGACGCCGACCTCCGCGGCGAGCACCGTGCCGGTGACGTACGTCCATCGCTCGATCGCGTCGTTCCAGGCGTCCGCCGTCTCACGCAGGTACGACGCGAGCGCCGGCTCGTGCACGTCCGCCAGATCGGCCGCGCAGAGCAGGGCCGCCACTTCCACCGCGAGCGTGAAGGGCGAGTAGCCGGGCTCCTCTTCCCACCGGTCCTGCGGCGTGACCGGGCCATTCCGCACGAGATATCCCGCCGCCCGGCGCACGGTCGGCCACAGCCGCGCGAGATCGCTTGCATCGAGCGCCTGCTCGCGTTGCGCGAGGTCCACGAGCAGCAGCGGCAGCCCCGTCTCGTCCATCTGGACGCCGCTCCAGTACGGCGTGCCGTCGAGCCACATGTTCTGCGGCCAGTGGCCATCGGCCTCCTGCGTGACGGCGAGGTACTGCAGCACCCGGCGGACATCGTCGTGCGCACCGCCCGCGAGCAGCCCGCCGGCGCTCTCGACCAGGTCGCGCGGCCAGGCCAGGTGATAGCCGCCCAGGTCGCCGTCGCCCTTGGAGAATCCCCAGGGAATCGACAGGCTGGCGATCAGTCCCCCCGGAAATCGCGCCGACTCGTGCGTGCGGAGTACCGCCGTCGACACGCGATAAAGCTGGTGCGTCTCGCGCGACGCGCGCCGCACCGGGCGCAGCGAACGCTGCCAGCGCTCCCACAACCGCGCGTATTCCGACGCCGCTTCGTCAAAACCATCCGCCAGGCTCGCCGAGGCGCGGTGCGCCGCCTCCCCCCAGGTGCGTCCGAAACCGAGCGCCAGCACGAACTGTCCGTCGCAGGACGCCAGGTCCACCTCGCCGGTCAGCGCGACGTTTCCGTTTTCGGCGCGCTCGTATTGCCATTCCATCCGATGGTGCAGCTCGAGATCCTGCCATCCGTCCGACGTGCCGGCGAACCCGGCGGAACGTCCCCGCCACGCGGCGGTCGAAGCGACGGCGAGCGCGGTGCCGTCGCGTTCGGCGAGCAGCATCGGGCGGCCCTTGAACTCGCCGACCCACGCCGTGTTGCCCCACCCCGCGTTGCCCAGGTGCGGGGCGAGAATGGCGAAGAGCGAGTAGTCGTCCATGGCGCCGGTGAGCGCCGTGAACCTGACCCGCTGGAGCACAACTTCGCGTCGGGTGTCCGCCACGATCTCCTTGTCGCAGCGGTAGCGCCCCTCCCCGCACGTATTGGTCAGGCGAAACGACGGCACGCCGTCGGCCACCGTCGCGACTTCGTGATGGGCGTGGCGCTTCTCCTCGGAGAGGAACTCACCTCCATCCGTCACGACCAACCCGAAATCGCGGGTGCACGCCTGGTCGACCCGCGGGTAGTAAACCTCGTTCAGGATGCCGTGGCTGACGGTGAACCAGAGGCGCCCGCTCTCGCCGAGTGCCGTGCCGACGCCGCTCTTCGCGCTGGACGTCCAGCGCGGAGGAATCCCGGGCCAGCCCGGGGCGAAGCGGGCGTCGTCACTCAACGGCGGCACACTCCGCGGCGGTCCGTCTCGGGGCGGTCATGCGGCGTGATACCCCGCACCGCGCGGTTTGCTTCCGCGCCACGGATCGCGCGGCCCGAATGCACGACGGGGCGCCGAAGCGCCCCGCCGGTCGAGTCCACATTCATATTTCGCATGCCCAGAGTGGGGATCGAACCCACATGAGGTTGCCCTCGCGGGATTTTGAGTCCCGTGCGTCTGCCAGTTCCGCCATCCGGGCGTGCATTACGCGCGTGCATTACGCGCGTGTCTGCGCATCATTCGCGTGGAAAGTTAGTCTGTCGCGGTATGACGCGTCAACGAAACCCGGCGCGCAAGGCGTCGCCGTCACCCTATTTCGCCGCCGGGGGTTTGGCGCTCGCCGCAAACCCCTGCCGCTGCATCGCACCCCAGGAATGGTCCGCGCGCAGGAACTTCCAGAACGCCTTCAGCCGGTACCAGGCCATCATCTGACGGTATCCGAAGGACTCGACGCACGCGAACATGAGCAGGCGAATCAGGTCCATACGGCGCGGGTAGCGGCGGAACGTGAATTCCTCGAGCACGATCGCCCAGAACGAGAGCAGCGTGCCGTACGCGATGGCGCAGAGCAGGAACAGCGGCGCAAACCGCAAGTTCACGTTTTGGAGGAACAGGCCCGCCACGAGTAGCACGTAGCCGAGAAGCTCGACCAACGGCGCCAGCATTTCGCCAAACACGAAGTACGGATACGCGAGCCATCCGACCGTGCCGTACTTCGGATTGAAGAGCAGGTCTCGGTTCTGGAAAAGGATGTCGATGAGCCCCCGATGCCACCGCTCCCGCTGACGGCCCAGCACCTTCATCGTCGACGGCACTTCCGTCCACGCGACAGGATCCGGGATGAACTCGATGGTGTCTGGCTTCTTGGTGTCGTACAGATATCGGCGCAGCCGCACCACCAGATCCATATCCTCACCGACGGTGCTGGTGCGGTAGCCGCCGATCTCGCCGAGGAAGTGACGGTTGAAGAGGCCGAAGGCGCCAGAGATGATGAGATTGCCACCCAGGCGGTTCCATCCGAGGCGACCAAACAGGAAGGCGCGCAGATACTCGACCGTCTGCACGCCTGGGAGCCAGGTGCGCGGCACTTCGGCCTTCGTTACTCGGCCGAACTCAACAGTACACGCGTTGACGATGCGGATGGTGCCGCCGACCGCCGCAACGCGGCGGCCCAGACGAAGCGGACGCGTAAGGCGCTGCAACGCATCAGGCTCGATGAGCGTGTCGGCGTCCACCGCCAGCACGTACGGATACCGCGACGCATTGATGCCCGCATTCAGCGAGTCCGCCTTGCCGCCGTTTTCCTTGTCGATCACGAACAGTTTCGCGAAACGCCTCGACCGGTAGTAGCCGCGCACCGGCTTCGTGGCGATCACCGCTTCCACCGTGGGCGGCACGGGATACAGGTCGTACTCGCGGATCAATTGCTCGAGCGTGCCGTCAGGGGAGCCGTCGTTGATGACGATCACTTCATGCCGCGGATACTGGAGCGTCAGAAAGGAGAGCGTGCTGGCGACGATCGTGAGTTCTTCGTTGTAGGCCGGCGCGAGAATCGACAACGGTGGCAGCGCGCCCGAGCCCAGTACGTGTCGCAACTGCTCGTCATCCGAGACCTGCCAATGCTCCCACAACTCGGGAATCGACAGCAACAGCAGGATGCCGTACACGCTGTTCAGGGCGAGGAAGTACCACAGGATGACGTGATCGGCGATCGGGATGGCTTCCCGTACGAAGTGCGAGAGAGCACCGCCGAGCGTCATCCTTCGTTGAGTTCGACGACGCCGCCCGGCGTGAGGCCGGCGATGTTCGACGCCATTTCCGCCACGAAGCGGTCGGAACTCGACCGCGCTGTCCGCAGCGCCTCGCGCCCCGGCTCACCGAGTTGGGCCAACGCGAGCGCCGTGCGAAAGCGCACCCACCAGAAGGCGTCAGGCAATGCGCGAACCAGATCGTCGACCGCCGCCACGCCTCCAACGGTGCCCAGCGACTGCGCCGCCTTCGCGCGCACGCGCCAATCCTGATCCAACAACATGACCCGCAGGCAGGCCATCGCTGACGGGTGATAGTACTTCCGGAGTGCACGCGCGACGGCAACCCGGACTTCGGGGTCGACGTGCGCGTGATACTGCATGGCGGCGACGAGCAGCTCCGGCGTGCCCAGCGCCTCAGCGAGCGGAATCCAGGCGACGAGTTCTGCCGGGTGTGCGCCGGGGCGGTCGAGCCGTTCGCACAGCAGCGCGCCGGAGGTCCCCCACACTTCGGCGAGCAGCGGGTACTGTGCCCGCTGCACAAAGAGCGACTGCACAGGCAGCGCGTCCAGCACGATCGCGACTTCATCCGCGCCACCAAGCCTGGGTATTGCGGCGGCCGCCACTGCCTGCACTGCCGAATGGCGATCGCGAAGGAGCGCGTGAAGCCGAGCCTTATCACGCACCGTACCGGCAACAGACAACAGTCGAGCCGCCTCGAGCCGTCGCCACCAGGCGCGCGACGTCGATCGCTCCAATCCTGCTTCAACCCAGGGCTCGTCACGGAGCGCGTCGGCGAGGACGCCAAGTTCAGAGGTTGGCACGCGATCCGCGATCTCCAGCAGTTGCGCTACCGCATCGCCGGGCGGCAATCCGTGCAGCGCGGCGCGGAGATCCGCTGCACTCCCCCCACGGGAGAGCCACTGACGCACCGGCAGTTCGGTGGCCTCGCGTGCGCGTTCCGTCGACATGCGCCGCCGCCACATGCGATTGCGGTGCGAAAAGAGCAGCAACGCCAGCAGCAGGAGAAAGAGCGTCTGGCCGATCGCCAGCGTGACGAGCACGATGCTGAGGGTCACGTGACCTGGCGCGCCACCTGAAGCCATGACTGTACCTTGGCCATCAGCACGCGCAGGTTGATCGGCTTCGTCAGATAGTCCATGGCGCCCGCCGACAGCGCGCGCACCTGATCGGATTCGGTTGCGTGCACCGTGACAAATGCGATGTGGTAGTCCTTGGGACGTTCGGCGCGCAAGCGCTCGAGCAGCGTCCATCCGTCAATGCCTGGCAGATTGACGTCGAGCAGCACAATCGGGCGCCGGCCCTCCGTCCGAAACGCCAGCAGGCTGGCGAGCGCCTCGACACCGTTTCCGAACGACCGGTACGTGATGCCGCTGGCCTGCAGCGCATACTCGATCATGCCGACCAGCGACGAATCATCCTCGACGACAATGACGTCCGGCGCCGCGAGTGAGTCGTCGCGGAGCCACTGATGCGTAAGGGAGCCGCCGCTGCGGAGTGCCGAATCGACCGCCTCACGGGCGGCCCTCTGGCAGTGCGCGATGTCCGGCACCCCCAGGTCCTGAACCGCTACGATGCCGACCTTCCACGAGGGCGCGCCTTCGGGCGGGGTCGAACCGAGTCGCCCGAGGCGCACCATGACGGCCTCCGGCGTCTGCGAGAGCACGGCGCAGAACGTGGTGTCCAGATACCCCGACGCGTGCGAGATCACCGCCAGTCCGCGGGCAATGCGAGCGCTCTCCCGGTACCAGCCGGCGCGGTCGGATTCCCCGCCCTCCACGCTGGACCGGCGCACGGCGATGAATGTGACCGGCACGTGGCGCCGCATTAACTCCGAGATCGCCCGATACGCATCCTTCTCGAAGCGCGGGCCTGCCGCCAATCCCGTCGCGGGATGGAGGCCCTGCGCCAATCGCGCCTCGCGTCGCTGCTCCAGACGGTCGGTGACGCGCGCACGCAGTTCCGCTGGAGCGAACGGCTTCGCCAGGAACTCATCCGCCCCTGCCCGCAAGGCATCGTCGCGGGTTGCCATGTCGGTGGAGGCCGACATCAGGATCACCGGCAAGTCGGCGTAGCGGCGCTGCGCGCGCACGAGCTTGACCAGTTGAATGCCGGTCACCCCAGGCATCGAGATGTCCATCAGTACGAGCGACGGCGAGGTGGCATCGAGTTGTGCGACCAGCCGCGTCGGGTCGTCGAGCGTCTCGACGCGAAACTCTGGTTCGGCGAAGACAGCGCGCACGAGGTACTCGACCATCGGATCGTCATCCACCACGAGCACCGTGGCGCCACTCCATCCCGATTGCGAGAGCAGCAGATCGCCGACGTCGAAGACGGCGTCCAGGCTCTCGCTGATGTCCACCACATGCACCCCGGCACTCGCGGCGTCCGCCGCGCGGGCGCCCCACGCGCGCGTTTCCAATTCGAGGATGGGGACACCCAGGCTCGTGGCACACTCGCCGACGCTCGCAGACGCCGGCGCGCGAATCATCACCAGTCGTGGCGCCAACTCGCGCAGCCGGGCCTCGTCGCAGGCGACCAGCGGCACGGTCACCAGCGTGTACCCGCGGAGCGTCGCCTCCTCCTGCATCCGCGCCGCAAGCGCGGAATCGTCATCCACCAGCACAATCACGCGCCCGGCAACGCCGCCACGCTCGCCTTCCGCAGGCTCCTCCAGCGCGAGGCCCAAGGCCGCCACGAAGTTCTCGACCAGCGTACCGCGACGCGCGACGTCGAGTTGCGGCTCCGACGACCAGCGTACCGCACGATCCTCAAGCGCTTTGGCGATGCGATTGGCTTCCATGAACCCGAAGCTCCCCGCCGTGCCGCGAATGCGATGCAATTCACGCCGGAGCGATTCAAGCGTGGCCACATCGTCCGGCGCCTCCGTCAGCCTGCGCGCCATGTGGCGAAACGCCTCAAGCATCGTTTCGCTGCTTGCCTTGTAGCGTGCCCGCAAGTCGCGCATGGCATCGGCGAACGGATCGTGATCGAGCGCCTCGGTCACGACGTCCGCTCCCCATCGAAATGCGCGCGCACCTCGGCCGCCAGCGTCATCGGGTTGAACGGCTTCGTAATCACGCCGATCGCGCCCAGCGACTTGAGTTCCTCCACTTCGGCGGGGTGCACCTTCGCCGTCATGAAGATCACCGGGATGCTCGCCGTCGCCGCGTCCGCTCGCAGGGATGCCAGCGTCGCGGGCCCGTCCATACCGGGCATCATGACATCCAGCAGAATGCAGTCGGGGGCGAACCCAGTGGCCACCGACACGGCATCGCGCCCTGAACTGCACACTTGCACGGACAGTCCGCCCACGGTCTCGAGCGCGAGCGTCGCGATCTGCTGAATATCCCGGTCGTCCTCTACGTACAGGACGCGGGTCAGTTGCACCTTTGGCATCAGAATACTCTCACTGGCAGCGAGCTATTGTCTCACGGTGCCGTCGCACCGCGGTCCCGGCGGGTCAACCGGCGAATCGTCGTCAACAACTGGTCATTTGTCGTCAGCGTCTTCACCAGCGCGGCGGAGACCGACGACTCGATGTCAGAGGGAATCGCCCGTCCGGAAAACACGAGAACCGCCGGCGCTGGCACGAGGGCATTGACGGCATCGAGCAGATCGCGTCCGGCGCCATCGGGCAGGCCGAGGTCCAGAAGCACGAGGTCGTATCGTTCGAGACGCAGAGCCGCCTGGGCTTCAGCCAGTGATGCGACCGGCGTAACGTCAGCTTCATTGGTCAGCAGGCTCCGTACGACTTCGCGCAGGTCGGCGTCGTCCTCGACGTGCAGAATGCGCGCCCTGCCACCCGTCGCCGCCATGGCTCGACGCAACGCCGCCGCGAGGCGCGCACGGTCGATCGGCTTACTGATCCAATCGATGACGGCGACGCCACCGTTGAGCGCCAACCGGCCGCTCTGCGCGTTGGCCGAGACGACGATCACCGGAAGTGCCGCAGTCGCGACGTCGGCACGCAAGTCGCGAATCAAGTCGGCCCCACTGCGGCCAGGGAGTCCGAGATCCACCGTGATCGCGTCATAGGCCGCGGCACGCACCATGCCCCACGCACGTTCGGCATCGTACGCGACGTCCACCTCGTAGCCGTCTTCTTCGAGCATCAGCTTGAGGAGACGCGCCACGTCGACGTCATCTTCGCACACCAGGACGCGGGCCCGTCCGTCCGTGGGCCCGGTGGGCAGCGCCTCGCGCGACGTGATCGACACGACCGCCGGCAGGTGCACCGAAAATGTGGTGCCGTCACCCGGCGACGACACGAAGTCGATGGCGCCATTCATGCATTCCACCATCGCCTTCGCGATACTGAGGCCGAGACCCGAACCGCCCTTCTGGCGCGTGTCAGACGAGTCCGCCTGCGAGAATTTCTGAAAGATGCGGCCGTGGAACTCGACCGGGATTCCCGATCCGTAGTCGCGCACAGCGATCGACACGCGCCCACCCGCGAATGTGGAGGACACCTCGACCGTCGAGCCGGACGGTGAGAACTTGGCGGCGTTCGATATCAGGTTGGACAACACCTGCTGAAATCGATCCGCGTCGACGGTGACGTCCACGATCGCGGCGCCCGGCATGAGGGCGAGACTGACGCCGAGTGGCGTCGCATACGCCCGGTTGGCCTCGATCGCCTGGGTCAGTAGCGGCGCAAGGGCACACGGTCGCATGTCAAAGCGCATCTGCCCCGATGCGGCCTTGTCGAGGTCGAGCATGTCATTGATCAGGCGCACGAGGCGACGCGCGTTGTTGTGTGCGATGTCGAGGAGCGCCGTCACCGGCGGCGCGAGTTCGCCGACTGCACCGCCGGTGACCAGCCCCAACGACCCCACAATGGACGTGAGCGGCGTGCGCAGCTCGTGACTGACGGTCGAAATGAACTCCTGCTTGGCGCGCTCGAGCGCCCGACGCTCCGTGAGGTCGTAGGCAATGCCGAGAAACCCCCGAACAGAACCATGCGCGTCGCGCAGCGCCGACACCGCGAGCAGCACCGGCAGCCGCGTCCCGTCCTTCCTGATGTACGTCCATTCATGCTCGTCCGGCGGTCCGAGCACGGCTTTCGCCACGAACGCGTCGAACCCCGGCCCGACAGGCTTGCCGAGTTCCTCGGTCAACTCCGCGGCGCGCTTCACGACCTCTGACCCATCGTGGAACAGCCCGGGGTTCGCCTTACCCTCAACTTCGCTGCGCGCGTAGCCAAGCATGCGCTCGGCTGCGGGGTTGAACACGAGGATCGTACCGCTGGGGTCGGTCGAGATGATGCTGTACGCCGCGCCGTCGAGAATGGCGCGCTGCAGGGAGAGCGTCTCGTTCAGTTGCGTTTCCACGGCCACGCGGTCGCTGATGTCGCGCGTGATACCCGCAAAACGTCGACCGCTTTCCAGCGGGACCTCGCTGACGCCCAGTTCCAGTGGAAACGTCGACCCATCCTTCCGGCGCCCAACCACCGTGCGGCCGATGCCGATGACGCGGCGCTCGCCGCTCGTCACGAACCGGCCGAGATAGCCGTCGTGTTCCGAGTGGTACGGCTCCGGCATCAACATCTTGACGTTCTGCCCGACGACCTCTGCGGACGAGTAGCCGAACATGCGGATCGCGGCCGGATTCACCGACTCAATGATGCCGGCCTCCGTGATCGTGATGAGTCCGTCGACCACGTTGTCGCGAACGGCCTCGAGATACCGCTGGATCTCGCGTGCCTTGACTGCCGCCGAGAGTTCCCGCGTTACGGTGAGTTCGCGCTCGGCCCATCGGGCGATTGCGCGAAGCTGTGCCATCTCCGTCTCGCCAAAGGTCCGCGGCACGTGATCGATGAGGCACAGGGTGCCGACCTTGTGCCCGCCGGGCGCGGACAGCGGCATGCCGGCGTAGAACACGACGTGCGGGGGTCCCGTGACCAGCGGGTTGTCGCTGAATCGTGCGTCGACCAGCGCATTCTCCACGACAAAGACGTCATCGCCGAGGATGGCGTGCCCGCAGAACGAGACATCGCGCGGCGTCTCGGGCGCGTCGAGCCCCTGTCGGGACTTGAACCATTGTCGGTTGGCGTCCACCAGAGATACAAGCGCGATCGGCACACCGAATAGGTGTTGAACGGTGCGCGTGATGGCGTCGAACCGCTCTTCCGCTGGCGTGTCAAGTATGCCAAGGCCACGCAAGGCATTGAGCCGGGCATCCTCATTTGCTGGCGAAGCTGGTGGCTGCATCGTGCACCGCGCTGATGAAAGAAGTGGTCCCTCGCTGCCGCCACTCCCACTGCCGTGGAGAGCCGCCTTCTCAGGCTACCGAGCACACGGCACTATTGCCGACTAGAAGACAAACTTAAGTCCCGCGCTGACCGTCGTGCTAGAACGCGTGTTCCCCGGCGTCAACTCCTCGCCATCGTACCCGAGCAGCCAGGTGGCGAGCAGCTGCGACGACAGGCCCGTGGATCCGTTGACGGACAGCGAGACCGCATGCACGCGCCCCACCGCGTCGGGGGTGATGCGGTCGGTCGGGCTGTTGCCGTAACTTCCACGCACGCCGACCCAGTGGTCGCCATCCTCATAGTAGCGGCGCGCCGTGAGTCCGGCAGACGCCGAGAGCCCCCCGTCCTTCGAGCGCAGGAAAGGCCGCAGCGATAGCCAGTAGTTGCCGAGGTACTTGCCGACTGTGCCGGTGAGAAGCGTTACGGGCGAACCGGCGAACTGCAGTTGCCGAAAACCGGCCGACGCCTCCCAGGCACCCGGCAGCGAGGTGAACACCTCGCCACCGGCCCGCCATTCGGGGAAGATGGCAGCGTTGCTGTAGCCCGCATTCAGGTACAGGTAGACCCTGTCGCTCAGGCGGGGATACGCGTCCACTTCGACCAGCGCCCCATCCGTGGCAAAGCGGTTGGCGTAGTTGACGCGGACGATGAAGGTGCCAGCGGCCGAATGGCGAGACAACGCGACCGACGCCAAGCGCCACGGATCGGTGCCGCCTGAGAACGAGACGTAGCTGACGTCGGCGACGGCGGCAACGGTCGTCGCCACTGGCGTTCGGGCCATGGCAGCATCCTGCGCACCCAAAGACGGGGGCATCGCCACCGTCAGCACCATCAAGACGCTTGCGTCGCACAGGGACCTACGCAGATCGCACAT
>Ga0334722_10003623_pt1 | contig 16504 bp, 10 predicted proteins | sample C3_bottom_MG_FD_207210 | JGI IMG/M metagenome (GOLD analysis project Ga0334722, IMG submission 207210) | Sediment microbial communities from Yellowstone Lake, YNP, Wyoming, USA - C3_bottom | ecosystem: Environmental > Aquatic > Freshwater > Lake > Sediment | place: USA: Wyoming | collected...
ACGAAATCGTTAACGGCCGTCAGTTGCTTTGCTTTCATGCGGGCACGGTCTCCTTCTTCGGCGCTTTAGCTCGGCAGCCCGGACCGGCGTGCGTCATCTCGAGCAGGAACTTCTGCATGTCCCAGGCCCCGGTGGGGCAGCGCTCGGCGCACAGGCCGCAGTGCAGGCACACGTCCTCGTCCTTGGCCATGATGCGGCCGGTCTTGAGCGTGGACGACACGTAGAGGTCCTGGGCGAGATTGGTCGCCGGCGCATTCAGCCGCGAGCGCAGGTCCGAGCCGTTGACGGTGAAGGTGATGCAGTCCATCGGACAGATATCGACGCAGGCGTCGCACTCTATGCACTTGGTGTTGGAAAACACGGTCTGCACGTCGCAATTGAGGCAGCGCTCCGCCTCCTTGAACGCCGTGGCGCGGTCGAAGCCGATCTCGACTTCGATCTTGATGTTCTTCAGCGTCTGCTTGGCGTCGCGCCAGGGCACCTTGTAGCGGCGGTCGAGCGCGATCTCGTTGTCGTAGCTCCACTCGTGGATGCCCATCTTCTGCGACATCAGATGCACCATCGGCGGCGGCCGCTGCGACACATCCTCGCCCTGGCACAGCTTGTCGATGGAGACCGCGGCCTCGTGGCCGTGGGCGACGGCCCAGATGATGTTCTTCGGCCCGAAAGCCGCGTCGCCGCCGAAAAACACGCGCGGCGCGGAGGACTGCAGCGTCGCCTTGTCGACCACCGGCATGCCCCATTCGTTGAATGCGATGCCGCAATCCTTTTCGATCCAGGGAAACGCGTTTTCCTGGCCGACCGCGACGAGGACGGTGTCGCATTCGAAGTGCTGGTCAGGCTCGCCTGTCGGCCTCAGGCTGCGCCGGCCTTTGTCGTCGAATACCGCCGCGACTTTTTCGAAAGTGATGCCGGTGAGCCTGCCTTTGTCGTGGGTGAATTCCTTCGGCACCAGGAAATTGAGGATGGGGATGCCCTCGTGGATCGCATCCTCCTTCTCCCACGGCGAGGCCTTCATCTCGTCGAAGCCGGAGCGCACGATCACTTTCACGTCCTCGCCGCCGAGGCGCTTGCTCGTGCGGCAGCAGTCCATGGCGGTATTGCCGCCGCCGAGCACGATGACGCGCTTGGCGATTTTGTCGATATGGCCGAAAGACACGTTGGCGAGCCAGTCGATGCCAATGTGGATGTGCTTGGCCGCTTCCTTGCGCCCGGGAATGTCCAGGTCGCGTCCGCGCGGCGCGCCCGAGCCGACGAAGATCGCGTCATAGCCCTCGGCCATCAGCGCTTTCATGCTGTCCACGCGCTTGCCGGCGCGAAATTCCACGCCAATGCCGAGGATATAGCCGACTTCTTCGTCGATGACTTCCTCGGGCAGGCGAAAGCGCGGGATCTGGCTGCGTATCATGCCGCCCGCCTTGGCCTCGCCGTCGTAGACGACGACATGGTAGCCGTGCGGGGCGAGATCGCGCGCCACGGTGAGCGACGCCGGTCCGGCGCCGACGCAGGCGATGCGCTTGCCGTTCTTCTTTTTCGGCGCCACGGGCAGGCGCGCGCGGATGTCTAGTTTGTTGTCGGCGGCAACGCGTTTCAGGCGGCAAATCGCGACCGGTTCCTTCCTGCCCGCAGGCGAGCCCGGATCCGCGGCCTCGTCCTCGACGCGGCTGCGGCGGCAGGCCGGTTCGCACGGCCGGTCGCAAGTGCGGCCGAGGATGCCGGGAAAGACGTTGGACTGCCAGTTGACCATGTAGGCGTCGTCGTAACGGCCCGCGGCGATCAAACGGATGTATTCAGGTACGGGGGTATGGGCGGGGCAGGCCCATTGGCAGTCTACAACCTTGTGGAAATAATCTGGCGCGCCAATATCTGTCGGCTTCAATCAATCTGCTCCTTCTCTCGCGCCGGCCAGGGCTCCAACATTGGAGCGACCTCGGAATCACACCGCGGGATCGCAAGCCGGGGCCGCGCAGGAGGGCGTGATTCTACTCTTGGACCAGCAGGGTGAAAAGCTCCTTTTACAGGCTTTTCCGGCCATCCCGAACGACCCCGATAATGACCTACAAAATGCCAGGGATTGCCCTGCTCCAGCGGTCCGCGCCGCAAGCGCCGGCCAGCTCAGCGCTCCTTGCCGCCTCGGCCGGCGCTGCGCCTGCCGCGTTCCAGCCCGCCCTGACGGCGCGCGTGGTCCTCAAGCTGCATTTCGGCCGCCTTGAACGCTTCGCGCACGGCGACGCGCACATCCTTCCCGTGTTCGCGATTGACCACGACCTCCGCCCCCGGCAGGGTGATGGCCAGGCCCACCGCGAGTTGCACGCCTTGCTGCTTCGGCCGATGCACGGCCTCGGCGATCACGCGCCAGGTCAGGACGCCTTCGTAGATCTGATCCAGCTTGCGCGCTTCTTCGACGATGAAACGCTCCAATTCGTCGGAATGAGGGATTCCGCGCAAGACGAGTTCTACGGAACTGCCCATCGCTGCTGCTCCTGTGGAGAACGTTTGGCGGACTGTGGAAAACCACCGAACCGGCCGGAAAATGACGGGCGCACCCATCATCGCGTTCTCCTCCGGTCAAGGGGATTTCATCCTAGCGGCAATCGTTGCAGCGCTGTTGACAATGGTCAAAAAATCGCCGCATTGCCGGAATGGGCGCCGCGAACGGCATCGACCGTACAATCCGAAGTGCCGCAGAGCAATCTCTTTTATACTGTTGCCCACCTAGGGGATTACATTGCAGCAACATTCCGCCCAGCCGCAGCAACATGCAGGCATCGCCCCGTCGCGGCCAAATCCGGCGCCGAAGCTGCGCGATTTGGTGCTCGGCCTGGGCGCGCTGGCGGTGTTGTCGGTGCTGCTCGGCACCGCGCTCAGCCTGTGGCGCATGCACGTGGACGTGACCCAGCGCGCCGAAGATCACTTGCGCGGCCTGGCGCAGGTTCTGGGCGTGCAGACGCTGCGCTCCATGTATTCCGTGGACACGATCCTCAAGGCCGCCGCGGAGGACGCGCAGCGCTCGGTGCAGCACGGCCGGATCATCGGCTCCGAAGCCTTGTACAAGCACCTGGGCGAAACCATTTCCGGCACGCCCTTCGTGCGCGCCCTCATTGTCACGGACGCGAGCGGCAGGCTGCTTGTGCACACGGCGCGCTTTCCCTCGCCGCCTGCCGATTACAGCCGCCGCGACTATTTTCGCGAACACCGTGATAGCCAGAAATTCAGCGTAATCGTTTCGTCGCCGCTGAGCAGCGGGCCGGGCGACAAGCCGAGCATCCCCATCAGCCGCAGGATCGATGACACGTTCGGAAATTTCCTCGGCGTCATCGCCGCCGAAATCGACCCGGGCTACTTCCTCTGGTCGCAGAACCTGCAGGAGCTGGGGCCGGAGGGCGCGGTGCGCCTGCTGCGCAAGGACGGCGTGATGCTGACCGGTTATCCGCAAGCGCTCGCCAACGCCGCCAGCTATTACCGCGGCTCCGCCTCGCTTGCGGAGGGCATAGAGCCCGGTCGCGCGCTGATCCAGCATACGGATTCGGCGATCCGCGGCGAACGCGTCAGGGCGATTTACCGGCTCGAGGAATATCCGCTGGCCCTGACCGTGGCCACGTCCACGAATTTCATCCTGCAATCGTGGCGGCGCAGCGCCTGGCTGTTCGGCGGCATCGCCACTCTCACCGCGCTGTTTCTCGGCCTGATGACGCTGTGGCTCGCGCACCAGCTGCGCATCGACCAGCAACTGAAACTGGTGGTCATAGAGTCGCAAGAGCGCCTGCACGCCATCATCCAATCCGCGATGGACGCGATCATCACCCTGGACGAGAAGCAGCGCGTCGTACTGTTCAACACCGCGGCCGAACAGATCTTCTGCTGCGCCAGCGCAGAGGCGGTCGGCGCGGACATCGGCCGCTTCATCCGCGGGAACCTGTTTGCGCCGCAGCCCGGGCACGCCGCCGGATTCGAAGCCGGCGGCGCGCCGATGCGCAAGATGGCACAGCATCTGGAACTCACCGGAGTGCGCGCGGGGGGCGAGGAATTTCCGGTCGACGCCTCCGCGTCCCAGGTGCAGCTGCGCGGCGCGGACCTGTATATCGTGATCTTGCGCGACATCACCGAGCGCAAGCGCGTAGAGGCGGCGCTGCGCGCGAACGAGCAGCGCTATCGAACCCTGTTCAGTCAGGCGATGGACGGAATACTGCTGCTGGACGGAGAAGGAAACGTGGTCAGCGTCAACGACTCGTTCGCGCGCATGCACGGCTACACCGTGGATGAACTGCTCAACATGAACCTGCACGCGCTCGACACTCCGGAAACACTGGCGCTGGCCGGCAACAGGATCGCGCGCATCCTGGCGGGGGAGTCGCTCGGATTTGAAGTGGAGCATTACCACAAGGACGGCCATGTCATGCCGATGGACGTCGCGACCTCGAGCATCGATATCGACGGCAAGCTGTACATACTCGCATTTCATCGCGACATCACCGAGCGCAGGCGCTCCGAGGACCGCCTCAGGCGCTCGCAGCAGGAGTTGCGCGGGCTGTCCAAGGCGGCCAACGAAGCGCTGGAGGCCGAACGCCGGCGCACCGCGCGCGAGCTGCACGACGAACTCGGGCAACTGCTCACCGCGCTCAAGATGGACCTTGCGTCGCTGCGCTCCGCCTTGCCGCCGCAGGAACAGGATCTGGCCAAGCGCGCCGAAGCCATGAGCGCGATGCTCGATACCACGATTGCGGCGACGCGCCGCATCGCCGCCGATCTGCGCCCGCTGATGCTGGACGATCTGGGCCTGGCCGCGGCGCTCGACTGGCTGACGCACAATTTTTCGAAACACACCGGCATTGCCACCGATCTGGTGATCGACGACGCGGTGGCCCAGGTGCCCGAACCGATAGCCTCCGCCCTGTACCGCATCACCCAGGAGTCGCTCACCAACGTAACCAAGTATGCGCAAGCCAGCACGACGGAGGTTCGCCTGGAGCGGGACGGCGACTGGGTGCAGCTTACGGTGCGCGACAACGGCCGCGGCATAGCCGCGTCCGATCATAATAAACAGGGCACCTTCGGCCTGATCGGCATCCGCGAGCGCGTGATGCTGCTCGCCGGCGAAGTCGACATCAGGGGCGAGCCCGGTAGCGGCAGCGAAGTCCGCGCGCGCATCCCGCTCGCCGCTGCGCAGGCACAGGAGGAAATCACATGACACGCATACTCATCGCCGACGATCACGCCATAGTCCGAGACGGCCTGCGCCGCATTCTGCAGGGCGCGCCGGGGCTGGAGGTCGCGGGCGAAGCCGTGGACGGCGACGAGGTCATGGCGCGGGTGCGCGAAGGCGGCTTCGGCTTGTTGCTGCTCGACATGTCCATGCCCGGGAAAAGCGGCATCGATCTGATCAAGTGGGTGAAGGCCACGCGGCCGGAGCTGACCGTGCTGGTGCTGTCCATGCATCAGGAGGAGCAATATGCAGTACGCGCAATTCGCGCCGGCGCCTCCGGCTACGTGACCAAGGAAAGCGCCTCGTCGCTGCTGGTGGCGGCGATCCGCAAAGTCGCCGATGGCGGCCTGTACATCAGCCCCGGCGTGGCCGAGCAACTCGCGCTCACGCTCAGGCCGCAGACCGCCGACCTGCCGCACACCACCCTGTCCGACCGGGAGTACGAGGTGTTCGGCCTGCTGGTGTCGGGCGCCACCATCAGCGACATCGCCGTGCGCCTGCATCTGAGCGGCAAGACCGTGAGCACGCACAAGGCGCGCATCCTCGAGAAAATGAGCGTCGATAGCGTCGCCGATCTAGTGCGCTATGCCATGCTGCACAAGCTGTTCGACGCGCGCGACGAATAGCGCTGCGCAGCCTAGGACCGGCGAATGCCTTACGTCCGAGCTAGGGGAGCAGGCGGGCTTGCGCCCTGAAGGCGCTCGCCGCTTCGAGCGATATCCAGTCGTTTTGTCCATTATTTACAGCCTCTAAGCCGCGCCAGCCGCTGCCCGCCCGCCGCGGCACGTAGGCATCGCCCTACCCCGGTTCCGCCAAATCCGACGCCCTGTATCAGCCAGCGCCTATGGCGAGCGGCAGCACCCCTGTCCCATACTTCATTCAACAACAAGAACACGCAACCAGACAGCAGGGTTGCCGCGCGGCGGGGGCCGGTGGAAGCCGCGCGGCACGAGATGAACAGCAGCTTCTTCGGCGATGGGCAAACATGCATACGACGCAGCACGCGGCACCACTTTCGGTTTTCCTGGTCGAAGACTCGCTCGCGATCCGCGCGCGACTGGCGCAAACCATACGCGACATCTGCGGCACCGATCTGGTCGGCGAGGCCGGCACGGTCGGGGATGCGATAGCGGGCATACGCTCCACGCATCCGGGCGCGGTGATTCTCGACCTGCAGCTGGAGGACGGCAGCGGCCTTGATGTGCTCAGGGCGGTGCACCCGGCTGCGCCCGAGATGCACGTCGCGGTGCTCACGAATTACGCAACCGACCAGCACCGGCGCGCGTGCATGAGCGCGGGCGCGGAATTCTTTCTGGACAAATCCTCCGATTTCCCACGCATACGGGAAATCGTCCAGGGGTGGCGGCAGCAAGCCGGCGCCGCCCCGCTGGAACACTAGAACCACGGCAACTCGAACTTCAATGAAATGGAGCAAATCATGACCACCTCGACGTCGCACTATGATGCATTCGATATCGGCGACATAGACACGGAGGCCTCACCCCTGCAGGACCACGAGGGCGCCAATATTTCGGTGCGCGACCTCACGCGCCTGCTGCACATCGACTGCCCGGACGACGTCTGGCTTGCACGCACCGTGTTCGCCCTGCGCCGGGTGCACGAGGGCGAGTCGCTGGTGCGCGCCGGCGACAAGTTCCATTCCCTGTACGTGGTGCGTTCCGGCTGCTTCAAGACCGTCTACACCGACCTTTCGGGCAGCGAACAGGTGCTCGGTTTCCCCATGAGCGGCGACCTGATGGGTGCGGACGGCATCGACAGCGGACATTACGGCTCCACCGCGATCTCGCTCGACACGAGCGAGGTGGTGATTATTTCGTTCGCAAGCCTGACGCGACTCGCGGAAGAATGCCCCAAGCTGGAGGCGATGCTGTATCGCGTGCTGAGCCGTGAGCTGGTGCGTACGCACAACGTGGCCTGGACCCTGGGCACGCTGGGCGCGGAAGGCCGGGTGGCGGCATTCCTGCTCTCCCTGTCAGCCAGACTGGGCGCGCTCGGCTATTCGCATTCCTCGTTCAATCTGCGCATGACGCGCCAGGAAATCGGCAGCTATCTCGGCTTGAAACTGGAAACCGTGAGCCGGGCGCTGTCGGCGCTGAACACCTCGGGCGTGATCCAGGTGCATCAGCGCAGGATAGACATCATCGATGCCGCAGGCCTGCACAGCGTGGTCGACCCGGCGGCCGGCGTCGCGGCAACGCCCTTGCCGCAGGCCAAGCCGAGCACGCTGCCAGCGGCGGCCGACAAGCGCGCGCGCAAGCCGCAGTTCACGACCAAGCTCGGCTGGCAGCAGCTCGCCGCGGCCTGAGCCGACATCGCCGCCTGACGCTATATCAACGCGGCGAATCCCCTATACCCCGGTACCAGCCATGAGCGCGGCGTCGGGGAAGAGAGCGAGCGTCCTGCTGGTCGAAGCGGCGCTGCGCATCCTGCGGCCGGGGGCGGCATGAGGCGCGCAGCCGCGATCGGCAGCGCAGCGAACTCGACGCCCGTTCAATGGCTACTGCTCACTGCGGCCCTGCTGATCCTAGGCGGGGTGATGGGCCTGAATACCTACTCCGAACACGGCAGCATCGATACCAGCGAACGCGAGCGGCTGGCGACACAGGCGAGGGTCATCGACGAGAATCTCGGGCGCCAGCTGCGTGCGACCAATCTGGCGCTGGACTCGATCCGCAGCGACCTGCCTGCGCTGAAGACGAAAAAGGACGGCAATGCGCTGATCAATCATCGCCTGCACACCATGGGCGAGGCCATGCCCGGCGTACGCACGCTGCTCATTCTCGATGCGACCGGCACGATAACGGCGAGCAATCGCGAGGAACTCATCGGCCAGAACTACCGCGAACGCGAGTATTTCCGGATCGCGCGCGAGCGCAACGATCCGGCCCTGCTGCATGTTTCCGCCCCATTCACCACCGGCCTGGGGATATTCGCCATGGCCCTGCTGAAGGTGGTTCCGGATGAACGGGGCGCGTTCGGCGGCCTCATCTCGGCGACCTTGGACCCTGAATATTTCAGCATCCTGCTGGAATCCGTTCGCTATGCACCGGACATGTGGGTGTCGCTGGCCCACGGCGACGGCAGGCTGTTCCTGATGATCCCCAGGCGGCCCGGCATCGAGGGCAGCGATCTGAACAAACCCGGCAGCTTCCGCAATCGACACCTCGAGACCGGCCAGAAGGCAAGCGTGATGACAGGCATCGTGCATGCCACCGGCGAGGAGCGCATGATGGCCCAGCGCATCATCCGACCTTCCGGCGTACCCATGGACAAGGCGCTGGGGGTCGCGGTCGCGCGCGACCTGTCGACTATCTTCAGCACCTGGCGCAAGGATGCTTTGATACGCGCCGGCCTGTTCGGCGCGCTGGTCCTGGTTACGACGCTGGGACTGCATCTCTACCGCCGGCGGCAACTCGCCTACGACCGTCTGGCGGCCGCGCAGGAGGCCGAACGCGCGCGCGCCCAGGCGTCGCTGCGGCAGAGCGAAGCCCGCTTCCGCCAATTGCTGCAGGACATTCCTTCGGTCGCCGTGCAAGGCTACGGGCCGGACGGGACCACGCATTACTGGAACCGCGCCTCGGAACGGCTGTACGGCTACAGCGCGGACGAGGCGATCGGACGCAAGCTGCTCGACCTCATCATTCCGCCGGAGATGCAGCAAGGCGTGCGCGCAGCCATGCAGCAGATGTTCGAAACCGGGCAGCCGATCCCGGCGGGAGAGCTCTCTCTCCTGCGCAAAGACGGATCGAGGGTGGAGGTGTTCTCCAGCCACGCCTATGCGCATGTTCCGGGGCGGGCGCCCGAGATGTTCTGCGTGGATATCGACCTCTCCGAGCGCAAGCGGGCCGAGGCGGAGATCCTGCGCTCGAATGCGGAGCTGGAGCAATTCAGCTACAGCATCTCGCACGACATGCGCCAGCCCCTGCGCATGATCTCGAGCTACCTGCAGCTGCTCGAACTGGGGCTAACCGGCAAGCTGGATGCCGAGCAGCGCGAATACCTCAATTTCGCCGCCGACGGCGCGAGAAGGCTCGACCAGATGCTGGTGGCGCTGCTCGAATACTCGCGCGTCGGCCGCAAGGGCGAACCGCCGGCCTGGGTGGAAAGCCGGGCCCTGCTCGACGAAGCCCTTCTCTACCTGCAGCCGGCGATCGCCGAAGCCCGCGCCCAGCTGCGCATCGACGGCGACTGGCCGCGCATCTTTGCGAGCCCGGACGAGTTGCTGCGCCTGCTGCAGAACCTGCTCGGCAATGCGCTCAAATTCCGCATCGCCGGGCGCACGCCGGAAATTGCGGTGAGCAGCCACAGCGTCGACCAGACCTGGCGCTTCTGCGTGAGCGACAACGGCGCCGGCATCATCCCCGACCAGATCGGACGGCTGTTCCAGGTGTTCCAGCGCCTGCACAACCGCGCCGAGTATGAGGGCACAGGCATCGGCCTGGCACTGTGCCGCAAGATCGCCGAACACCATGGCGGCCGGATCTGGGTCGAGTCTCCGGGCGCGGGACGGGGCAGCAGCTTCCATGTGGAACTTCCGCTCGCGCGCGAGGCGGCCGCGCAGCTTGAAACCGCGCTGCCGGAAACGGCGGATTGAACGATCCCATGTGCAAGGGCCAGTCATGAGCGAGCAGCGCAAGCTGCGGGTCCTGGTGGTGGACGACGAACCCGGGGACGCGCGCCTGATGCAGCTGGCCTTGCGCAACAGCGGCTTCGCCATCGAGACCAGCGTGGCCGGCGACGGCGTCGAGGCACTGCAGCTGCTGCGCCGCCAAAGCGAGCGCTTTCGTGCTGCGCTGCGACCGGACCTGATCCTGCTCGACCTCAAGATGCCCGGCCAGAGCGGCCTTGGATTTCTCCAGGCGCTGAAGCAAGACGAGCGCCTGCGCGCGATTCCGGTGATCGTCGTCACCACGTCCATGCTGGAGTCCGACGTGCTCGCGGCCTACCGCTGCGGCGCTGCCGGTTATGTGCCGAAATCCGCGGATCTGAACGAATTCATGGCCGCGATCAACACCCTGGGGCAGTACTGGTTTCGCCTGGCGCGGCTGCCGCTGAACTGCGAATGAATTCACCATGAATAGCCGTCTGGCAACCGCTTCTGGACCACCCACTGCGCGCGACGAGCTGAACGCTTCGACTCCCGTCGACGGCATCGCGCCCGGCTGGCGCGGCGCCCTGTTGTATCTCGCCCTGATCGGCGCGGGCCTGGCCGGCAATTATTTCAACTATCCGATCTTTCTCAACGTCGACTTCTTGTTCGGCAGCATTTTCGCGCTGGTGGCCTTGCAGTTGTTCGGCCTGGGCCGCGGCATCGTCGCCGCCGCCTGCATCAGCGCCTATACCTATCTGCTCTGGAATCATCCCTACGCCATCGTCATCATGACAGCCGAGGTCGCGTTTGCTGGCTGGCTGGTCCGCCGGCGCAAGCTCGGACTGGTGCTGGCCGTGGCCCTCTACTGGCTTTGCATCGGCATGCCCTTGGTCTATTTGTTCTACCACGAAGTGATGCAGGTCCCCATGGGCAGCGCCACGATCGTGATGACCAAGCAGGCGGTGAACGGCATCAGCAATGCGCTGCTGGCGCGGCTGATCTTTACCGGCTTTGCGCTGCGCTCGCGCACTGCGCTGATCGCCTACCGCGACATCGTCTATAACCTGTTGGCATTTTTCGCGCTGTGCCCGGCGCTGATTCTGCTGATGGTCGCAAGCCGCAGCGATTTTACCGAAACCGACCGCAACATCCGCGCCGGACTGCAGCAGAAGAGCCTGAGCGTGGGCAACCGACTCGAAGTCTGGGTGCAGAACCGGGCCAATGCCATCATCAAGCTGGCCGAGCTAGCCGCAACGCTGAGCCCGCCGCAGATGCAGGCTCGACTGGAGCAGGCGCACGCGTCAGATGTCAACTTCCTGCGCATCGGACTCGCCGACAAGAACGCCGTCACGATCGCGTTTTCTCCCCGGATCGACGAACTGGGGCACAGCAACATCGGCAGAAACTACTCGGATCGTCCATTCGTCGCGAGGCTCAAGCAGATTCTCAAGCCCATGCTGTCCGAAGTGTATATGGGGAGGGCCGGCGTGCCGGCGCCGTCGGTCAATTTGCTCGCACCGGTGCTGGATCGGGGCGCATACAACGGTTACGTCGCCGGCATCCTGAGCCTGGACCAGGTGCGCAACTACCTCGAAAAGAGCGCGGAGAGCGACACCATGCTCTATACCCTGCTCGACAAGAACGGCAACGTCATCCTGTCCAATCGCAAGGAGCAAACGACGATGACGACGCTTGCGCGCGGACCGGGAAGCCTGAATCGCCTCGACGACAAGCTGTCTCAGTGGGTGCCGGCCCTGCCGCCCAATATTTCCATCATGGAGCGCTGGAAGTCGTCGTTCTATGTGGTGGAATCCCCGGTCGGAAACCTGGCCGAATGGAGGCTGGTCCTGGAGCAGCCGGTGGCGCCGTTTCAGAAAGCGCTCTACGCGCGCTATGCCGATGCGCTGGCGCTGGTGTTCCTGATCCTGCTCGCGGCGCTGGCGCTGGCCGAATTCCTGAGCCGAAAAGTCGTTTCGACCACGGAGCAGTTGAGCGAGCTGACGCATAACCTGCCGGCCACGCTGGACGCGGGCAGGCAGACGGCATGGCCGGAGAGTGCGCAGCTGGAGCTCGATCAGCTGATCCGCAACTTCAAGCAGATGGCCGAAACCCTGGCGGCGCAGTTTCGCGCGAACCGCCAGTTGAATGAAAGCCTCGAGCGGCGGGTGGAGGACCGCACCAACGCGCTGAAGGCGAGCATTGCCGAATTGCAGCGTTCCAACGCCGACCTGGAACAGTTCGCCTACGCCGCTTCGCACGACATGCGCCAGCCGCTGCGCATGATCTCGAGCTACCTGCAATTGCTGCAGACGGATCTGGCGCCCGTGCTCGACAGCGAAACGCGGCAGAACCTCGCCTTCGCCACCGAGGGCGCGCAGCGCATGGACCAGATGCTGTCCGCGCTGCTCGACTATTCCCGCATCGGCCGCATGAGCGAGGCGATGGGCGAAGTCGACAGCCGCGAGATCCTGGATGAGGCACTGCGCGACCTCGGCCCCGCGATCGCGCAAGCCGGGGCCGCGGTGCGCGTGGAAGGCGAATGGCCGCGCCTTCTCGCCAACCGCGACGAACTGCGGCGCCTGTTTCAGAACCTGATCGACAACGGCTTGAAATACCGGCTGGAAGACCGCGTACCCGAGGTCGTGGTATCGGCGCAGGCCGCGGCGGGCGAATGGCGCTGTGCGGTGCGCGACAATGGCGTTGGCCTGCTGCCGGGCCAGGAGGCGCGATTGTTCAAGGTATTCGAGCGCCTGCAACCGCGCAGCCGCTTTCCGGGCACCGGCATCGGCCTCGCGCTCTGCCGCAAGATCGTCGAACATCACAACGGACGCATCTGGGCCGAGTCCTCGGGCGAGAATCGGGGCTGCAGCTTCATTTTCACCCTGCCGATGGCGGGCGACCTCGCGCCTGCGCGCGGGAGCAATGCCGCCAGCGTGGCCGCCGCGCTAGGGGAATCCGCATGAGCGATGCAGTCCAGCAATCGGCTTCGATTCTGGTGGTGGAAGACGACCCCGGCGACTTCGGCCTGGTGCGCGCGCATCTGCGCCGCGCAAGCCAGCAAGGCGATCAGGGCAAGCGCCCGGATGAGCGCGTCGTCTGGGCGAAGACGCTGGCCGAGGGCCTGGCCCTGGCGCGGCGCGACCGACCCGACGTGGTGTTGCTCGATCTGAGCTTGCCGGATTCCTCGGGCTTGGCCACGGTGCGCGCCATTCGCGCCGCCATGCCCGATGTGCCTGTGGTGGTGCTCACCGGGAACGACGACCGGGAACTTGCGCTGGCGGCGCTGCAGACGGGCGCCCAGGACTATCTGGTCAAAGGCCAGTTCGAGCACGATGCGCTGGACCGCGCCGTGCGCCACGCGCTGGTGCGCGCGCGGCTGGAAGCGCAGTTGCGCGAGTCGCAGAAGATGGAGGCCATCGGCATGCTTGCCGGCGGCATCGCGCGCGATTTCAACAACGCGATTGCCACTATTCTTGGCAACGTCGAACTGGCGCGCCAGGACGCGAGCAACTCTCCCCTGGTGCTGCAGAGCCTGGAGGAGATCCGCAGGGCCGGCGCGCGCGCGCGCGACCTGGTGCAGCAAATCCTCACCTTCAGCCGCAGCCAGCCCGCGCAGCGCAAACCGACAGCGCTGGCTGCGGTCGTCGAAGCCGCCGCGCAGCTGCTGCGCGCCACGCTGCCGGCGCGCCTGACGCTGGAGGTGCACTGTGAGGCCGGCTTGCCGGCGGTGCTGGCCGATGCCGCGCAGATCCAGCGCGTGCTGATCAACCTCGCCACCAACGCCATGCAGGCGAGCGGGGACGGCCCCGGTCGCATCGTCATCCGCCTCGACGCAGTAGTGCTCGACGCGGCGCTCGCGGATGCACATCCTGCGCTGCACGCCCTGCACGCGAGGCATCCGGGACGGACGCTGCGCCTGTCAGTGAGCGACGACGGGCCGGGAATGGATCCGGCCACGCTGGCCCGGATCTTCGAACCCTTCTTCACCACCAGGCTGGGCGATCAGGCCACCGGCTTGGGCCTGCCGGTGGTGCACGGTATCGTGCAGGCGCATGCGGGTGCCATCGTAGTGGACAGCGCGCCGGGCAAGGGCACGCGCTTCACCGTGTTCCTGCCGGCAGCCGAGGCGCAGGCCGGCGCGCCGACGCCCGGGGAGCGCGCGAACGCCGCGGCTACGGCCGCGGCCGCCACGCAGGCCGCGCGCCCGGGCGACGCTCAGCGCATCCTCTACATCGACGACGACGAATCGCTGCTATTCCTGGTCCGGCGTCTGCTCGCGCGGCGCGGCTACCAGGTCAGCGGCCACGTCGACCCGGGTGCGGCCCTGGCCGAACTGCGCGCCGATCCGCAGGGCTTCGACCTGGTGGTCACCGACTACAACATGCCGGGCATGTCGGGGCTGGAGGTCGCACGCGCGGTGCGCGCGATCCGGGCTGAGCTGCCGGTGGCCGTGGCCTCCGGTTATATCGACGAAAAGTTGCGCGCCGATGCCTGCGCTGCCGGCGTGAGCGAATTGATATTCAAGGCAGACGCGGTGGAAGATCTGTGCGATGCGTTCGCGCGGCTGGCGCAGACGGCGGCGAAATGAACGCCGCATTCGAGCCGGCGGTGGCGATCCTGGTGATCGAGGACGATCCCGGCGACTTCGGTTTGATCCGCGCCCACCTGCGCCGTGCGGGCCTGATGCGCGACGGCGACCAGGACGGCCCGATCTGGGCGAAGACGCTGGCCGAAGGCGTGGCGCTCGCCCGGCGCGACCAACCGGACGTGGTGCTGCTCGATCTGTCGTTGCCGGATTCTTCGGGACTCGCCACGGTGCGCGCAATCCGCGCCGCCCTGCCCGGAGTGCCGCTGGTGGTGCTCACCGGGCACGACGACCGGCAGCTGGCGCTCGCCTCCTTGAGCGCGGGCGCGCAGGACTACCTGGTCAAGGGCCAGTTTGAGCACGACGCGCTCGGCCGCGCCGTGCGCCATGCCTTGGTGCGCGAACGGCTCGAATCGCGCCTGCGGCTGTTCGAGGTGGCGCTCGATTCCGCCGCGAACGCGATCGTCATCACCGACATCGACGCCCGCATCGAGTGGGCCAACCCGGCTTTCACCCGTCTGACGGGCTATTCCCTGGAAGAAGCGCAGGGCCACCATCCGGGGGCATTGATCCAATCCGGCAGGCAGGGCGAGGCGTATTACCGGCAGATGTGGGAAACCATACGCGCGGGCCAGGCGTGGCGCGGCGAGATCGTCAGCCGCCGCAGGGACGGCCCCCTCTACGACGCATCGCTGGTGATCTCCCCGGTGATCGATGCCGGCGGTGCCATACGCCATTTCGTCGCGATCCTGCAGGACATCACCGAGAGGAGGCGCACCGATCTGGAATTGCAGATCGCCGCGACCGCGTTCGAGTCCCAGGAAGGCATGTTCGTCACCGACGCGGACAAGGTGATTCTCAGGGTCAACCGCGCATTCACCGACATCACCGGCTATACGGCCGCCGAAGCGGTGGGCCGGACCCCGGACCTGCTCGACTCCGGCCGCCACGACGCATCGTTTCATGCCGCCCTGCAGGAACGCCTTGCGCGCAAGGGAAGCTGGCAGGGTGAAATCTGGCACCGGCGCAAGAACGGCGAGGTGCATCCGGAATGGCTGACGCTCACAGCGGTCAGAAACGGCAGCGGGGAGCTGAGCCGCTATGTCGGCACGCTCACCGACATCACCGCGCGCAAGGCGGCGGAAGACGAGATCCGGCAGCTCGCGTTCTACGATCCCCTGACCCTGCTGCCCAACCGCCGCCTGCTGCTCGACCGCCTGCAGCAGGCGCTCGCGGCCAGCGCACGCAGCAAGCGCCTGGGCGCCCTGCTGTTCCTGGACCTCGACAACTTCAAGACGCTCAACGATACGCTTGGTCACGACAAGGGCGACCTGTTGCTGCAACAGATCGCCGAGCGGCTCGCCAGTTGCGTGCGCGAAGGCGACACCGTGGCCCGCCTGGGCGGCGACGAATTCGTGATCATGCTGGAAGACCTGAGCCAGTCCGCCGCCGAGGCCGCGGCCCAGACCGAGATCGTGGGCGAAAAGATACTCGTAGCGCTGAGCCAGCCGTACGCGCTTACCGGGCACGAATACCACAACACCTCGAGCATAGGCGTGACCCTGTTCCGCGATCAGCGCGATACGGTGGAGGATCTGCTGCGGCGTGCCGACCTCGCCATGTATCAGGCGAAAGCGGCGGGGCGCAACACGCTGCGCTTTTTCGATCCCGAGATGCAGGCTGCGGTCAGCGCGCGCGTGGCTTTGGAAGCGGCGCTGCGCGAAGCCCTGCGCCGGCGGCAGTTCGCACTGCACTACCAGTGCCAGGTCGACCGCGCGGGCCGTACCGTGGGGGCCGAGGCACTGGTGCGCTGGCAGCACCCGCAGCGCGGTCTGCTGATCCCGGCGGAGTTCCTTCCGCTGGCGGAAGATACGGGGCTGATCCTGGCCCTGGGCGAGTGGGTACTGGAGGTCGCCTGCGCGCAGCTTGTCGCCTGGGCGCAGCGACCGGACATGAAGCAGTTGACGCTGGCGGTCAATGTGAGCGTGCGCCAGTTCCGCCATCCGCACTACGTGCAACAGGTGCTGGCGGTGCTCGCGCGCACCGGCGCCGATGCGCACAAACTCAAACTGGAACTGACCGAGCGACTGCTCACGATCGACAT
>Ga0334722_10003624_pt1 | contig 16503 bp, 14 predicted proteins | sample C3_bottom_MG_FD_207210 | JGI IMG/M metagenome (GOLD analysis project Ga0334722, IMG submission 207210) | Sediment microbial communities from Yellowstone Lake, YNP, Wyoming, USA - C3_bottom | ecosystem: Environmental > Aquatic > Freshwater > Lake > Sediment | place: USA: Wyoming | collected...
CCCCTCACCCCGGCCCTCTCCTACGAGGGGAGAGGGAGCAGCTATATCCCGCACTTGAGGTGAGGGAGAGAGGGAGGGTAAAAGCATCGGTTGCTTGATCCGTTTCTCGCTGTTCACGAACTCATAGCCGAACCGGCCCCGGTCGCAGAGGAAATAACCGTTCACGTCATGATTGTAGCGGTTTGCGATGCGGCGGATCGTGCCGTACCGCTCACCTGCAAGGGTGTTGCATCCCAGGCCGCAGTGCACGCAGATCGAGGGCGCGGTCTGCAGGTCCCACTTGCGCGCATAGTGCTGTTTCAGCGTTTTGTCGGTGAACACGCCGGTGGGGCAGACCTCGACCAGGTTGCCGCTGAACTCGCTTTCGAGCACTCCGTCCTCATGTCTTCCGAAGTAGACGTGGTCGTGGGCGGAGAACACGTTCAGGTCCCTGCCGCCGGCATAGTCGCGGTAGTACCGGATGCAGCGGTAGCACTGGATGCAGCGGTTCATCTCGTGGTTGATGAAAGGGCCGAGATACTGGTTCCCGTGCGTGCGCTTTTTGAACCGGGTCAGGCGTTCGTTGTGGCCGGTCATGACCGTCATGTCCTGGAGATGGCACTCGCCGCCCTCATCGCACACGGGGCAGTCGTGAGGGTGGTTCAACATCAGGTACTCGATCACACCCTTCCGGAAGGCCTTTGCCTCGTCATCGTCCACCGAGATGCGCATGCCTTCGGCCAGCGGCGTCATGCAGGACATGACGATCTTGCCCCGGGTGTCCTTTTCGTCCTTGAACTGCTTCACCGCGCACTGGCGGCACGCGCCGACAGCGTGCAGCGCCGGATGCCAGCAGAAGTAGGGCAGGTCAAAGCCCAGGGAAAGACAGGCCTGCAGGAGATTCTGGCCGGGCTTGACCTGGTGAGGTTTGTTATCAATATATATTGTGATCATAAAAACCTTTGACACGGATTTGCACGGATCAAAATCCTGATAACGGCGGATAGAACTTGCGCTTTAAAAAACGCGGCGAACAATTTTTAATTTGTCGCCAAAGTTAATCAGAAGACCTACCTTAACGCCAGTAGCCTTAAGGTAATTCATAAGTTGTGCTTCATGAGCTTTCGACAGGGCTGAAACAGCCTTCAACTCGACGAGCACTTTGTCCTCTACGAACATATCAGCAAAGTATTCACCAACAAGTTTTGTTTCAAAATAGACGCTGATGGGTGCCTGCTGGACAGCGTTGAGATTCCTTTGGGCAATCTTGATCATCATGGCGTTTTCGTAGACTTTTTCTGAAAAACCAAATCCCATCTGGTTATATACGTCATAAGCGCATGAAAGGATCTTATCTGTTATCTCAGCATGAAGTAAGTTGTTATCCGATCTTATCATCTTTTAATCCGCCTTTTCCGTGTCTAAGACGTTCTCCACGGGCACTTCTTTTCCCGGATATGTTTTTCAAAATCCTCCCGGAAAAACTTCAACGCGCTCTGGAGCGGCTCGACGGCGCCGGGGGCAAGTGCACAGAAGGTGTTCCCCGGTCCCAGAAGCCTGCACTGCTGCTCGAGGATGGCCATATCTTCCAATTCTCCCCGGCCGTTCTCGATAGCATCGAGGATCTTCACCAGCCACGGCAGGCCTTCGCGGCAGGGTGAGCACCACCCGCAGGATTCGCGGCTGAAGAAGACCTCCAGATTGTGCACGAACCCGACCGGGCAGGTCCGGTCATCAAGAACGGTCATCGTTCCCGTGCCCATGCGGCTGCCTGCCTTTGCCACCGAATCGAAATCCATCGGCACGCTGAGGTGCTCAGGCATGAGAAAATCGGTCGATGCTCCGCCGGGCAATATGCCGCGCATTGCATAGCCTTGCTGCATGCCGCCGGCGTGGTCCTCGATCAGTTCTTCCATGACAGTGCCCATCGGCAGTTCCCAGGCGCCCGGCCTCTTCACTCTGCCGGATACGCCGTAGATCTTGGTCCCGCCGTCAGCGCAGGAACTGAGCGATTTGAACCAGTCAGCTCCGTTGTTGACGATATGCGGGATGTTCGCGACGGTCTCAACGTTATTGACGACCGTGGGCCTTCCCCAGAGGCCGCACAACAACGGAAAAGGCGGTTTTGCACGCGGCACAGCGCGCTTTCCTTCGAGGGCGTTTATCAGCGCGGTCTCTTCGCCGCAGATATATCGGCCCGCGCTGGTATGAATGCGGAGTTCGAGGTTGAAACCCGTACCCAGGATGCTGGTGCCGAGATAGTTCTTTTCGTACGCTTCGGCGATCGCCTTCTTCAGCCGCTTCTCTGCAAGGAAGTATTCTCTGCGCAGAAAGATGAAGGCCTTCTCCGTCTGGGTGGCATACGCGCTCACGATGATGCCTTCGACGACCTGGTTCGGGTCGCTCTCAAGCAGCAGGCGGTCCTTAAAGGCTCCCGGTTCCATCTCGTCGGCATTTACAATGAAGTACCGGGGCTGCGGTACGCTGTTGACGGGCGGCACGAGCCCCCACTTGATGCCCGTGGGAAAACCAGCCCCGCCGCGTCCGCGAAGGTTAGATGCTTTCACCATCGTGACGATGTCCGCAGGCGTCACAGCAAGCGCTTTGCGCACAGACCGGTAGCCTCCGGCCTTCTCATACTCCGTGAGAGAGAGAGGCTCCTGACCTGGGCGGATATTTTGAGTTAAAGGGTGTTCCATGATAGAACCTTAACAGACTACTATCTTTGATACTGAAAAGACGGATGAAAAGCCTGATAAGTGCGGATACAACAGGAAATTGAGCTGTATGATTTATCCGCTCTTATCCGATCGTTAATCCGAGTTTATCTGTGTCAAAGGTGTAGACGTTCCATAATAATAGCGCTTTGAAGGATCCAAGTCTTTGACACAGAAGAGTCGGATGAAAAGCCTGATAAAGGCGGATAAAACAGGAACTTGATCCGAATGACCTATCCGCTCTTATCCGATGTCAAATCCGCTTTTATCTGTGTCAAAGGTTTATTTGTATTTCTCCAGGATCTCGTCAATCATCTCCGGCGTCACCGGGCCGTACAGATCCTCATCCACCAGCATTGCCGGAGCGCGGTCGCACGCACCGAGGCAGGAAGCGGGCAGGAGGGTGAACCGGTTGTCCTGCGTAGTCTCGCCGAACCCGATGCCGAGCTTTGTCCGCAGTAATTCCCGCAGAGGATCGTATCCCAGTGTCCAGCAGACCATGCTGTCGCAGATGGCGATCACGTGTCTGCCGACGGGCTTCCGATAGATGAAGTTGAAGAAGGTCGCGACGCCGTCCAGCTCTGCCGGCGTCATGTCGAGCAAGGCGGCGACGTCCTTGATGCTCGCGTCCGACACCCACCCGCGCCGTTTCTGGACGACCTTGAGCGCCTCGATGCTCGCTGCGGACTTGATGCCGCAGAGCGCGAGTTCGGCGGTGATCTCTTTTATTTCTTCTTCAGTCAGCATGTTCTAAATAGTCCAAACAAGGATCAAATGCCTTTTGACAGGATAACAGGATCAACAGGATAACGGCGGATGAAAGATAGAATCTACTGCTGGTTTTTTAAGCAAAGCAAAGTATTGTTTTTTCTGTTCGCCGCTTGAAATGAATTTATCAGATTTTATCCTGTTATCCTGTCAAAGATTTAAAGACTTCTTTTTCCGATGTTATCCTGTCAAGGAATCTATCTATCCAGGTCAGCAAGAATAAAATCAATGCTTCCTAATATCGCCAGCAGGTCTGCGATCATCATGCCTTTTGCCAGCTTCGGCACCATTTGCATATGCGGGAACGAGGGCGTCCGGATGCGGGTGCGGTAGGAGTGGATGCCGCCGTCGCTGACAAGATAATACCCGTTGCTCCCCTTGGTCGCCTCGATCCCCATGAAGGCCTCGCCGGCGGGGATCACCGGCCCCCAGCTTACGCTGAGAAAGTGGGTGATAAGCGTCTCTATGTCCTTCATTGTTCGTTCTTTGCGTGGCGGTGTAGCAAGAGGATGACTTGACTTGTACGGCCCTTCGGGCATGTTCTTGACGCACTGCTCCACGATGCGCAGGCTCTGGCGGATCTCCTCGATGCGCACTACACCGCGGTCATAGCAGTCCCCGTTTACCGCCGTCGGGATATCGAAGTCGAAGTTCTCGTAGCCGGAATAGGGCCGTTTCTTGCGGAAGTCCCAGTCCATGCCGCAGGCGCGAAGGCCCGGGCCGGTGACCCCCCATTCGATCGCTTCGTCGCGTGTGTAGGCCCCGACGCCTTTTGTCCTGCCTTTGAATATGGCGTTCTGCATCACGATCTTGTCGTACTCGGCAAGCCTCGGCGGAAGGTAGCTCAAAAAATCCTTGATGAGCCGGTCCCATCCCCGGGGAAGGTCCTGCGCCACGCCGCCGATGCGGAACCATTCGGGATGCATGCGGCCTCCGCAGATGGCCTCGACGATGTCGAACACGCGTTCGCGATCGGTGAACATATAGAACACCGGCGAGAAAGAGCCCACGTCCTGGGCGAAGGTGCCGTACCAGACGAGGTGGCTCTGTATGCGGAACAGCTCGGCCATCATTACCCGGATCACGTTAGCCCTGTCCGGCACGTCGATGCCCGCGAGCTTCTCCACGGCAAGGACATAGGCGAGGTTGTTCATCACGCCGCCGAAGTAATCGACGCGGTCGGTGTAGGGGATATAGGTATGCCAGGTCTGACGCTCGGCCATCTTCTCCGCGCCGCGGTGGTGGTAGCCGATATCGAGCACCGCATCCTTTATTTCCTCTCCGTCGAGCTGGAGAATGATGCGTAATAGTCCGTGCGTGCCGGGATGCTGGGGGCCCAGGTTCAGGAACATGAGGTCCGAGCCGTCTCCCTGTTTCTCCATTCCCCAATCTTCGGGACGGAACTTGAGCGCCTGCTGTTCGACGTCCATTTTGTCCTCGGGCATGGTGAAGGGGCCCATTTCCGTGGCGCGGGCTGGATGGTCCTTGCGCAGGGGGTGGCCGTTCCAGGTCGGCGGCATCAGTATCCTGGTGAGGTGCGGATGGCCTTCGAACGTTACCCCGAACAGGTCCCATGCTTCCCGTTCATACCAGTTCGCGGCCGGCCAGATGGAGCTTATGGACGGGAGGGACGGACCCGCGCCGACAAGCGGGACCTTTATGCGGATGTCGTCGTTCCGGTCGAAAGAGAGCAGGTGATAGACGACCGTGAAGTCGGACGCCGGCTGGTCTTGCCGCTTTGTGCGCGTTCGTTCGTCGATGACCGTGAGGTCGTACAGCATCCGGTAGGGCCGCTCGGCCTTGACCTTAAGATGGTGCAGAACGTCGCGAGCACGGTCCCGTGCCACCCAGGCCGTGGAGATGCCGTCCTTCGTCGGCTGGACCGCGAGAATGGCTTCGCCGAAGACGGTTTTTAGATCATTGATGATTGAGGATTGCGTCATAAATAGGACAAGTTATTTGACACTGCCAAAAGCAGGCGCTGCCAAGCGAGGACAGAGTGAAAATATGAAGAGAGAACACCTTTGACACGGATAAACGCGGATGAACATCCTGAGAACAGCGGATACATCTCTTGAACAATAAGCTATTGCCTTATCCGCCTGTATCAGAGCTTTGTAACCTATGTGATCCGTGTCAAAGCTTGCTTATGTATTTTTCAGTTTCCTCAGTGTCAGATCTTGCTACACCTCATCAGGCGACGGCAGGATGGTCGCCGCCGCGCGCACCTGACGTTTCAGGTCCCGCATGCAGGGAGGTTCGGGCTGGATCACGTCCTGCGGGCCCGCGGCCCAGCTCAGCGGACGGCGTTCCGCGCCGAGCTTCTTCTGAAGCAGCTGCAGGCCTTCCATGAAGGCCTCGGGGCGGGGCGGACAACCCGGAACGTACACATCAACGGGCAGGAACTTGTCAACACCCTGGACGACGCTGTAGATGTCGTACATGCCGCCGGAGTTGGCACATGAGCCCATGGAAATGACCCAGCGCGGCTCCATCATCTGCTCGTAAAGGCGTTTGATGACCGGCGCCATTTTAATGAAGACGGTGCCCGCAACGATCATGAGGTCTGCCTCGCGGGGGGTGCCCCGGATCACCTCGGCGCCGAAGCGGGAGATGTCGTATTTGCTCGTCAGGCTCGTGGCCATCTCGACGTAGCAGCAGGAAAGCCCGAAGTTGAAGGGCCAGACCGAGTTCTTCCTGCCCCAGGCGAGTACGTCCTGGAGATGGGTCAGGATGAGGCTCTGACGGACGGCATCGTCAAGGGTGGGAGCGGATGTCTTGGTAATGGACCAGTTCATGAAACCGCCTTAAAGAATGTGATGTGAATACTTGACACTGACGACACGGATGAGACTTATGATAAACGCAATAATAACAAGAGAACCTTTGACACAGATCGAGGCGGATCAAGATCTCTGATAAAGGCGGATAAGTCAAAGGATCACTTTATTAGATCTATCCGCAGTTATCATAGGTACTTATCAGCGTAAATCTGTGTCAAAGATCTTTTCTTCTAGTTACTTCTCTTGTCTTCGCGTCCCCCCGTCTCCGTGTCTCCGTGTCAGCCGTTGTCTTCCCCAGTCCAGCGCACCGAGGCGCCAGAGATAGGCGAGGGCCGCGCCAAGGACGCCGACGAAGACTATGACCTCAATGTAGCCTGCCCAGCCAGCCTCCCGGACGGCCACAGCCCACGCATAGAGAAAGGCTGCTTCCAGGTCGAAGATGAGGAAGAAGACTGCTACCAGATAGAACTTGATGTCGAAATGCACCCGCGCGGTCCCGGTGGCGGCGATGCCGGATTCGTAGGGTTCTCCGGTCGCCCGGTCGCGGTGGCGCTGCCCCAGGATATGAGAGAACCCTATCATGGCTGCGACTATCACTACGATAGCGGCAAAATACACCGCCAGAGGCCAGAGGGGCTGGTTGTCGAAAGGAGGGACCGGCATGCTGAAACCCCCGTAAAATCGTCCTGTTAAGAGAATACCACAGAGAGGTTGAAAGTCAAGCAGCGGGCATTGCGCCGCGCCGGTCGTTTTGCGCGGAACAGCATTGACAAAGCCGGCCAAGATTGTTAATGTACTATGCATATTTTTTCAATAGAAAAGGAGAAGATCATGAACTACGTTACGGGAACCATGCTTGCAATTTTGCTTCTGGCAACACCGGCATTTGCCCAGAAGAAGGTCGAACTGAAGACCGAGAAGGACAAGGTCAGCTACAGCATCGGATTCGATATGGGCTCGAGCCTGAAGCGGAACGGAATTGAGGTTGATGCGCGCGTTTTGACCAGGGCGATCCAGGACGTCCTGTCGGGAGCGAAGCCCCTGATGACCGAACAGGAGATGCAAGCGTCCATTACAGCACTTCAGAAGGAAATGGCGGCAAAGCAGCAGGCAAAGATGAAAACGGCCGGCGACAAGAACAAGAAAGAGGGAGAAGCGTTCCTTGCCGAGAACAAGAAAAAGGAAGGTGTGACGACGCTGCCCAGCGGCATGCAGTACATGGTCCTGACCGAGGGCAAGGGAAAACAGCCCACGGCGACCGACTCCGTGACCGTCCAGTACCGCGGCACGCTGATCGACGGCACCGAATTCGACAGTTCCTACAAGCGCGGACAACCCGCCTCGTTCGGCCTGAACCAGGTGATCAAGGGCTGGACCGAGGGCCTCCAGCTCATGAAAGAGGGCGGAAAGATCAGGCTGTTCATACCGTCGGAGCTTGCCTACGGAGAACGCGGGACGCAGGGCGGGCCGATCGGGCCGAATGCCACGCTCATCTTCGATATTGAACTGCTCTCCATCGGGCAGGCTTCGCAGGGTACTACCGGGAAGGAAAAATGAACAGTATCTCAGGAGTAGTTTTAACTGTATTTCTGCTCCTGGCCGCCCCCTCTGCGGGTACTGCCGAACAGGGCAAGGGCGCGGCGGATAAAACGGCACAGCTCCGTGCGAACGAATGGTTCGATAAAGGGTCGGAGTATGCACGCCGTCAGCAGAACGAATCCGCGATCGACGCATACACGAAGGCCCTCGAACTGAACCCTGCATTTGTCGAAGCGTATTCGGCCAGGGCCAATATGTATGTCCGGACCGGAAGGAGTGAACGGGCGCTTGAGGACCTGAACAAGGCCCTTGTTCTGGACCGGAACAGTATTTCTGCACACAACAACCGGGGGATGATCTTTTACCGTCGGGGCAACTTTGACCGGGCCGTCGAGGATTTCTCGATGGCCATCAAGGGGAGCCCCAATACGATCACGTATTATCTCAACCGCGCGGCCGCCTATGCAGGGCTGAATAAGCATGAGAAGGCCCTGGCCGATTATACGGTCGCCATCGGCATGGACCCGGCGAAAGCCGATGCCTATGCCGGGAGGGGTACTGCGTGCTATGAATTGGGGCGGAAGGACCAGGCAATGATCGATCTCAAAAAGGCGTGTTCCCTGGGCAGTGAGTCGGGGTGTAAAAGCTTAAAGGCGCTGACAAAGAACAAGTAGCGAAATAACCGCGGCCTGATCGAGCGTGGTCAAGGAGATCCTCATGAAGGTCATAGCATTCAACGGAAGCGCGCGGAAGGATGGGAATACGGCCATCCTGCTGAATACCGTCATGGACGAGATGAAGGCTGCCGGCATAGAAACGGAGCTGTATCAGCTCTCGGGCAAGCCGATCCAGGGATGCATCGCATGCATGAAGTGCTTCGAGAACAAGAACAAGCGCTGTGCCGTGGAAAAGGACATCGCCAACGAGTGCATCCAGAAGATGCTCGATGCCGATGCGATCCTGCTGGGATCGCCGACCTACTTTGCCGATGTCTCCGCCGGCATGAAGGCGCTGATCGAGCGGTGCGGTATGGTCTCACGCGCGAACGGCGACATGTTCCAGCGCAAGGTGGGAGCGGGGGTCGTTGCAGCGCGCCGTGCCGGCGCGATTCAGGTATTCAACACACTGAACGCCTTTTTCCTGATCGGCCAGATGATCATCCCCGGTTCGAGCTACTGGAACCTGGCGCACGGCAGGCTGCCGGGCGAGGTGGCGAAGGATGAAGAGGGGATGAAGACCATGAAGGCTCTCGGCCAGAACATGGCGTGGCTCATGAAGAAGCTTCAGGGTTAGGGATATCTTCCCTGCAGGAGGGTATGCACATGCGTTGTTCCATAGTACGGGCAGCATCTATCGTTGCTGCGGCGCTCCTGGTTTCCGGGTTAGCATCCGGTGCGGTCGCCCAGGGGATCGCCGGTTCGCAAACACTGTCGCTGCCGTCAGGAACGCAGCAGATGGCCGCACCGCAGGCTGCGTCACAGCCGACGGGAACGGCAAAACCTGACGCTGCCGGAGGAACAGTGGGGTCGGCCGATATCCTGAACACGACGAACAAGGTCAAGTTCGAAGTATCCATCATGGCGGGAATCGGAGGCAAGTCCATCGATGTAGGAACGACGACGTCCGGCGATCAGGTCAAGGTGAGCGGCGGCGGCGGTGCCGGGATCGCACTGACCGCCGGATACGGCCTTTCGGAGCATCTCGAGTTCGATCTGTCCCTGGGCGGCCAGACCAGCACGGAAAGGCCGGCGGTCGAGAATGCCAACGCGACCTTTTCCCGCGGGTTCTTCCGGGCGACGCTCAAGTATCTCGTGCCGGTCCGGGACCGGGTCCGGTTCAAGTTCGGAGGCGGCGTGGGTTCGTACGGAGGAGGGGAGCTGGACATCGACACGACGCGGGTGCCCGGCGGCAGCCGGGACGTCGTCAAGTACGACAACGCCAGCGGCGGACACCTCGTGGGTGAGTTCGAAGCACTGATAAGGAACGACATCACATTCGTTGCCGGACTTCGCCTGTATTCGGTGAAATATAAGGCGAATACCTGGGAGCATAATGGCGCTGCGGCCCCTGTTGCCTCGCTTCCCAACAATGTGCGCAACCTCGACGGGAGCGGAACGGACCTCTTTATCGGCATCGCGATATACCGCTGAACCGGGAAGGTACGATCATGGTTCAACAGGCAGTCGAAGAAGGATCTCAACCGTCTTTGCGTGCGAAGCGAAACAATATTCGATAGGAGGATCACCAAGTTCGAGATCGTGGCGCCGCAAGAAGCGCTTCGCGCTTTGACATAACAGGGTTCTTCAGCAATATGTTAAAAAGAACGGGATGCCGACTGTGGCATCCCGTTTTGTTTTGACTATACGATGAACAAGATGCCTGCACATAAAAAAAGAGGCCCGCGGTTTCCCGCGGGCCTTTGCGCATTCATCAGTTGACCATTAGTGTCAATAACTGTACGTGTAATACACCGAAGTAAGTTCGCCGTTGATGCCGAACACCTGGAGGTATATCTCCGCCGCGAGGGTCGCAGCACCGCCAATCTTGGGGCACGTCGCAGGGATCGTGACCGTGGCAGAGGTTGCGGTAATACCGAGCACATTTTGCGATCCCGAATCGTCGCATTTAACGGTCAGCGGGTCATTAGGCGGACCGGTCTGTGCGACGGTCCCGAGCCTTACCATGGAGATGGGGAAGGTCTTCGGGAGCGTCCAGGTCACGGTCTGAGGAGAGCCAAGATTGGCGGTGGCTATGGTAGTCCCCGTAAGACCGCTTACGATCGTAATAGGCTCTGTAGTGATCGCGTTCAGCACCTTTGTATAGGTCACCGTAGGACCGCCTGTTGGCGTTAAACTGATCGTAAACAGATCGCCACCTTTGATGCCTGTCGGGTTGAAAGTATATATCGAATATGAGTCGGTCAGGGTGGTGCCGTCCCAGGAAGCAACGTTCTGACCATTATAGGACAGAGTGTTCGCAGACCACGGCCCGCCGGATATAATGGCGCTGGTGAGGCTCGTTGTTGTCGGTACAGAACGGGGAGCGTTGACATTGACCTCCAGGGACAGATTGGTGCCGCCGCTGGCCCCTGAACCCATGTTCTTGACCATGAGCGCCCGTACCTCGACCTCGGCAATTTGGTTGTCTCCGGACATGAACCAGGTGGTGCTCGGTTTCGTGAAGAAGAAATCGATAGGTTCTGTGTTGGTCTGGCTGCCTACGGATTGCGCAAGCTTGAATACCGCTTCAGCACTCGTTGCTGAGGGCAGCGCCTTGATCGAGATGTCGGAGAAGGCTATGGACGTACCGTCAAAGAAATAAGCGATCTGCTTGGCGGTCTGGTCCAGGTTAAGGCCGCCCCAAAGCCCGTTGGGGTCCAGGAAGGGACGAATGTCGCTTGCTGCAAGCGTCCCTGAGCTCTTCAAGTTCACGGCAGCGGCAAAATTATTGATAGCGGCCGTTATCCCGTCGAGCGCCGACTGCTCTGCCGTTGCGACCGGCACTACCGTGCCGTTGGTGCTCGACGAGGTGTCGCTGCCGGTGCCGGTCGTAGAGGTAACGACGGTCATCGATCCGGTGCCGGCGCTCAGCAGGGTGTCCTGAGTAACGGTCCCGCTGGTGATGAGGATCTGGCCTGTTGCCGGATTGACGGTGGTCTGGTCGAGCACTTTATCGAGGCCGAGGCCGTTGGCAGAAAACGGTGTGGAGATGAGATTGAGGTTGTCCGTGCTCACCCCGGCCGCATTCAGCCAAAGCTGGACCACGTTCTTGACGATCGAACTGATCACCGCGACCACCGTGGGCGTCGGAGGTTCGTTTCCTGCCAGTGTCGGGTCGGTGAAAGCGGTCTCGACGGTGCCGCCCTGCACTTGATACCAGGTCCGGATGATGAGGTCCGTGAGAGGAGTGATGTTGACCGTAGACAAGGTGTTCGCATCCGCGCTCACGCTGTAGAACGAGTTCGACGATTTGGTCGCCAGGAGCAGAAAGGGAGGCGTAAGACCGGTCGTGTCGATGGAGTAATTCCCGTTCCCGTCCGTCGTAGCCGTTACGCTCGTGCCCAGGCTGTCCTTCAGCGTGATGGTTGCGTTGACCAGCGCTCCTCCGCTCGCCACGGTGCCGCTAAGCTTGGGTTTTGGCGCGGGAGCCGGGGCAGCTCCGCCGCCACCGCCGCCGCAACCAACGAACAACACGGAAAGCAAAATGAAAGCAATGTACTGCAACCCGAACAGCCAACCTGACCTATTCATAGTCCCCTCCTTTCGCGCATGTCGCGAACCTGCATCTTTGATCCTGAATCACAAAAAACTTCATTGCACGTGAATAGAATTATTATATCGCCGAATCCGTGTAGAGTGAAATATTTTTCGTGAAAATCTAATATTTCATACTATTGAAACTATCACGGTCTCGTACAGGCTCCGGTAAGTATCGTATCCGCTCGTGCGCGATCAATTCAGGCAATTCAAAGTTGTTCCGCTACTTTTCCGCCCCACGCTTTCAGCCGTTCGCTGATGAACGCGACGACCTGCTGGTGCTCCGTGTCACCGCGCCCGGAGATCGTTAGCGGTTTTCCGAACTCGAACCAGACCTTTTTTGAAATGTCCACTTTGCCGTAATCCTTCAAATATTTTCCATTGCCCCAGGCGTCGGTCTTGAGGGCGAGGGGGACCACGGGCACGTTCGCTTTCTTTGCCAGTTTAATGCCGATGGTGTTGAACTGGCCGGGATCGAATACCCCGATGCGCGTGGTCTGGGGGAAGATGACGATGGAGCGGCCGGCCTTGAGGCGTTCTTCGCCGCCCTCGAACACGGCCCTGAGGTCGTCGCGGGGATTCGTGCGGCCCACGGTAATGGGGTCGCGGGCGCGCATGATGTGCTTGAAGACCGGGTAGTCAACGAGGCTTTGCTTTACTACGAAGGTGGAATCCTTGAACTGCGAGATGATCGAAGGCAGGACCATGGTCTCCAGGGTGCTCATGTGATTGCCGATAAAGACGCAGGGCCCATCGAGCGCTCGAACGTTGTCGATCCCGTTGATCTCTATGACCCCGCCGATCTCTTCGATCGCGCGAAGCGTCTCCAGGCTGCTGGCGACCCAGTCCGCCGTGGTGTAGCTGCCCCGCTTCGCCTTCGCGCTGCCCCGCCAGACGATGGAGAGCAGGCGGGAGTAGAGCCTGACCTCGGGCAGGAACCTGCCCAGGACCGAGCGCGGACCGGCGCTTGTCCGATAGGAACCGTTAACGTAGGCGATGGTGTCCAACGGGAACTCCTTGATAGCGGGATCGTTGCGAAAAACGCTCATAGTATAGCACCAGGCAAGGGTGAAGGTAAAGAGGATGCTACGAACAGGGCAATACGGAGGGGCAGGAAAGATTATGCCAGGTTCGGAGAAGGCCGCTGGATATGGTAGCCCTGGGCATAATCGATGCCGGCCGTATCGACGTCGTTCATGATCGCTTCGCTCTCGACATACTCGGCAATGGTCTTGATGTTGAGGCGTCCGGCAAGGGCCGCTATGCTGGTGACGATCTCGCGTTCCATCGTTCCGTTGCCGCCCATGGTCCTGATGAACTCACCGTCCACCTTGAGATAATCGACAGGAAAGTTCTTGAGATACTGGAACGAGGAATACCCCGCCCCGAAGTCGTCTATGGCGAACCGGAACCCTTCGTCTTTCAGGTTGCGCACGAAGTTCTCGAAAAGCCGGACGTTCTTGACGGTGTCCCGTTCGGTGATCTCGAACACCATGGTCTCCGGCTTGACGGCGTAATCGCGGAACAGGGCGCGGATCGTGGGCATGAAGTCGCTGATGACCATGGCCTTGGGTGAAAGGTTCAGGAACAGCGTCCCGTTGAAGTGTTTTTCCTTCACCATGATGAACGCTTTCTCGATGAGCTGGTAGTCGATCTTGCCGATGGCCCCCATGCTCTCTGCGGCCTCGATGAAGTCTGCCGCCGGGATCACGCGGTCGTCGACGATGATCCTTGTCAATACCTCGTAGGCCATGATGGACCTGTCTTTCACATGGACAATGGGCTGGAAGTAGGGGACGATCTTTTTTTTATGATGCTGAAGCGCGTCGAGGATCATGATGTTCTTCTCGCTGAGGTTCTTGAGCATCTCCACGTTGTCACCGTCGCTCGGAAAGACCATGTTGTCCTTGCCGGAATTCTTTGCCTGGCCGAGCATGCTGTCAGCAAGAAGGAAGAGGTCCTTGGCGTCCTGTGCATGGCTGGGGAACACCGCCACACCAATGGAGATCGTTTCCTGCACGACGGCTCCGTCAGGAAGCGTGATCGAGTGCGCCCGCAGGCCGTCCATGAGCCTTTTGGCCACGATGTATGCCTGCTCTTCGTCGCAGACAGGAAGGATCGCCGTAAAATTATCGCCGGCGAAGCGGGCCGGGATGTCCCCCTTGCGGACGGCGGCCCTCAGGATATCGGAGAAATCCTTTAGGAACCGGTCGCCGACCTCATGGCCGTAGCGGTCGTTGATGATCTTGAAATTGTCGACATCGATGTGCAGGAGGGAGAACTTATACTTCTGGCGCATGGACCGCTGGGTCTCGTACTGGAGCAGGTCCCAGAAGGTGTGCTGGTTGTACAGGCCGGTCAGGGGGTCCCGCGTCGAAAAGCTTTCCGCTTCTTTCGCATACCGGGTCAGGGACCGGATCAGGAAGAACGTACTGACCGCCGGGAACGGTGACAGCACCAGTATCATCAGGACCATGACATTCACGGACGAAGGCAGCTTAAGGCCTTGCGCGAGGAAAAAAAGGGAGGTCAGGGCCATCGCGAGCGACACGGCAATGGCGCCGGTAAAAATGCTGTTCTTTATACTTTTAAGGTCCAGTGCCATAATTATTAGTAGAAACGCGTTTGCTATTGGGTCGTTGCGGGGAGCGCGGCGACGAAACGATCTTTTACATTACAACAAGATCGCCATGCTCTTTCCGGCCGCTCGCACCGGCAACGGAACAAAGCTTTACTCATTTGCGACAACGGTAATGAAGAAGGGGCCGCAGGACTTCATTTTCAGAAATTACATGCAACATTATAAGCATATCGTGCCCGGCAGATGTTGTCAAGCAAAGAGAAAATAACTTGCAATGACCTTTGGAAAAAGAGAGAATGGCGCCATGAAAATAGCATCATTGAAACAGGCAGTTGCGCAGATGGTGATGCCGCGGATCGAGGGAGCGCAGCTTTCAGATGCTGCATACCGCAAGGCGATGGCCGCGTACGCGGCGGACGGCATCGGCGGGTTCATCCTTTTCGGCGGCGACATCGACAGTACGCCGCGCTATCTTGCGGAGCTCCGGGAGCGTGCCGGCCTCCCTTTGCTTATTTCTTCGGACGTAGAGCGGGGATTGGGGCAGCAGCTCAGCGGCGGGACGCGTTTTCCGAGCCAGCGTGCCGTTGCATCCGCGACAGGGCGACGATCGAAAAAAGATGCGGAGCTTCTCGGCCGGATGCTTGACGCGGTACGGATAGAGACCCGGGCCGCCGGGATCCATATCGTATTTTCTCCGGTCATGGACGTGAACAATAACCCCGACAATCCCATCATCTGCACCCGTTCGTTCGGCGAGGACCCGGAGACCGTGGAGTGGTTCGGCAGGCACTATATCCGCGGCCTGCAGAAAGCAGATGCGGGCGGGTATCCTGGCCTGCTTGCGTGTGCAAAACATTTTCCCGGCCACGGGGACACCGACCAGGATTCGCATTCGGTATTGCCGGTCATTCGCGCCGACCGGTCGCGGCTCAATCGCGTGGAACTGCCTCCGTTCCGCGAGGCGGTGAAGGACGGCGTGGGCACGGTGATGGTAGCCCATCTGCTGGTGCCCGCACTGGACCCGGCGAAGCCGGTGACCTTCTCGAAGAAGGTCGTAACGGCGCTCCTGCGCGAGGGAATGGAGTTCAACGGGTTGATCTTCTCCGATGCCCTCGACATGGGCGCTCTTGCCGGAGAATATTCCCAGGACGAGATCGCGGTCCGGGCAGTCGAGGCGGGCATGGACGTCCTGCTCCACCCCGTCGATGCGCGGATCACCATAGACGCAGTGGTCAAAGCGGTGGAAAAGGGGCGCCTTACGGAAACACGCATCAACGAGTCGGTCGAAAGGATCCTGGCCGCAAAGAAGCTTTTGGGGCTGTTTGCGAAAGAGCAGAAGATAGTCCCGGGCATCGACTACGAAGAACATCGGAAGATCGCGCGCGAGCTCGGAAGGAAGGCGGTCAGATTGATCGACGGAGACAGAAAAAAACTTCCCTTCGATACGAAAGAAGGTATTGCATGCTTTGTCCTGGATGACGACGGGCAGGGGATGGGCGTGCCGTTCACACAAGGGCTCATGAAACCGTTCGGCACGGTGCATGGCACCACGCTGACACCCGAGGTCTGCGATGCCGGCCTTTCGTCGCATCTGGACATGTCCGGCGCCGGCCCTGTCGTCATCGGCATATTCTCCCGGATATCGGCATCCAAGGGCCGCTCAGGGATATCTCCGAAGCTGCGCGATGCGGCTTTCGGCATTCTCCGGCGTGCAAAGGAAGCGGGCAAACGTTCCGCCGTTATTTCCTTCGACAGCCCCTATATCCTCGCCCAGTTCAAGGACGCCGACGTCCTGATCGCCGGCTACGACCGCATGGACGCGATACAGGAAGCAGCGGCTGAGATGCTGGCAGTAAAATAGTAGAAGACCGAAGCCATGA
>Ga0334722_10003625_pt1 | contig 16502 bp, 14 predicted proteins | sample C3_bottom_MG_FD_207210 | JGI IMG/M metagenome (GOLD analysis project Ga0334722, IMG submission 207210) | Sediment microbial communities from Yellowstone Lake, YNP, Wyoming, USA - C3_bottom | ecosystem: Environmental > Aquatic > Freshwater > Lake > Sediment | place: USA: Wyoming | collected...
CGTCACGGGGATCCTCAGGGGGATCGTCGCAGGCACATCCGACGGTGCGCCGGTCACCCAGACCGAGCTGCTCGAGGGTCGCCCGTACCTCGAAGAGATACTTGCGGGGCTGCGCTTTCGGATCGGTCTGGACACCTTCTTTCAGACGAACACGGCGCAGGCCGGCGCGATGGTCGAGTACGTCGTCGAGCGCGCCGAGCCGCTCTTGCGGGGGCCGCTGATCGACCTCTACTGCGGCGTGGGGACGTTCTCACTCGCGCTGGCGCGGGCGGGTGCACGAGTGACGGGGATCGAGCTGGTGCCGGCCTCCATCGAGGCCGCGCGCACGAACGCTGAGCTCAACGGGCTGCGCGGGGTGGCGTTCGTCAGCGGCGATGCCCGCGTGATGCTCCCCGCCGCGGCCGAGGCGACGGGACCGCCGTCGGTGCTCGTGCTCGATCCGCCCCGAGGCGGCGCCGGCGGCAAGGTCATGCGGAAGATCGGACGCACGGGCGCCCGCCGGATCATCTACGTCTCGTGCAACCCGACCACGCTGGCGCCCGACGTCCGGGAATTGCTGCCCTTTGGCTATCGTCTGATCGATGTGCAGCCTTTCGATCTATTTCCACAGACCTATCACGTCGAGGCCGTTGCGGTTCTCGACCGGCTGGAGGGCACCACATGAGCGTCATCCACGCGATCAAGACACGGCGAAGTACCCCCAAGCTGCGACCTGACCCAGTGGCACGGCAATCGCTGGAGCAGATGCTCGAGGCGGCCGTCTGGGCGCCCAATCACCGGATGACCGAACCGTGGCGGTTCTACGTCCTGAGCAGCGACGATGCCAAGAGTCGGTTCGCCGGGATGCGGCGCCAGCTCCGCGCGACGGCGTTTCCCAACCCCGACGCGCCGGAGGCGCAAAAAGCCCTCGAACGAATCGTACAGGACACGGTCGCAACGCCGGCGATCATTGTCGTGGCCGTGCATCAGGACGCGGACGAGGAGCGGCGCGAAGAGGACACCGCCGCGACCTTCATGGCGATCGAGAACCTCATGCTGGCCGGTGTCGAGTTGAACGTGGCGACCTACCTACGCACCGGCCCGATCATGCGCGACGCCGACCTGCGGTCGATGTTGAAGCTCGAGGACGACCGGAGGATCGTGGCCATCGTCTACGCGGGGCACGCCTCCGACACGCCGCAGAAGAAGCGGACGCCGGCGCACGAGAAGACGGTCTGGTTGTAGAGCTAGCGCGGCGGGGTCGTGACAACCCACCGGCCGTAGAACTCCTCGTCGCTCATCTGCGACTTCAGCCAGCGGTCAACCTCGGGGACGGTCACCCCCACGGTAGCGGCGATGCGGCCACTGGGCAGCGCGGCGCGCACGGTGATGGTGTCGAGGGCGAGCTTCGGGTTCGCGCCGGGGCTGAGGATGCGGACGATCTCCGGGCGCATCGAAACGAGACGCCCATCGGTGGCCGTCCGATACAGGATGTCGGCCCGCCGCGCGCCGCCCGTGCTGCGGCGGTCGGTGATGGCCAACCCTAGGATCCGGAGTCCCTGAGTCTCTAACGCCTTCTTGTAGGCGGCCGAGAGCTCGCGGTCGAGCTCGGGTTCATCCGGCGATGATCTCTGAGGGACCGACGGCGCGCCGGGCCGTGATGCGCCGGTGGTCGGCGCGCCGGCCGGGGGGGCGTTGGGCCCGCGATTGACCAGCCGCGAGAGATCGGGCGAGCCGGGCGTCCGGACGAAACGGAGATAGGCGACCCCGACGACCGCGACGACGGCGAGTACCACGACGATACGTGTGCTCCGATTCACAGCCCTGTGTATTCGGCGGGACGGCAGTGTGTTCCTCATTTCGATGACGCGCCGAGAGCAGGAGGCCCTGCGGTCGCCGCGAAAATCTCCGCATTCGTGTCGTAAGGAGCGTTTGAGAAATGCCGCGACCCCGTGTCTACGTTGCCCGCCGGATTCCCGGACCCGGTCTCGATCTGGTGCGCCGCGAGGCCGAGGTGACCGTATGGCCCACGGATGAAGTGCCGCCTCCGCGGGATGTGTTGCTGAAGGAAGCGGCGGCCTCCGATGGGATCATCTCGCTGCTCACCGATCGCATCGACGGCGCGCTGCTCGACGCCGCCCCAAGGCTGCGCGTAGTGAGCAACTACGCGGTGGGGTTCGACAACATCGACGTGCCGGCCGCGACCTCGCGCGGCGTCGTGGTCACCAACACCCCGGGCGTGCTGACCGAGACCGTCGCCGACTTCACGATGGCGCTGCTGCTCGCGACGGCGCGCCGCATCGTGGAGGGGGACAAATTCACCCGCGCCGGTCGGTGGAAGAGTTGGGAGCCGATGCTGCTGCTCGGGCCGGACGTCTACGGGGCCACGCTTGGGCTGGTGGGGTTCGGTCGGATCGGGGCGTCGGTGGCGCGGCGCGCGCGCGGGTTTGGCATGCGCATCCTGTATTACGATGTCATCCGCCGGCCCGACATGGAAGCCGAGCTGGGGATCGAGTTCGCCTCGTTTGAGGACGTGCTGCGTCAGGCCGACTTCGTCAGTGTGCACACGCCGTTGACGCCGGAGACCCGACACCTGATCAGCGGGCCGCAGCTTCGGTTGATGAAGAAGACGGCGGTGCTGATCAATACCGCGCGCGGCCCGATCGTCGACCCCGACGCCCTGTACCAGGCACTCTCGTCGAAGCAGATTTGGGCGGCGGGGCTGGACGTGTTCGAGGTCGAGCCGGTGCCGAAAGATCACCCGCTCCTGACCCTCGAGAACATTATCGTCGTCCCGCACATCGCGAGCGCGAGCGTCGAAACTCGGACGAAGATGGCCAACATTGCAGTGGATAACCTGCTCGCCGCGCTTGCCGGCCGCAAGCCGACGTACCTCGTGAACCCGGACGTCTGGGAGCGGCGCCGCCCGTAGACTCGCGGCGGGTGCCCGTGGACGCGACATCGACAGGGAGGCACAGGGCATGAGGGGACGTCCCTGGACGGGATTCGTGTTGCTCGTGGTCGTTGTCGTGGTGGCGCTCTTCTTCCGCTCTCGCCGGCCGCACGAGCCGTCGCCTCCGCAGACGCCCGCTCCTGTGGTCCAGGAGTCCCCGGTGTCCGTGCCCGATCTCGGCGGGCGCGAGATCAAGATCGGCAGCGACACGACCTATCCGCCGTTTGAAGTCGTCGACGCCGACAAGACCATCATCGGATTCGATCCGGACATGATGCGTGAGATCTGCAAGCGCGCCAACTGCAAGCCGACGTTCATCACGACGGCGTGGGAAGGCATCTTTGTGACGTTGTCGCAGGGGCAGTTCGACGCGGTCGCCTCGGGCGTGACGATCAACGACGAACGGCGCAAGACGGTCGAATTCAGCGAACCGTATCTGCGGTACGGGCAGGTCGTCCTTGTCCGGGAGGACGAGTCGGCGATCGACGGCGTCGATGGACTGCGCGGTCGAACCGTGGGCGTTCAAACGGGGACGACCAACGACGACAAAGCGACGGCGCTCCAGCGGGAGGGGAAGATCGGCACGGTGCGACGCTACGAGAACTTTGCGCTGGCCGTCAAGGCGCTGCTCAACAAGGATATCGACGCGGTCGTCATCGACAGCTTTGCCGCCGATGGGTTCATGCAAGTCAATCAAGGACAGTTAAAGAGGGCGGGGCCGACGTTCACCAGCGAGGCGGTGGGGATCGCCCTCAGACAGGGCGACACGACGCTCAAACCGGCGTTTGACGCCGCGCTGGCGCGCATGAAGACCGATGGGACCCTCGAGGCGTTGTACAAGAAGTGGTTCGTCGAACAGCCCCCTAGGCCGTAGACGCTCCCGATCGCTCGTGATCCCGACGCTTGCGCCGTCGCTGAGCGCGTCCCTATAATGAGACGCATTGGGCGCTTAGCTCAGGGGTAGAGCACCATCCTGACGCGATGGGGGTCGCAGGTTCAAATCCTGCAGCGCCCACCATTAGGTTCAAACGCGAACCTCGGTTGCGCATGACGTCAATCAACCTACAATCGCGGCCACGAGTGGTTTTGCATGCCTGATGGCGAGCCAATCGCAATCGTCGGTACGGGCATTGCGGGCGTGGCGGCGATCATCAACCAGCTGGTCGATATCGCGTACAACGCGAAACTGAACGCCCCACCGGTCAATCTGATGGTGTTCGACTCCGGAGGGCCCAAGCCAAAAGGCGATACCCCCTATCCGTTCCAGGATCGGCTTCCCCACCTCCTTCATCCGTTCTACACTGAGGAACCGGCCCCCGGGTTCCCGACATTCGGCGAATACGTCGACAAGCTGTCCTCGGAAACTCTCCGCCCGCAGGATGCCTTGCGGCGTCCTACCTACAAGCACATAAACGACTATATGCAGTACGTGCTCGAACTCGCTGTCGGGGCCGCGGCCGACAGAGTGATCATTGATGCTACCGCGACAGCGATCGTGGAGATTCGGGAGACGACCGCCGGCGGGCCCGCCGTGATCGTCCTGGCCGACGGCTCGCGCATGCACGTGAGCCAGGTGGTTCGGGCACGGTCGCCGCGGTACATGGGGGGCCCTAGCCTGAGCGATCAGGCCGCGAGCGCCTCTCAGCGCAAAGACACGCCCGCTGCGCCCGCTGAGTCTCGGATGCGGCTCACGTTGGACCTCATCCGCAGTGCGGCCGACATCGCGCTCGGCAAGACCGGGCTGTTGCACGACATGGACAAGAAATCTCATTTCCTCGTTGTCCTTGGTACCCGGCGCATCGCGGTGATCGCGCTCGATCTCCCGGAGCTCGCCCTCGGGCCGCGTGTCCAGCTGGTGCTTGAGGGCCTCGGCCGGGTCGGCGCGACCGAGATGTGGGTTGTGACGCCGCAGAGCGTGACCGAAGCGGTTCAATCCCAGCTCCAGGGCAAACCGGTCCGGTTTCTCAGCCTGTCGCAATTCCTCTCACTGATCGAGAAGCTCAGCGTTGTTGGGCCGGCGCTAGGCGACGGAGACCCCCCGGACTAGAGGACCTTGATGAGAGAGAATCCTTGCTCGTCAGGCGACCTCTCCCCCAAGCTCGAGCAGGCTGGCACGCTTGTGCGGGAAGCCCTGACGCCGTAGGTGAGACTCGACCGGCAGAGCGGCATGCAAGGACGGCGCTCCCACGCCGTCCCTTCTCTTTGAAGTATTGACGTCCTAGCGCATACTTTGGGTGACAGCTGGGTTCGTGGTTTGCGAAGCTTCTGCCGGCCGGAAACCGAATCGCTCAGATGCTCGGGAGTTGTGACCCGCCATGCCCTCACGCATCCACGTCATCGTCAATCCGGCTGCCGGCCGGGGCGCGCCCATCCTTCACATCCTGAACTCGGTCTTCCGTCCGTCCGGCATCATCTGGGACGTCTCCGTCACGCTGAGAAGCGGCGATGCCGCGCGATTCGCAACCCGGGCCGTGTCGGCCGGGGTGGACGTCGTGGCCGCATACGGGGGTGACGGCACAGTAATGGAGGTGGCGGGAAGTCTTGCCGGAACTCCGACCCCCCTGGCCATCCTGCCGGGAGGGACCGCGAACCTCATGGCCACCGAACTGGGCATCCCCCGCAATCTCACGAGTGCGGCACGGATCGCCGCGCGGGAAGACAGTGTGCCGAGGGTGGTGGATCTCGGGACGGCGGGCGATCGGCGCTTCATGCTGCGCGTGGGTGTCGGATTCGAAGCCCGGAAGGTCGAGGCGACATCACGGGAGATGAAGGAACGGTTTGGGGTGCTCGCTTACTCCCTTGGGGCGCTGCAGGCGCTGCGCACCTCCGGGCCCGCGCGGTTCAGGTTTTCGCTCGACGGGCAGGAGGAGGAGTGCGACGCGATCGCATGCGTTGTCGACAATGCCGGCAGCATCGGGATCCCAGGGTTGTCACACTCGCCTCTGGTCAGCGTGAGCGACGGATTCTTCGATGTCTTCGCCCTGCGCGATCTGCACGGACTACTGCCTGGGTCACCGACCCGCCGCGCGGCGGCAGCCCAAGGACCGCGCGCCGGCACTGAAATCGCTCAGCACTGGAGGGCCCGTCATATCACGATCGTGACCGATCCTCCTCTTCCGGTGCAGGCTGACGGCGAAATGTGGGGCACGACTCCCATCAGCATCGACGTCCTGCCCGGAGCGGTCCGAGTGCTCACGAAGCCATCGCCGCAGGCGGTCTCCGTTCGGGACCCAGCACGCACCTCTGCCTAGTTGGCCGGCCAATCTCAGATCGCGCGTGAAGCCCTCGAGGCATGGTCTCAGAAGAGCTTGGGAATTCCAAAGGCGGGAGAGGGAGAGCGTCCAACGTTCTTGACGGAGGTACGGCCTGTGGCGGGGATTCGGCCGCTCGATCCGATCGATCTCGAGATCCGGTGGCGCCGGCTCATCACAATCATGGACGAGGTCGACGCCGCCGTCGTTCGGACGGCGTTCTCCACCATCGTCGGCGAGAGTCGCGACTTCGCCGTCATCATGGTGGACCGGCACGGCCGCTCGCTGGCGCAGTCCCAGCTCTCAACGCCGGCGTTTACGATCACCCTGCCCATCACCTGCAAGCATTTCCTCAAGGCGTTCCCGGTCGAGACGCTGCGTCCGGGCGACGTGCTGATCACCAATGACCCCTGGCTGGCCTCGGGCCACCTGCCCGACCTGACCATCTGCATGCCGGTCTTTCATCTCGGCGCGGTTGTGGCGTTCATGGGGTGCGTGGCGCACATTTCCGACATCGGCGGGCGGATCGACTACTTCGAGGATCGCGACCTGTTCGAAGAAGGACTCCGCATCCCGCCAAGCCTGCTCTTCCAGGAGGGCCGGCCGAACGACCTCCTCTTCAAGATCATCGAAGCCAACGTGCGCGTCCCGACGCTGGTCACCGGCGACATCTACGCCATCCACGGCGCCGAAGGTCTGGGCGCCAACCGCCTGATCGAGTTCCTGACCGACTACGGCCTGGACAATCTCGATGACCTCGCCGAGGCGATTTTGAGCCGCTCCGAGACAGCCATGCGCCGGGCGATCGCCGGCCTGCCAGACGGCGTCTACCGCCACGCCATGGACGTGGACGGCTACAACGAGCCGGTCCGCGTCGCCGTCGAGGTCGTCATCGAGGGCGATACCGTGCGGGTGGATTTCACCGGCTCGTCGGCCGAGCGGTCCGACTCCTCGATCAACTGTGTGTTGAACTGCACGTTTGCCGACGTCTACTACCCGTTCAAATGCAGCCTCGTGCCCGCCCTCCCCAACAACGAAGGCCTGACCCGCCCGCTGATTGTGCAGGCGCCCCCCGGGAGCATCTTCAACACCGCGTTTCCCCGCGCGGTGCGGTCGCGGTCGAAGACGTCGTTCCATATTCACGCCGCCATCTACACGGCGCTGGCCGAGGCGATGCCCCGCCAGGTGCAGGCCGGGAGTGGGTCGTTTTGGAGCGTGACCGCATTCGGCACCGATTCCGAAGGAGAACCTTTTAGGGCGCACGTCCTGCCAAACGGCGGCAAAGGGGCGGTGAAGGGGATGGACGGGCTCCCCACCATCGCCTTTCCGTACAACGGTATGGCCACGCCGGTGGAGATCTTCGAGAATAACGCGCCGATGCTGATCAGCCGGCGCGAGTTGCTTCCCGATTCGGGAGGGCCGGGCGAGTACCGGGGAGGATTGGGGCAGCGGTTGGTCTTCACGGCGCACGGCGACCGGCCGCTGTACTTCTTCGTCCGTCCCGACAAACTGCGGTTCCCGGCTCCGGGTATTCTTGGTGGGCTTCCCGGCCGTCGCGGCAAGGTGCTGCTGAACGGCAGGCCCGCGCCGATGACGGCGATGACGCTGGCGCCGGGCGATTCGGTCGAGCTGCAACTTCCCGGCGGCGGGGGCGTCGGGCCGCCATCGGCCCGGGCGGCGTCGGCCGTCGCCCGCGACATGGCCGAGGGCTACGTGACCGGTGTGACAACGCGAGGAGGGAGAGGGCATGACGTTCGACCTGATCGTCAGAGGCGGACAAATCGTCGACGGCACGGGCGCACCGGCGAGGCCCGCTGACGTCGGCATCAAAAGCGATCGTATCGTCGCAGTGGGACGCCTGGGGGAAGCGACGGCCGCGCGCGAGATCGACGCGAGCGGGCGCGTGGTGACGCCCGGATTCATCGACGCGCATGCCCACTCCGACGTCTCGCTGTACCTGAACCCTGTGTGCGAGACGCAGGTCGCACAGGGCATCACCACGGAAATCATGGGGAACTGCGGATACAGCCCCTTTCCCCTGCTGGCGAACAACCGCGGCATGCTGCTGGATCCACCGGGTGTCCCCCTCGAGTGGCATTCCGCCGAAGAGTACTTCGAGCGGATGGCCGCCTCGGGGATGGGCATCAACGCCTTCCCACAGGTGGGACACCTCACCGTGCGGGCGGCTGTGCTGAACGGCGAAGATCGGCCGGCCACGGGCGACGAGATCGAAGCGATGAAGCGGCACGTGCGCGACGCCATGGAGGCCGGCGCGCGAGGATTCAGCACGGGGCTCGACTATCATCCCAGCACCGCGTCGGACCTGGAGGAGATCGTCGACCTGGTGACGATCGTGGCGGAGTACGGCGGCTGGTACACGTCCCACATCCGCGGCTACAGCCACAACGTCGTGAATGCCGTGGCCGAGGCCATCGAGGTGGCGCGCCGGACGGGCGTCCGTGTCCAGATCTCTCACCTCGGTATCTGCGGTCGCAAGAACTGGGGCCGCGCGCCACGGCTGCTGGCCATCATGGACAACGCACGCCGCGACAGCGTCCGGGTGGCCTGCGACATGATGGCGTACCCGACCGCGGGCGCGTGGTGGGGGCCCCGGGCCATCCTGCCTGCCAGCGCCTACGACTGGCGAAAGTCGTGGGACGAAAATCTCCCCTTGCTGCGGGACGCCCTCCGTGACGCCCAGGCCCGGCGGGAGCTCAAGGCCGAGATCGAAGCGCGACGGGACCGGCCCAAATACGGATTTCAGGAAGAGTTCATGATCTTCAGCGACTGGCGGGATATCCATATCGAAGAACTGGCACCGGAAAGCTCGCACCACCACCTGCTGGGGATGGACATGACCACGGCGGCAGCGGCGGAGGGCGTGGAGCCCTGCGACCTGTTCTTCGACCTGATCCTGAATGAAGGCGAGCAATTCGGCACGGTCCACGTGCCGATCTCTCCCACAGACTTCCGCGACCTGCTGACGGACAACTGGACCATGTTCGGCACCGACGCCATCGGCAGCGCGATCCCGCGCCTAGGGGAACCGTGGAACACGATTCAACCGCACCCTCGTCACTACGGCACATTTCCACGCGTCCTGGCGCGATTCGTCCGCGACGAACAGTCGCTGGAGCTGGAACGGGCCGTCCGCCGGATGACGGGCCTTCCCGCCGATTACTTCGGCCTGCCCGGACGCGGCTACATCCGGGAAGGCTATCAGGCGGACCTGGTGGTGCTGGATCTGGGGCGCATCGGTGAACGCGGCACGTGGCGCGTTCCGTCCGCGTATCCCGCCGGGATCGACCATGTTCTGGTGAACGGCGTCGAGGCGATATCGAACGGGAACTTCACTCGCCGGCTCGAAGGCCGCATGCTGATGCGTGAATCGAGGTGAATCGCCGCGACGTTCTAAAGGAGCTGGGAGTCCGGCCAATCATCAATGGAGCCGGAACGTACACGAAGCTGACCAGTACCTTGATGCGGCCGGAAGTGGTCGAGGCCATGGCGTCCGTGGCCGGGCGCTTTGTCCGTATTGATGAACTCCACGATACGATTGGTCATCGCATTGCCGCATTGCTCGATTGCGAAGCCGCGATGGTGACGTCGGGCGCCTTTGGCGCGCTTACCGCGGGGACCGCGGCCTGCCTCACAGGAACCAATGCCGCCTACATCCAGCGGCTGCCCGACACCACCGGGATGAAGAGCGAGGTCATCATTCAACGTTCGCATCGGTTTCCATACGATCATGCTGTTCGCAATTGCGGCGTCCGCTTGATTGAAGTCGACACGCGAGACGATATCGACCGCGCCATCAGCGATCGAACCGCCATGATGCTCTTCCTCAACAAGGCCGAGCCCGACGGCAAGATAGCGGCGGCCGAGTTCGTGGAGATTGGCAGGAGCCATCGCGTTCCCACGTTCAATGATGCAGCCGCCGATGTGCCCCCCGCGGAGAATCTCTTCAAGTACACAAGGATGGGGTTCGATCTGGTCGCGTTCTCCGGCGGGAAAGGCGTACAGGGCCCCCAAGGCGCCGGGCTGCTGTTGGGCCGAGAGGAGTTGATCGCATCTGCGCGCCTAAACACCGCCCCTCACAGCGACACGATCGGGCGCGGCTTGAAAGTCACTAAGGAGGAACTCGTGGGCATGCTGGTCGCCGTGGAACTGTACCTGGAGCGCGACCATCAGGCGGAGTTCCGTGCGTGGGACACGCGGATCGAGGCGATCGGCAGCCGGCTGAGAGCGCTTCAGGGCGTCATGGTCGAGCGCTTCGTTCCCAGAATTGCGAATGCCGTCCCGCATTTGCGCGTCAGGTGGGATGAGCGGATTATCAGCATCAGCCCGAGCGATGTGGTTGAGCAACTCCGCGAGGGCGATCCATCGGTTGAACTCGTCCCCGTCCCTTCGCAGATAGGTAGCCTCGAAATCGCCTCATGGACGTTGGAGCCTGGGGATGCGGACATCGTTGCCGAGCGTCTCTGTGACATCCTGAAGAGAGGTCCAGCCCCTCGCGGCGGAGGGCGAGATGATTAAGCTCATGATCCCTGGTTTTGGACCGCTGGAAATACACCGGGTCGTGACCGACTATACCGGCACGCACTCCTTCAAAGGGGTTGTGAGGAGAAGTGTTAGAACCCGCCTTGCGCGACTCGCCAAGCTGGTCGAGGTCCACATTCTGACCGTGGACACCTTCGGTACCGCACGCCGCGAACTCGCGCGACTGCCCGTCGACCTGCACTTTCTGACGGACGACAGACGTAACGACAAGGAGAAGCAACGGTTCGTCCTGAGACATGCGCCGAAGCGTGTGGCGGCGTTCGGCAATGGGACTATAGATCGGCTGTTGCTGAAAACTGTGCGCGACGCGGGGGGGCTCTCCGTGGCAGTCGACAACGGAGAAGGTTGCGCCCTTGACGCGATTCTCAACGCCAATATCCTTGTCCATGGCTCTGAGCAAGCCTTAGATCTCCTGCTCGAGCCGAACAGCTGCAAAGCAACCCTTCGCTTCTGATGGCCCGAGCACGTAGACGCGCGGGGGCCTCCTGGGCAGTGGAGTCGCGCTCAGCAAGTTAGGCTCTTCGGGGGTCGCTTGCCCAGGGGGCGGGATCGTCGGAGTCCTCGATGACGATCGCCTGGGTCGGGCACGAGGCGGCGGCGTCCCGCAGTACGTCCTCCTCGACCGTTTCCGGATCGAGGACATCCGCCTTGAGGAATTCCCCCTCACGCCAATGGAAGACCGTGGGCGCGAGGAAGATGCAGTTACCCGCCCCGATGCATCGCTGGCGGTCGACCCGGACTCGAAGCGTCATGCCACGCCCCTCATGACCGCGACGGCTGTGGCCTGACCCTTTGTGGAGACCCCGAGTGTCACGAAGATTCCCTCCAGTTCCTCGGCAAGCGATTGCTCGGTCATCTCCAATTGCCCGGCAATCTCACGGTTCGTTTGCCCTGACGTGACCTGGCGGAGGATCTCTGCCTGCCGCTCAGTCAGCCCGCGCGGAAGGTCCTGTCGGGCTTGATCCAACGCGACCGTCGACGCCACCCCCACCAGCGCGGACAATTCGGCCTGGATCGGGGCCCGGAACCATCGAGCCCGTATGTCATCGTCGCGTGTGGCCTGAGCCACTCTCTGTAATATGACGCGGGTCTCGGTCCGGAAGCTCTGTGCCTTTTGATCCTCGACGCCGGCAAGGCATCGAGCGACGGCCAGGAGCACATCCGGCAGGACGAACGGGAAGAAGTTCCCCGTTCGCTTCAAGACGTCGATGGCGGCGATTGCCGCCTGCGCCGCCGCCTGCGCATCGCCGCGTGCCAGCGCGATCTCCCCGAGGGCCGCGTGGGCTCGTGCTTCCCACGGAAGGTCGCCGGGCAAGGTTGCGGCCAGACGCAGCGATTCGCGCGCACATCCTTCGGCCTGGCCCAGCAAATCCGTGCTTCCCGACGCGGATCCGTGGTAGGCGGTCTCGATCGCGAGCAGCGCCAGGAGCTCACAGCGGCCGGCCGGAGACCCTCGCTCAGTGGCGAGGGCCAGGGCACGTTCGAGGTGTTTGCGCATGCCGCGGGGGTCACCCGCCGCCGACCGAAGCAGGCCTCGCCAGGTCTCCATTTGGCGCGCAGGCAGCGGATGCGGCGATTCCAGGGCAATCTCAGCCGCGCGATCGAGCCACGCTTCGGCCTCGGCCACCTCGGCCATCTCGACGTGGGTAAGGGCGACGCCGCCGGCGGCGAGGAAGGCCAGTTGGTAATCACCCAGGGCGCGGGCCGCCTCGTAGGTCTCGGCGCCACGGTGGAGGGAGAGGTCGGGGTAGCCATGACAACGGGCGTAGATGTGGATGCTGTACAGCATGTGGGCCTCGCTCTCGGCCCGCTCGCTCTCGCTCGTCAGGCGCCGTAGCCCTCGGCGAAGGCGGCGGATCTGCTCGATGCGGCCCGCGTGCCCGTACTGAGTCCCTTCGACGATGTTGGCGTAGGCGAGGGCAATGAGGCTCGACATCATTGACCGCCGGTCGCCCAACTGCTCGTAGATCTCGACGGCTTCGCCGATCAACTGCTTCGCCTTGGCGAAGTGCTCCATGATGTGCGGTTGATCCCTGGGATTCTGCAGCGGCAGGGCGTCGAGCACCTCGGGATACTGTTCCAATAGGGCCAGCATGGCCCGCCGCGCCCTGCCGTTCTCGACGACGCCCAGTTCCCGCCGCGCCGCTGCGAGACTCGCCTGATCCCCGAGCCGGCTCGCGAGCGCCGCCGCCCGCTCAAAGGCCTCCGCGGCTCCGTCGAGATCCACCTCCGTGGGGGCAGGCAGAAAGGACTCGCCGAGGCTGGTCCGCATCCGTATCTGACCGAGTTCCAATAGGGCCCTCAAGGCCATGGGGTCGTCGTGCCGCTGCTCCGCCGCCTCTAAGGCTTCTATGGCCAAGTCTGCCGCCTGCTCGTACTCGCCGATAAGGCGGGCGGCCGAGGCCCGACGCGCCGTCACCTCGAGCCCCAGCGCCGCATCGCCTAAGGCCGTCGCCAGCGCCGCCATCTCGGCTAGGGTCGCCATCCGCTCCTTGCCACGACCCAGAATGGTGAGGGCGTCATCCCGAGCGCACAAGAGTTCGGCTCGATCGCGGGGCGTCGCCGCAGCGGGCCGGGCCGCGTCAATCGCGCGGAGGGCTTCCTCCGGCGCATGCGCCTGAATGGCGGCCCGCGCGGCCTCGATCGAGTAGCGGATTCCCTGCGGAGCGTCGCCGGATTCAAGCGAATGATATGCGAGCGCGGACAGGTTTGTTGCCGTCCCTTCCTTGCCTGCTGCGAGGATCTCCACGATCGCCGCGTGCACCGTGCGCCGGCGCTGCCGCGACTGTGCCGCCCGCAGCGCGCCCCGTATCTCGTCATGCGTGAATGAGTAGTCGTAGACGGCGCCTTCGGGGAGCTCGCTCAGCAGGTTGAGGCGTAGGGCGGACGCCAGCAGGCTTTCGAATGCCGCGGATCCAGGCCGAGCCGTCCCTCCTTCCAGCGCGGCTTCAACCCGCGCCAGATCGCCGACGCGGAACCGGCGTCCGAGGATTGCGGCGTCGGCGAGGACAGCCCGAGTCTCGTCAGAGAGTTGAGCCAGCCGGCGCTCGATCAGGATCTGGACAGAGGCAGGGACCGGGGACCGGGCGCCCATCGAGATCTTCCAGACCCCCTCAATCTGCTGAAGCAGCCTCGCTTCCCGGAACGCCTGGGTGAACTCGACCATGAAGAAGGGGACGCCTTCGCCGCGCTCGTGGAGCGTGGCCGTTGCCTCGGGGCTGACCGGGCCTCCCAGCAACTGCTGGAGCAGCTCCTGGGTCTGTGCCCGGCTAAATCGTTCGAGACGAAGACGGCGGACGAGCCGCATGCGTTCCAGGTCGGCCAGCAAGGTCGTGGCCGGAGTAACGGTGGCGCCGGGTTCCGGCCGTTTGGCGAGCATGAGGAAGATCGGATCGGGCGATGACGTGCGAACCAGATAGCGGATCAGCTTGAGGCTGTCTTCGTCTGCCCACTGGATATCGTCGAACAGCAACGCCAGGGGACGTGCGGATGCCATACTTCGAAGCGCAACGGTGGTCATGTCGTAGACGCGAAGCATCTGTTCGGAGGGCGACAGCCCCCCTGGAATCTGCTGCCGCCCCCAAAGCACGTCTCGAGCCTGTTCCAGCGTTTCACGCGCGCCGGTCTCGTCGGCCAACCGCTCCATAGAGGTCGAGACGAGCAGCGTTCGCAGGAGGAAGAAGGGACCTCGCAACTCCTCATCGGCTCCCACGATCACCACTCCAAACCCTCGGGAGAGCGCTTCCTGCGCCGCCATCTCGAGGAGGCGGGTCTTGCCGATGCCGGCTTCGCCTTCGACGGAGACCATCCGCAGGGCTCTGGTTGCGACCGCGTCGAGTTCTTCGACGATCATGGCGCGTTCTGCCTCGCGGCCGACGATGGGCGCGAGGCCGGCGCGCACATAGGTCTCCTCGAGCATCCCGACGCTTCGGGTGCCTTCTGGCGCCGTGTCCTGTCCCTCGGTAGAACTCACATCGAGGCCTTGCTGCCAGCTCACTTCGTAGAGCCGCCATCGTGTGGGGAACCCTTTCAGGACGGAGAACCCGCGATCGATGAAGACGAACTCCTTGACCGCGCCGGCGAGGTCCTTGACCACCTGGGAGACCAGGATCTGTCCCCCCCTGGCTTTGCTCGCGATCCGGGAGGCGGCGTTCACGGCCGCGCCATAGAGTGTTCCGGACTCCTCCACGACCTCTCCAGCGTTGAGTCCGGTGCGCACGCGGAGCTGCCGGTCGGGGTGCTGGCGATTGTCTTCGTCGAACGCTCGTTGGATGGCGATAGCGCAGGAGACGGCCTTGCGCGCGGAGCCGAAGGCGACCATGAATCCATCGCCAAGAAAGACGACCTCACGTCCCCCGTGCTCCTGGAACTTCTCCCGGAGCAGCTTCTCGTGCCCGCGCAGCATTTCTTGGGCGAGGTCGTCCCCGTGGCGTGTGCGGAGGTCTGTGGACCCTTCGACGTCTGTAAAGAGAATGGTGAGGGTTCCCTGAAGCTCCTTGCTCACATGGCATCCCTTCGTCTACGGGGCCGTTATTCGAGGACGGCAGACTCGGACTCCTGCCGTGTTCTTCTTACACGAGGTTCGACGCTCTCTTGTAGAGCTTCCAACCTACGGCTGCGAACCATGCTGCAAACACCACTTGAGAGATCAGTCCCAGAGAGGGTCCGATCGCATACGGATATGCGCCAATGATGTCGAATACACCCGTAGCGAAGCCAAGATACGCAATATTCGCTCCGTACGCCCCACGTTTCATCGCCAGACTCAGTACGATAGTGGCGCCTCCGAATAGCAGCCCAACGGCGTGTAGACCCCCGTAGAAAGTTGCAACGACAAGCTCGGCGACCGCGGGCGCGGTCATGCGTATGTCATATACGGGATAGACAAGACGCCCGTGAATAATGTCCAACATGGCGATGACCGGGATCACCACGGCAATGATTCCGCAACCTATCACCGTCTTGACTCTGTCGATGCCGGCGAGACTCTGATACAGGGCAACGACCCCGGGAACCAAGGCGACCGCCGCGAAGAACAGGACCTCGTTTGCGAGCGAAAGAACGACCTTCCCTGATGCGACCCAGGCGAGGATCTCCATCCCACTCGATGGGGGCGGACCTGCCATGAGATCCAGAGCGTATCTCAATAGGAATAGGATGCCGCTGACAATGAAAGAAATCCCACCGACCTTGTAGAGTGCTTTCAGGTCATGAGACATGCGAGACTCTCCTGGGGCGCGTTGATCCTGCGGCCGCACGGCTCTCCCGGTAGATGAGTACGGCGTACAGAATGGCGACGAGCGCGTTCTCGACAGCCGGACCCGGGGCCAGGCGGTGAAAGGCGTCCGCCGAACCGGAGCCCTGGGTCGCCGCCTGGACCGCGACCGCGGCGCCGAAGAACATCGAGGCGCTCGCCACGACCCGGACCGCCAGGCGGTCGGTTACCCGCCACATGCCCAACTGGATGAGACCCACCGCCACGTACGTGATCCCGATGACGCGGACGGCATCCATCGCGTACTTGGGCGCATCGGACTCAAGGTAGAACTCGGTCGGCTGGACGATGTCAAGAAACCCGCGCCAGAGGAAGACCACTCCGTTGATGGCCAACAGGGCTTTCAGGGCGCGCATCATGACCTGAAGTATGGGGTGATCCTTTTCATGTCGCACATCGGGTCTGGACCTGATTTCCGCCCCTCGAAGCCGGCTTGACTGCGGCTGACCGGTTCGCGCCAATATTGAATGGGCCAAGATCCATA
>Ga0334722_10003626_pt1 | contig 16501 bp, 14 predicted proteins | sample C3_bottom_MG_FD_207210 | JGI IMG/M metagenome (GOLD analysis project Ga0334722, IMG submission 207210) | Sediment microbial communities from Yellowstone Lake, YNP, Wyoming, USA - C3_bottom | ecosystem: Environmental > Aquatic > Freshwater > Lake > Sediment | place: USA: Wyoming | collected...
GGCTGAAAATAGCGGGCTTCGTCAAAGACGTCGTAGGTCGGCAGCAGGCGTTTATGGACCAGGCGGGACCCGTCACAGTCCAGGAGGGCGGCACTATTGAAAAGGGGTTTGCCTGTTGCCGCCGTATTTTTGGTGATCAGACCGCAGAGCAGGTCGATGCCGCTGACCTGTTGTTGCAGCTCCTGGTAGGCCTGCAGCTGGCGGCTGATAAAGGCGGGCCGTTCCAGGAGGTCTTGGGGCGGGTAGCCGCTTAAGGCCAGTTCCGGAAAAATTGCCAGGCTGCAACCTGCCCCCTTGGCCCGGTCGATCCAGGCGCGGATTGCGGCCAGATTGCCCTGGAAATCGCCAACCGTCGGGTTGGTTTGGATGAGTGCGATCTTCATGGGGACTCTATAGCATATTTTTTTGTCTTGACCAACGAGTCTGTCAGGGTATGTTGATAAAAGGGGATTGTAACCACTCAGGTTGTTCAGACTATTAGACTGTAGTCTATTAGCAAAAAACGATCGGGAACAAGGGCGCAAGGCGGGCCTCTTCTGATGTTTTTAGTTGCTAATAGACTTAAAGCCTACAGACTATCAAGCTGAGAAGTTACGGGGAATTTGTGACTGGCCAGGTTCTCTGCCTTGTAACGTGCGAACTTTTAGGAGCCGTTTTAATAGAGACAGGAGTCATACATGCAAAAATATTTTGTGCTCGATACCAACGTCTTGCTGCATAACTCGGAGGCGGTTTCTTCCTTTGCCGACAACTATGTCGTTTTGCCGATGACGGTGATCGAGGAGTTGGACCGCTTCAAGTCCCACAGCGACGAGTTGGGGCGCAATGCCCGCCGGGTTGTTCGCGAACTGGATGCGCTACGGGGTAAGGGATCGCTCAGCAAGGGGGTTGCCATGGATAATGGCGGCACCTTGATCATTGTTATTGAAGCGAGCGATACGAAACTTGCCGGTATGGATATGTCGGTGCCGGACAACCGCATCCTGTCGGTGGCCTACAACCTTCACCAGCAGGGCAAGGTCGTTATCTTCGTCTCTAAGGATATCAACGCCCGCTTGAAGGCCGATGCCCTCGGGCTCGATGTCATGGATTTTGAGAAGCAGAAGGTCAATTTCGATGAACTCTACACCGGGAATCGGCAGATTTTGGTGCCGGGGGAGGCGATCAATAAAATCTATGCCACCAAGGAGGCGGACGGTGAGGGGCTCGACCTCTTGATCAATGAGTTCATCCTGTTGGTCGACGAGGCGGACGAGAAGCATTCGGCCCTGACTCGGGTCAATAAGCATGGCAAGATGGTGCCGTTGTCCCAGCCGGAAACGGTCTGGCATTTGCACGCCCGCAGCAAGGAGCAGCGCATGGCGCTCGAGTTGTTGATGGACCCCGAGGTGTCTTTGGTGACGCTCGTTGGTCAGGCTGGCACCGGCAAGACTCTGCTGGCGGTGGCGGCAGGCCTGGAGTCGGTGATTGGTCTGGACCGTTACGACCGGGTGCTGGTCTCCCGGCCGATTATCCCCATGGGCAAGGATATCGGCTTTTTGCCCGGCAATAAGGATGAAAAGATGGCCAGTTGGATGCAGCCCATCTTCGATAATCTGACCTACCTGATCAATTTGGGGATGAAGGGCAAGGAAGAGAGTGGCGAATCGATCAAGAAAAAGATCGACAAGATGATCCAGGACAATGTGCTGGAACTTGAGGCCATCACCTATATCCGCGGCCGTTCGATCCCGAAACAGTTTGTGATTATCGACGAGGCCCAGAATTTGACCCCCCACGAGGTCAAGACCATCATCAGCCGTTCCGGTGAGGGGACCAAAATGGTCCTGACCGGCGACCCCAGCCAGATCGACAACCCCTATCTCGACTCGAGCAGTAATGGCCTGACCTACACGGTCGAGAGGATGAAGGGCCAGCCCATGCATGGCCATGTGACCCTGCGCAAGAGCGAGCGCAGTGGACTAGCCGCTGCCGCCGCCGAATTTTTATGAGCGTTCAGCGAAAGCCGAAAAACGAGCAGATGCACGGAACCGTAACTGCTCAGCCGGGCCGCAGATGCGCGAAATAGGCCTGCGAGCTATAGCTAGCCTATGTGAGCAGGCCTATGACCCCCGCAAGGGGGATAAACGCAGCAGATGTGGTGCGGCTGACAGTTACGAATTTTTATGAGAATTTGCGGGCTCGTGTTTTGACTTCTGCCGGGCCAGAGACTATAATGCAACTGCTGTAGGTTGGGTTGAGGAACGAAACCCAACATTATATCCCATAATTTAGGAGAAACGCCTTGGAATTTATACCAAAATGGATTGCCTGGGAAGTCACCCGCCGCTGTAACTTGAAATGTGTCCATTGCCGGTCGTCATCGGAACTCAATGTCGTCGGCCACCCTGATTTTCCGTTGGCAGAGGCCAAGCGAGTCTTGGACGATATCGCCTCTTACGCCTCGCCGGTGATGGTTCTCTCCGGCGGCGAGCCTCTACTGCGGCCCGATGTCTTTGATATCGCCCAGTACGGGACCGACAAGGGTCTGCGGATGTGTCTGGCCACCAACGGCACACTTGTCAACCAGGAGACCTGCAAGAAGATCAAGGAGTCGGGCATCAAAATGGTGTCGCTCAGCCTGGACGGGGCCTCGGCCGATGTCCATGACGATTTCCGCAGTATGCCGGGCGCCTTCGAGGCCACCACCGGCGCCGCCAGGATGTTCAAGGAGAACGGCATCAAATTCTTGGTCAACTCCTCCTTCACCAAGCGCAACCAGAAAGAGATCGGCAAGCTCTACCCCTTTGTCAAGGGGTTGGGGGCGACGGCCTGGTATATGTTCATGATCGTGCCTACCGGTCGCGGCGAGGACATCATGGACGAGCTGGTCTCCATGGAGGACTACGAGGGCTTTCTGGCATGGCACTACGAGATGGAGAAAAACGAGGATGAGCTCCTGGTGCGCCCGACCTGCGCCCCCAGCTATTACCGGGTGGTGTTGCAGAAGGCCAAGGAGCAGGGCGACGAGTTCAAGCGACGGAGCCTGCAATTTTCCACCGGCGGCTCCAAGGGTTGCCTGGCCGGCCAGCTCATCGTCTTGATCGACGTCGACGGCGACGTTCTGCCGTGCAGCTATTTCCCCGTGGCGGCCGGCAATATCCGCACGCAATCCTTCAAGGATATTTGGGAGAATTCGAAATTGTTCCATGACTTGCGGGATTTCAAGGCCTACAAGGGGCGTTGCGGGGCTTGCGAGTATGTCGGAGTCTGCGGCGGTTGTCGGGCTCGCGCCTATGCCATCACCGGCGATTATATGGGCGAAGAGCCGTTTTGCAGCCATGTGCCGTTTAAGTTGCAGCCGAAAAAGTGATAAATTTCGTAACTGTGCAGGTTGGTTAGCCTATTAGGCTGTAGTCTCTTAGCAAAAAATGATTGGTAAAGGGCATAGCCGTGCCTCTGGGATTTTTCAGTGGCTAACAGCCTAAGCGCCTACAGCCTTTTCATCTGGGTAGTTATTAAATTTCTACCTAACTAATTATAAGGAGCTCAATATGAACACCACATTCTTGAAGGCCTGCAAGGGCGAAGCAGTAGACTACACCCCGATCTGGATCATGCGTCAGGCTGGACGGTACCTGCCCGAATATCACACCGTACGTCGTAAGGGTTCCTTCCTTGACCTTTGTAAGACTCCAGAGAACGCCGCCGAGGTCACCTTGCAGCCGGTAGACATCCTGGGCGTCGATGCCGCCATCCTCTTTTCCGACATCCTGGTGCCCTTGGAGAAGATGGGCGCCCCTCTGGAGTTCCGCGAGAAGCAGGGGCCGGTTTTCCCTACCCCCATCCGTGACCGCGCCGCTGTCGACAAACTTGGCATCCCGGACCCGGAAGATGACTTGGGCTATGTGATGGATACTATCCGCATCCTGCGCAAGGAGCTGGTGGACAAGGTGCCGTTGATCGGTTTTTCGGGGGCGCCCTTTACCCTGGCGACCTATCTGATCGAGGGGGGCTCGTCCAAGACCTTCTTCCACACCAAGATGATGATGTACAAAAACCCGGAACTCTACCGCAGCCTGCTCGACAAGATCACCGACTGCACCATCGATTACCTGAAAGGCCAGATTGTGGCAGGCGTTCAGGCCCTGCAGATTTTCGACTCCTGGGTCGGGGTGCTGGCGCCCTGCGACTTCGCCGAGTTTGCCCTGCCCTATGTGCAGCGGATCATCAAGGCGTTGAAAGAAGTCAGCAACCTGCCGGTCATTTATTTCGCCAATAACGGAGGCACCCTGATCGACCAGTCATTGACCAGCGGCGCTGATGTCCTGGGCTTCGACTGGCGGGTCAGGCTCGATTCGGTCGTCCGTCAGGTGCAGGGCAAGGTGTCGCTTCAGGGCAACATGGAGCCGCTGGCCCTTTTCTTGCCCCCGGACAAACTGGAGAAGCGCATTCAGATGGTGCTGGATGAGGCCAAGGGCGCTCGTGGGCACATCTTCAATCTGGGCCACGGCATTGTGCCGGAGACCGATCCGGAGCAGGCCAAGCTCGCCGTCCACCTGGTCCACACCCTGAGCCGCAAAAAACAGTGATTCCGGTGCCAGCAGAGTGCTTTCGGCTGATGGACGAGTACCGGATGCTGCCCAATATCCGCGCCCACTCGCTGGTGGTGGCCAGGATCGCGGAAGATCTGGCCCTGGCCTTGCGGAAGCGGGGGGATCACATCGACGTCGAGTTGACCGTGGCTGCGGCCCTGATGCACGACATTGGCAAGAGCTTTTGCCTGGATAATGATCGTAACCACGCCACCCTGGGCCGCGACATCTGTCTCCGGCACGGTCTGCATGAATTGGCGTCGCTGGTGGTCCAGCATGTGGTGCTGGACGCGGAGAGTTTTCACGAGACGCCGCTTTCCGCCAAGGAGTTGGTCTACTACGCCGACAAGCGAGTCAATCACGATCAGATTGTCTCGCTCGACCAGCGCCTGGTCTATATCCTCCACCGCTATGGCCAAAACGATCCCCTCCGGCAGGCGGCGATCCGCCAGAATTTTGAGCGTTGCCTGCAGATCGAGGCTGCGATTTTTAACGGCCTTGACTTTGGGCCGGATGACCTGCCGGAGCGGTTGGTCGCTTCCCCCTCGACCTGGCAGGGAGAGGTCATGGCGGCGGATATCAATCGCTGTGAGGCGGGTGTATGTCAGCGATGACTGTTAGCCGGGGTTCAGCCCAGTCCCTATCTGACGGGGAGGCTATATGCGTCCTCCTCCTCAATCTTGGTGGGCCGGAGCGGGTGGATGATGTGCGGCCCTTTCTCTACAACCTCTTTTCCGACCGTCTGATTATTCGGCTGGGACCAGCCTTTCTGCAGCGTCCCATAGCCTGGATGATCGCCAAGCGCCGAGCCCCGAAGAGTCAGGGCTATTACCGGCAGATCGGCGGCGGTTCCCCCTTGAATGCGATTACCGCAGACCAATGCCGCGCCCTGGAGACGAGCCTTGCGGCGCACGCACCCTTTCGGGTGGGGATGGTCATGCGTTATTGGCATCCCTTTGCCGCAGAGGTCTTGCCTGGCCTGCTGGCGCAAGGCGTCAGCAAGTTTGTCGCCCTGACCCTCTACCCGCACTATTCCATCGCCACCACCGGTTCCTCCCTGCGCGACTTACGAGAATATCTGGCCGGGCAGCCTCAGGCTGTCGAGGTGCTGGAGATCGACTCCTGGCCGGACAACCCCGCCTATGTCGATTGTCTGGCGGAGCGGATTACGGAGGGGCTTTGTCGTGAACTTCCACTGAGCACCTCCCTCGATGGGGTGGAGGCTGCACCACCCCCACCCCTGCCCTCCCCCGCAAGCGGGGGAGGGGGCGATTTGGAAGTTGACGGTAGAGGGGAAGTCGTTTACAGCGCTCACAGCCTGCCGGTTAAATTTATCCAGGAGGGCGACCCCTATGTCGATCATCTCAAGCGGACCATTGCCGCGGTTGAGGCCAAGACCGGCAAACAGGGGCATCTTTGCTTTCAGAGCCGGAGCGGTCCGGTAGAGTGGCTTGCGCCGTCAACGCCTGAGACGATTGAAAAGCTGGCCCGGCAGGGCTGCCGCCGTATCGTCATGGTGCCGATAAGCTTTGTCTCCGATCACGTGGAGACCCTCTGTGAAATCGATATCCAATACCGGGATCTGGCAGCCTCTCTCGGTGTCGAGCTCGTCCGAACCCGGTCGTTAAATACCGACCCCGCCTTCATCGCCGGCCTCAAGGGGCTGGTGCTCTCTTCCTGTCAGGCCAAGGGCTGGCTTTGATCCGTAAGCGATCACAGGATACCGCATCTGCGGCGTTTATCCCCCTTGTGGGGATCATCGGCCTGCTCTCATAGGCGAGCTATAGCTCGCAGACCGATTCCGCGCATCTGCGGCACCCTGCAATCGCTTACGGTTTCGGGGTAAACGTAATCCCTGGCGCTACCCCGTGATCGCTTGGTTCGTGCTTACTCTTGGATGGTTGTGCGCTTTCAGCGCAGGGCGGCGGCTAATTCACGGACACGGGCCATGGTCTCTGCCAGGTCGAAGGCGAGAATCCGCCGTTCATCCATGACGAGGGCGCCGTCGATGATGGTTGTTTTCACGTCGCTGCCCTTGGCGGCATAGACCAGAAGGTCGTGGTTGTGGAAGGGGGTCAGGTGGGGTGCGTTGAGGTCGAGGATGATGCAATCCGCCTTGAGTCCGGGGGCCAGACGGCCAATGATGCCGCTCAGACCCAGAACCTCAGCCCCGCCGCTGGTGGCAAGGCGCAGGGTTTGCTTGGCAGGCATGGTCGTGGGATCCTGGCTTGCAACCTTGTGGAGTTTGGCCAGGCTATCCATTTCGGCAAAGAGGTCCAGGTCGTTGTTGCTGGCGCAGCCATCGGTGCCAAGCCCGAGGCGGATTCCGGCCGTAAGCATGGCGGGGGCCGGGGCGATGCCGCTGGCCAGTTTCATATTGCTCTCCGGGCAGGTGATGACCCCGGTATCCCTCTCCCGGAGAATCGAAATATCCTGGGCGGTCAGGTGGACGCAATGGATGGCGACGGTGTCTTGGTCTAGCAGATGTAATTGATCGAGATATTGCACCGGGCTGACGCCGTGCTGCTCACGGATCTGTTTGATTTCGTCTTGAGTTTCTGCCAGATGGATGAAGAATTTGCACCCTTCTGCTTGAGCCAAGGCCTTGGCCCCTGCAAGGGTTTTGGCGCCGCAGGTGTACGGAGAGTGGCAGAAGATGGCCGGCGTGATCCGTTCCACACCCCGACAGCGTTCGATAACCGTGGCTGCTGCCTCAATATTTTTACCGGGGTCCGGTACCCCTGGCGCTGGAAAGTCAATGACCCCTTGGGCGACGACCGCCCGCATCCCCGCTTCATGAAAGGCCCTGGCCGCTGCCTCTTCGAAAAAGTAACTGTCCGCCACGGTGGTTGTGCCGGAAAGGATCATTTCCGCGGCTGCCAGTTTGCTGCACCAGTAGACCATCTCCCTAGTGACAAAGCGGGCCTCGGCCGGGAAGATGTGACGCTCTAGCCAATCCATCAGGGGCAGGTCATCGGCCAAGCCTCGGAATAGGGTCATGGCGGCGTGACAGTGGCCGTTGACGAGTCCAGGCATCACTAAGCCTCCACGGGCATCAATCGTCTGCCGGGCAGTGGTTTGGCTAGGCAAGTTTGCCATTGCGCCAACCGCGAGAATGGTGTCGCCGCGAATGGCGAGATAGCCTTCATGGATGGGTGGCTGCAGGCCGGGTGCGGCAAGAATAATGCCGTTTGCGATGAGGAGGTCGTAGGTGAAGGGCATCGGGTTGTTCAGGGAGCAAAGATGTTGTGATTTTAAGTTGCATTCAAAAGCATACTTCCAGCAAGCATTCGAACCGAGACCGCGAAGGCCAGCGGAGCGCAGCCGCCAAAGGTATCGGTTTGAATGCGAACTGGAATGAGAGAGTAGCGATTCTCAATTTTAGCCAAAGAGCGGGCAAAAATAAACCATTTGTTGCGACAAATGCAATTGACATTGCAGCCAAACGTTTTTGCTCCCTTTTAACGTGGAGGTTCAGTGGATCGCGCTCTGTTTTGTCTCCGCTACATGCGACCGCGAATGAGACCGCGCACGCGAGTCCTGCGGCCCTTTGGCTTAAAGCTTGACAAAGGCTGGCCGAAATGGTGATTATGTAGTATTCTCAAACAGATCTCCGGCAGCTGAGGGATAGGGTATGTTCTGTAGTCTTTTTTTGCCCGCCCCTTTTGCAAGGGAATTTTTTTGCTGATCGCGGTATTTTGTTGAGTTCTATCCGAATGAGCCGATGAATAGAATGGCCTCAACCCATCAATACGCATTAGATAACCTCGCTCATCAAGGCCAGTGTGCCTTCCTGGCTGGCGATTACGACAGGGCGCTGGCTTTTTTTGAAGAGGATTTGCTGGCGCACCCTGCGAGTTACGACACCCTTTTTCATGTCGGTTATTGTCAAAGTATCCTGGGTCGCTGGTCTAAGGCGGTAGAGGTCTATCTGAGATTGATAGCGTTGCATCCAGACGATGCCCATGCCCATGATCTTCTCGGCACTGCCTACCAGAAGTTGGGGTGCCTGGATGAGGCGTTGACTTGTCTGGCTAGGGCGGTCAGCTTGAGACCGGATGACGCCTTGACCAAATGCAATCTGGGGATGGTGTTACGAGGTATGGGCCGTCTGGACGAAGCGGCGGCTGTCTTGCAAGAAGCGGTCAGGTTGCGGCCGGAATTCGCCTTTGCCCATTTCGAGTTGGGGGTGACCTTGGTGGCTCAGGATTGCTGGGCGAAGGCCGAGAGCGCCTTTCGTCAGGCCTTGCGGGTTGAACCGCAATTTGCTCGCGCCTACCTCAATCTAGGGATTGTCGAAGCAGTCCTTGGCCAGTGGCGGGAGGCGAGAGCGACCTATGAGCGGCTTTTGACGCTTGACCCCCAACTGGCGGCCAAACTTTTTGATGCGATAGAAGGACATCGATGAATTGTAACTACCGAGACGACAGAACACTGGAGTCAGGAGCCAGAAGGGCTGGAAGATGTCCGCTACCCCTGTTGGTGATACCCCTTGGCATTCTGGCTCCTGACTTCTGAATCCTTACTTCTGACCTCACCATGCTTAATACTGTATTTTTTAAGAAAAAAGAGAAGATAGGCGAACTCCTGATCCGTAAGGGCAAGATTACCAAGAGCGAGATGGAGCGAGCCCTGGCCCATATGGAAACCGCGGATCAGGGTCTCGGCGAAATTTTGATTTCGCTCGGTTTTATCAGTGAACTGGATCTGGTTGAGACACTTGCCGAGCAGGTGGCGGTGGAGGTCTACAAGCCCGATCCCATTGATGTCTTTTTGCCGATCGAGATCTCGAAACTCTTCCACCGCGAACACCCCTTCGCCATGATCAAGCGTGCAGGCCAGATGATCATGGTGGTCAACAATCCCTTGGATGGCGATGTGCTCTCCACCGCCGAACTCCTCTTCCTCGATCAGTTTGAAGTGCAAGTCGCAACCGAATCGGTCATGCGCGCCATTGTTCATGAGCATTATGGACTGAGTCTGGATGACGTCACTGACGACGACACCCTGGGCCGCGAAGAGTCGGATATCGACAAGCTCAAAGACATGGCCTCCGAAGCGCCGGTCATCAAGTATGTCAACAACCTCATTGACACCGCAGTCAAGCGCCGGGCCAGCGATATTCACATGGAGCCTTTTGACGACGGGTTTTATATCCGGTTGCGTATCGACGGTATTCTGCATGAGTACGAAATCACCCCGAAGGCCATGCAGGCAGCCATAGTCTCCCGAACCAAGCTGCTGGCCGCACTCGATATCGCCGAGCGCCGTCTGCCCCAGGACGGCAAGATCTCGATCCGTATCTCCGGCAAGGAACTGGACTTGCGGGTTTCCACCATGCCCACGGTTTATGGCGAGGGCGTGGTTATCCGTATTTTGGAAAAGGGCAATATTATCCTGGATATGAATCAGCTGGGAATGCAGCCGGCGATGGAGAAAAGTTTTAAGAAGATGATCACCATTCCCGACGGAATCCTTCTGGTTACCGGGCCTACCGGGAGCGGTAAGACCACGACTCTGTACTGCGCACTCAACTACATCAACTCCGGCACCAATAAAATTATTACCCTTGAGGATCCGGTGGAGTACCAGTTGCGCGGGGTCAATCAGATCCAGGTTCGACCGGAGATCAAGTTGACCTTTGCCAAAGGGCTGCGCTCCATTGTCCGGCAAGATCCGGACGTCATCATGGTGGGCGAGATCCGCGACCTGGAGACGGCGGAAATTGCCGTGCAGTCATCGCTGACCGGGCATCTGGTGTTCAGCACCCTGCATACCAACGACGCCATCTCGGCGGTCGCCCGCATGATCGACATGGGGGTGGAGCGCTTTCTGATCTCCTCCTCCTTGCGCGCCATCTTGGCCCAGCGGCTGGTCCGTTGTATCTGCAAGGAGTGCAAGCAGCCACGGGGCATGATCTCTGAGTTTCTGCCCAATCACCCCAAGGACGAAGATTTCACCATCTATAAGGGGAAGGGTTGCGAAAACTGCTCGGGGACCGGGTTCATCGGTCGGATTGGGGTCTATGAGTTTTTGATGATCAGCGACGCCTTGGGCAAGGGGATCTCCCAAGGGTTGGATCTGATCGATCTCCGTAGGATCGCGGACAGCGAAGGATTTTTTACAATGTATGCCGATGGCATGGCCAAGGTCAAGGCCGGGATCACCACGTATTCCGAGGTCATGCGGGTGACCAGGAGCGTCATGCATGAGCTTGTATAGCTATTCGGCGCTTGACGCTGGCAATAACGTCAAGCATGGCGTTATCGAAGAAATCGATAAGGCTGCGGCGGCCAAGCGCTTGATGGGGCAGGGGTTGAGACCCTTGGAGATTAAGCCGCATCGGGCCAGTAAACAAGGCGGTTTTTCGTTTGATTCCTTCCGTAAAAACAAGCTGACCAAAACGGATATCGATTTTTTCACCACCCAGATCGCCCTGCTGTTGAATGCCGGCCTCTCCTTGGACGCCTCGCTGCGGACCATGAAGCAGAATAGTCAGAAGCCGGCGTTCAAGCATTTTGCCGGCGAGATTGAACGCAAGTTGAAAGAGGGAAAGTCCTTTTCCGAGGCCCTGGCTGAGTATCCCATGTTTTCGCCGATGTATATCAGCATCGTCCGGGCTGGGGAAGAGGGTGGTATTCTGCCCGCCATGCTGCTCCGGATTTCGGAGTATCAGAAGACCTTCCAGGAGCTTACCCAGTTTATTGTCTCGGCAGCGATCTACCCTATTATTTTGTTGGTGGTCGGAATCGTGGCGGTGGGGATTTTGGTCACCACCATCCTGCCGCGTTTTGAGGTCTTGTTCAAAGGCATGGGGCATCGGTTGCCGTTCCATGTCAAGATTTTGATGGATGGGGCTGGATTTATTTCCAACCATTTGCTGCTGGCGGTTATTGTCTTGGTGGCCCCGGTGGTTTGGGCATCGTACTATTTCAAGACGGAGCAGGGCCGGCTTTTTCTGGACGCCAAGGCTATCACCCTGCCGCTTATTTCGGGCTTTGTCCGGGAGCTGGAAACCACCCGCATATTTCGTACCCTTGAGGTCTTGGTTAAGAATGGGGTCCATCTTGCCACCGCGCTTAAGATCTGCAGCGGGGTGGCGGCCAATATCGAATACCAGCGCCTCCTGCAGAATGCCACTCGGGCCTTGAAGGAAGGGCAGCGGATCGCCCCCAAGCTTCAGGGCAAGGGGTTGTTTCCCGATATGGCCGTCGACCTCCTGGCCATTGGTGAGGAGTCGGGCAGCGTCGGCGAGGTCTGTGGCCAGGTCGCCGACCACTACGACAAAGAACTGCGGCAGCGGGTAAAGCGGATCATCGCCTTAATCGAACCGCTCTTCATTCTCACGATCGCACTTGGGGCCGGTTACATTGTGGTCTCCATGCTGACTGTCATCATGAGCATCAATGATATTGCCGGATAATGCCCTTGGATCGTAAACTTCCAAAGCTCACCTCCCCCCTCTGCGGGGGAGGCTGGGAGGGGGGGAAACCGCTATCTACCGGTAGACCGCTTGCGGCAATTCCTTCATTGGTGGCCGTTCCCCCCCACCCCTGCCCTCCCCCGCAGGGGGGGAGGGGGCGCTTTGGAAGTTTACGATCCAGAGGGTTTTCCTTGATCGAGCTCTTGATGGTCCTACTTCTGATCGGGATCATGGCCGGAGTGGCGGGACCGCCCATCGGTCGTTTTCTTGATAATCTGGAGTTTAGAAAACAGACGGCCAAGATTATGGCGACTGTTCGCTATGCTCGGCTCAAGGCTATCACCGAAGGGCAATTCGTGGTGATGACCGCGATTGAAGGCGATCAGAATCAAGGGCTCACGCTGAGTGGCGCGGTGAATGAGGTCAGGCAATTGGATTTGGTAGAGGGTGCAACCCTGGAGATTGAACCGTTGGAACTGGTTTTCTCGCCGGAGGGATATGCCACCCCCGGTACTTTTGTTTTGACGAGTGGCGAGCGTAGCGAGACAATTCTCATCGATCCTTTGACCGGTCTGCCTATGATGGAGGATGCCGGTGAGAAATAGGCTGTCGGCAGGATCCCTACGGCGAGACCGAGCCGGATTTACCCTGTTTGAGGTTCTGATCGCTATGGTTCTTCTGGCCATGGTGGCGGCGATGATCTATTCGGTGCTCAATGTCGGGATCAAGTTCACGGACCAGGGAGAGCGTAAGATCCTGGCCATGGAACGTAAATATGGTTTTCTGATCTTGGTGCAGCGGCAGATTACCAGTGCCGTGTATGATCCCGTCAAAAAACGGATCTTGATGTCGGCGGACAAAGAGACTTTTGAAGTGGTGACCCGGAATCCGTTTATTTATCCGGAGGCAGGGGTGGTTCTGGCCATTTATCGATATAATGCTGGGGAACGGGCTATCTACTATACCGAAAAACGGGATTATTATAATAAAGATTATTCGTTTCAATCTCCGCTGGTGACGGACGGGAGTTCTGTCCAGTCCGCCCAGTCCACCGTTGGTGGAAGCAACGATAAGTATGTGCCGGACTTTACGGAAATGACGGTTCTGGCTCAGGACGAGGAGCCATTTGAGGTGAAGTATGAAGAGGAGACCGGACCGGAGGTTACGATTACTTATCGGGGGGCCGATTATTCCTTGGTCCCCAAATGTGCGGACGCTGCGGCCAGGCTCAAGCTTACATTTGATAAATGATACATGTTTACCGATAAGCTAGCATTCTCCATGGGGGAAAAAAATTGGCAAAGGGGTTTTTCCGTGCTTGAGATCCTGGTGGCGGTGACCATCATGGGTCTGGCCTACGTCGCTATTTTGCAGAATTTTTCCATGTCATCGCGCAGCATTGCCAAAATGGATGAAGGCAGGACAGCACTTTTGGCAAGTTCCCTTGTCTTTGAGAGGACTTTATTGAGTCTGGATCAGGCAGACAAGGGGGGCGATGCCGGGGAGATCCTGGCAGATGGCGGCCGCTTCCAGTTGACACAAGTCATTGATGAAAATGACGACTTTATGACCTTGAAATTGAAAAAAAAGTGAGTGATTGATAAGGGTGGTCATTCCTTCTGGAATACATAGGGCCATTGGTGGCAGCGCGGATAACGCCAATCAGGGTTTTGCCCTGGTCCTGGTGATTGTCGTTGTCCTTCTGGCCAGTTTTCTGGCCTCGCAACTGACTATGCAGGTCAGGACCGAGCTTGCGGTTTCTCACAATATCAAGGCTAGGGTCTCAGGCCATTTTTTGGCCGAGGCCGGATTGAGCCTTGGTCTCTTCCGTCTTTTGGACCGGCCGCTCGAGACGCCAGCTATCGGCGCCGAAGAGGACTGGGATGGTTTTTACGAGGGGTATGTGTATCAGGTCTTTCTGCCTAAGGGCAAGGTCTCTTATTACGTGGCCAGCGAGGGGGGCAAGATCGATTTGAACAAAGTAGGTGAGAGTGTGGGGTCTCAAGCCTTGCTGAGGATGTTTTTGGAGTACCAGCTCGGTGAAGACAAGCAAGAGGAGATTGATACGGTTATTGCTTCCGTGCTCGACTGGAAGGACACCGACGACGCCTATCACGAGATAAATGGGGCGAGAGGCGCCGAGAGTGAGTACTATGGCGCCTTGCCCGACCCGTATATCGCCCGCAACGGTCCGATCGCGGACCCGGCCGATTTTTTTCTGATCAAGGGTACTCGGCCGATGATCGGCAAATTTTATGCCCAAGAGATTTTTACGGTGCATAGCACCGATGGCAAGATAAATTTTAACAGCCTCACCCCGGCAATGCTTGATTTTCTCACCGGAGGTGATAAAGAGAGGCAGGCGGCTTACCACGATGCCAAGGTGGAGTTCAAGGGTCAATTGACTGCAGCGCTGGCGTCCGAGATCCTGGGGGATCGATACGAGAAATTTCAATCCTTTCTCTCTTACACCACCGGCAACAACCCGTATTATTTTGTAGTCGGCACTGGCTATGCCGGAGCGGAGCAGGGTGCGGCGGAGCAAAGCAAGGGTGAGGGTATAGCGCCCAAAATCCCCGGTACCATCGACAGCATGATCATAAAAAAAGACAGCGGCGGCTTTACGTGTCTGGCCTGGCAGGAACGATTCACATGAGTAACTGTTCAGCCGCACCGCATCTGCTTTGTCATAGGCCTGACTCACATAGGCTGGCTATTGCTCGCAGGCCTATTCCGCGCATCTGCGGCACCGCTGAACAGTTACTGTCGGGATGTTTAAGCCAGTTAATCGGTTTTATTTGAATAGTTATTCACATGAAAGAGCCCATTGAAATTATTATTTATAAAAATGGCTTGACGCTCTGCCATCCTAACGATTGCGCGGCGACCGAGTGCTTGACCCGAGAGGAGAAAGGCGTCGCTCTGCGGATTGTCGATTTTATCGGCAGGGTTAAGGCCCATCCCTCGCATCTCCATCTTTTTGTCTCCGAGGATCTTCTCTTTTTTAAGGTTTTTGACCTGCCCCTGGATACGGCGGATGTCGCCGAGGCGGTGGGCTATCAACTGGAGATGGTCACCCCCTTTGCCGACGAGGCCACCTGGCATAGCTTTGCAGTCCAAAAGGACGATGCTGCCTACCATGTCACCCTGTACGCCGCCCAGAGCGGGTATGTCGATGGCTATATCCAGGAGATTCTGGAGGGGGGCTTTCAGCTCTCCGGCCTCTACCCCGAGAGTCAGCGCTACGTCAATAAGCTGAATCGTAAGGGCAAATGGGGGCTGATTTTGCCGGGGCGTTATGTCAAGGCCTTTATTTTTAATGGCGCCGTCATGGTCGATCGCTTGTACTGCAGCGCCGAGCCATCGTTTGGGGAGGCGGTGGAGGTTTGTCAGACTGAGATGATTTTTAAGCTCGATCCCGCCCAGACTGGACAGCAGGCGGTGGAGGCCTTGCCGCCAAAGCCTTATTTCGACTATCTTAATGCCGGTTTGCTCCTCACCCAGCGACCGCATCTGAAGACGTATAATATGCTGCCGGCCTCCTATCAGCGGCCGGACTATCTGAAGATCATGATCGGCGTGCTCCTGGTAGTGAATGCGCTGACTTTTATGTTATGGGGCGGGGTTAAACTCTATAAGCTGAAGACCTTCAACACGCAGGTGAACCGCGAAATCGAGGCGATCATGCCGCTGGTGACCGAGATGAAAGATTTACGCCAGAAAGAAGAGGGTTCTCTCAAGGCCATCGCCCAAATCGAAGGCATTGGTAAAAACTTTGACTTGATTAAATTTATGCAGCAGCTGACCACGGTTATGCCTTCAAACTCTTATGTCGATCAACTGCGCCTGGATGAAAAGACGAACGTCGTTTCTCTTCAAGGGTATACCGATGAGGTGAGCGGTCTGACCAATAAACTCCAGGAGATTGGCTCGGCCCAACTCAAGTCCACCAGTAGTCGGCAGAATAAGACCTACTTTAACGTGGAGATCAGTCTGCCGTGACCTCCATCATGCACACCCTGACTAAACTTTTGAGTCTGGCCCGAACCCGCAATGGTTTGCTGGTTATCGTAGGCCTCCTGGTGCTCTTGAACGCCGTCCGTTTGATTAATGGCAAGTATGCCGATATCCAGCAAGGGGTGGACAGCAAGCAGTCGCTGCTTGGCCAGTACCGGATGTCAACCAAGGATATTGATGCGGTGCGGGCCAAGATTCAGCAGTTGGAGGCCCGGAAAGCCAAATTTGAGAAACATCTGTTTCGAGGAGAGTCTGAGAAAGATGTGACGTCTGCCATGCAGATCAAACTGCAGGAGGTGTTAGGTCGGGTGGGCATGAATCCGGAGTCGCTCAGCCCGGTCACCAAAGGGGGCAAGGATGATGGCAATCCCTATGGTGAGGTGATTATTAAGATCAGGTTGGGTGGTACGCTCGAGAGTTTCATTAAATTTTTGGCCGAACTGTACAAGATGGAGTACCTGTTCAGGGTTGAAAACGTCACCGTGAA
>Ga0334722_10003627_pt1 | contig 16498 bp, 10 predicted proteins | sample C3_bottom_MG_FD_207210 | JGI IMG/M metagenome (GOLD analysis project Ga0334722, IMG submission 207210) | Sediment microbial communities from Yellowstone Lake, YNP, Wyoming, USA - C3_bottom | ecosystem: Environmental > Aquatic > Freshwater > Lake > Sediment | place: USA: Wyoming | collected...
AGACCCTTCAGTCCGTTTTGCGCAAGCAGATCGAGGAGATCATTTACGATCTGCTGTCATGGGAAGAGGGCTTTTTCAATTTTGAGCTCGGCGAGATCGCGCCGAAGGACAAGATCGAGATCGACACCCAGGAGTTCCTTCTCAAGTCGGGCATCAGCGCCGAGTACCTGCTGATGGAGGGCACCCGGATCCTCGACGAGCGCCGTAACGACCGGACAGCCGCGCCTGCTCCGGCCCCCAAAGCAGCCCCGGCCCCTGCACCGCCTCCAAAACAGCAGCCGCCAGCCGCGCCCCCGGCGCAGCCTGCGCCAGCCGCTCCGGCCCATGTAAGCTATGAGCCTGCGAAAGAGGAATTCCGCGCTCGCATAGAGACCGAATCGCCGCAGCGGGAGATCATGGCGCTCAGGTCCATGTTCGATGAGCTCCGGTTCCCCACGGCGACCTCCGAAGTAACGCTGCTGATCCTGCGCTATGCCAGCGAAGTGGTGAACCGTGCCGTTCTGTTCATGGTCAAGAAGGACGAGGTGCGCGGGCTCGGCCAGTTCGGCATCGAGCTCAAGGGGCGTTCGGCCGACCAGGTCGTGCGGGGCGTCAAGATCCCGCTCAACAAACCCTCCCTGTTCCTCACCGTCATCGAGAACCGGCGCAGCTATCTGGGACCGCTCGAATCGAATGAATGCAATAATTATCTCGCCAACGAGCTCGGCGGCTTGCAGCCCGAATCGGTGCTTGCCATTCCCCTGGTCGTCGACGACAAGGTGGCCCTCGTCGTATACGGCGATAATCTGCCCGAACGGCATCCGATCAAGGGTGTTGATACGCTCGAGATCTTCATGAACCAGGCGGGAATGGCGCTCGAAAAGGCCCTGCTCCAAAAGCGCATTGCGGAACTGCAAAAGGAGAGAAGATGAAGAACATCCTCATCGTCGAGGATTCCAAAGCCATTCGCTCGATGATCCGCGTGTCGCTCGAGGAGTCCGGCGGGTTCTACGCCGTTGAGGCGGGGAACGGTTTTGAGGCCCTGAAAGCGCTTCCGACGCGCCGTTTCGACCTGATCATCACCGATATCAATATGCCCGATATCAACGGGCTTGAACTGATCGGCTTTGTGAAGTCCAACCCCGCCTACCGGGACATTCCGCTCGTGATCGTCAGTACGGAAAAGACCGACGAGGACGTGAAGCGCGGCCTGGCGCTCGGCGCAGCAGGCTATGTGGTGAAGCCCTTTTCCAAAGCCGACCTCATGGCTGCGGTGGGGAAAGTGGTCGGGGAAAAGCAGTGACATTTCGGATTGCGGATTTCGGATTTCGGATTGAACAACGGGGTCGTATTTTGCATCGCGCTTCTGTCTCCTATTCCGCATTCCGCAATGGTCACAGACCACGATGTCCGAAATCCGCAATTGAGCGGGAGCGTTAGCGTGAGCGTCGATCGTCCCATAAAAGATTTTCTGGCAGAGGCGGAGGACATCCTTGAGACGGCCAACCAGGCGCTGCTGTCGCTCGAGAACGCCCTTGCTGCGGGCCGCACCGACCCGGATGTCCTGAACTCGCTGTTCCGCGCCGTACATTCGTTCAAGGGGCTGGCCGGGATGTACGGGCTCAAGGCACCGTCGGACATCACCCATAAGCTGGAGTTCCTGCTGGACGAGCTCCGGCTCGGCAAGGTCGCTCTGGGCCGGCAGGTCCTAGATGCGGTGCTTGAGACGCTTTCGCTCGTCGGGCGACTGGTGCAGCAGGTGGCAGCCCGCCAGCCGAGCGAAGACATCTCCCCGGCCATGGAACGCATTGACGCGGTGCTGAAAGCAAAGCCTTCGGCAGCAGAGGGCCGGTCCCTGCTCGAACAGATCGATCTTGACCGGGGGATCCTGCAGGTCCTGACGGAGTATGAGGAATACCGGCTCAAGGAGAATATCCGCGAGCGCACGAACCTGTTCATGGTCAAGGTCAGCTACGAGCTTGCTGATTTCGAGGACGGGATCAAGGCCCTGAACGAGGTCCTGAAAAAGAACGGCGAGATCATCTGCACCCTGCCGACAGCGGGCGCACAGGGCAGCGGCATCGGTTTTACCATGGTTATCGGCACCGCAAAGGACCGGGCCGCGCTGATCGCTGCTCTGCCGAACGTCTCCGTCGAGCCGGTGGCGTACCGCCAGGGAGCGAAGGCGGATGAGGCGAAGCCGGAAGCGGCGATGCTCAAATCCGTGAGCAACACCGTGCGCGTAGATATTTTCCGCCTCGACAGCCTCATGAACACCGTCGGCGAAATGCACCTGACCAAGAACATCATAGGACGCATTGTGAAGGAGCTGCGGCAGCTGCAGGGCTATACGGGCATCTCCGTGGAGCTGCACAAGGCGCACAAGAACCTTGAGCGAAAGCTGAACGAACTGCAGGAGGGCATTCTCGAGGTCCGGATGGTGCCCATCGGCCAGATCTTCACGCGCCTTTCGTCGGTGGTCCGCAAATACGCCAAGGACGCGGGCAAGGAGATCGATCTGCAGCTCCAGGGCGAAGAGACGGAGCTTGACAAGCTCATGATCGAAGACCTTGCAGACCCGCTGATGCACCTCATCAGGAACGCCATCGATCACGGCATTGAACCGCCGGAGAAGCGGCGGCAGCTCGGGAAGCCGGAGCAGGGCAGCGTCAGGCTCATGGCATTCCCGCGCGGCAACCACGTGGTGATCACCGTCGAGGACGACGGCGCCGGCATATCCGCCGAGGTCATCCTGGCCAAGGCCGTGCAGAAGGGGCTCGTGGGGAGCGAGCATGCGCTTGATCCGGTGATCGACCGCAAGGACATTCTGGACCTTATCTTCCTGCCGGGATTCACCACCCGCGACACGGTGACCGAGATCTCCGGCCGGGGCGTGGGCATGGACGTCGTGAGAAAGAACGTTTCGCGGCTTTCCGGCATGATCGACATCGAGACCGAGGTCGGCGTGGGAACGAATTTCACGCTGACGCTGCCGATCACGCTCGCCATCATCAAGGCGCTGATCGTCGAGACGGCCGGCCAGGTGTTCGCCATCCCGCTCAATGCGGTGCTCGAGATCCTGCAGACCACCCAGGACCAGGTGCGGACCGTGGAAACGCGCGAGGTCGTCGCCATCCGGGAAGAGACCGTTCCGCTGCTCAGGCTGACGCGGGCCTTCAATCTGCCCGGGGAGCAGCGATTCGGATCGTTCTACGTTATTCTCGTCGGCCTCGCGGAGCGCCGTCTCGGGATCGTGGTGGACGGCCTCAGGGACCAGCAGGAGATCGTGATCAAACCGCTCGGGAAGCGGCTGGCGGAGATCCCCGGCATTGCCGGCGCCACCGAACTCGGGGACAAGCGGGGCGTGGTGCTTGTCCTGGATGTGGAATCGCTCATTGAAGGAGCGTTCAGAAAGACCGTCGTTACGAGACAGTAACGACAATTGCGGATTTCGGATTGCGGAATGTGCTATGTACGAAGAATTTTACGGACTGAAGGAAAAGCCGTTCAGCAAAACGCCGGACCCGCGGTTCCTGTTCCCGGGAAGGAAGCACGCCGAGGCGCTGGCGCGTCTGCAGCTTGCGGTGGAGGAGCAGGACATCGTGCTGTTGACCGGCGATATCGGGTCGGGCAAGACGACCCTGTCCCGGGCGCTCATCGATTCCCTGGACAGCGGATATTACCCGGTCCTGATCATCAATCCGCTGCTTTCGCCGTCCCAGCTGCTGCGGACCATTACGCTCCGGCTGGGCATCGAGGACTCGGGGCGGCACCGCCATGAGGTCCTGGAAGCGATCAATGCGAAGCTCTTTGAACTTTTCGAGGCGGGCCGGCGCACCGTCGTGATCATCGATGAAGCGCAGCTTATTCCGGGCAAGGCGACATTCGAGGAGCTGCGTCTGCTCACGAACTTTCAGCTTGATGACCGCAACCTCATGGCGCTGGTGCTGATCGGCCAGACCGAGCTCCGGGAGCGGCTGAACAAGAAGCCCTACCGGGCGCTTCGTCAGCGCATCGGGATGCAGTACCACCTGGGTCCGCTTGACCTTGACGAGACCCGCGAGTTCGTACAGCACCGCCTGAGCGTGGCCGGCAGGGTGGAACCGCTGTTCGATGACGAGGCCCTGGCACTTTTGCACGAGCATTCAGGCGGCGTGCCGCGCCGCATCAACATCATTGCCGGCAATGCCCTGTTCGAGGCATTCGGCCGGGGCGCAGCTATGATCAATGCCGAGATCGTCGAAGACGTTGTGCGGGACTTGACGTAGAAGGAATTCAATGTTCGTTGTACTGGCTCCTGATCGGAGAAGCACCGCACAGAGGCACAGTGATGAACAGGGCTAAAAAAGCGAGCCGTACGATCGTTTTAATCAGCGTTGCTCCGTGCCGCTTGCAAACGGTTACTTTCGGTGATCAGCGACAAAAAAAGTTTTTGATTTTCATGCAATTTTGAGATTATTTTTGTTCTTCGTTGCAGGCTGGTGAATTAAAGGTTACTCATGGACATTCTTGCAGCACGAAAAAAGGCGGCAGCGCTGGCGCAGGCGGAAAAAAAGAAGGAAGAACGTTCCGTCCCTGTTGAACAGCAGTCTGTCCCGGCAGCGCCTGAACGCGTTCACGCGGAAGCAGCCGTCCCGTCCGTCGCCGTGCCGGAGGCGGCACAGGCAGCAGCGGAAAAAACTTCCGCAGCGACGCCTGAGAGGGCCGGGGACCTGGAGAGCGATGCGCCTGCCTCCGGACCGCCTGCCGGGGGCTCCTCGCCCACGGAGCCTGCGTCCGAAAGCGAGATGCTCGCCTTTCTCGTGAGCGGTGAAGAGTATGTGGTCGCCGTCGGGCAGGTGAACGAAGTGCTCAAGATGTGGAGCCTCACGCCCGTGCCGAACGCGCCGGAACATATCCTCGGCGTGAGCTCGCTGCGCGGCACCATGCTGACCGTCATCGACCTCGGCAAGCGTCTGGGCCTCGGCCCGGCAACCATGAACGAAAAGTCCCGCGTGGTTGTGGTCACGGTGGACGATGAAAAAGTGGGATTCATCGTGGATAGGGTGACGGGCGTGGTGAAGCTTTCGCCCGAACTGGTGCGGGCAGTGCCGGAAACGGTCGAGCACGGCGTCGAATTTCTCCGCGGCATCGCACGCAAGGATGACCGGCTGTTCATCCTGCTCGACCTCGAAAAGGTTGTAGGCAGCTAAGAGCGGACGCAGTGCGCGGCGAAACTGCCTGCGTCCTGCCCCGATATAAAAATACAGGTGTAAATTTGCGAAGGAGGTAAAGAGTATGCAAATACGAAGAATGGTTTTTCCGCTTCTGGCCGTGTTGTCTGCGGCCGCCCTGCTCACCGGGTGCGGCTCCTCGACCAAGGAGACGATGCCCCCGGCGACGGGAGTCGTGCTGTCGGCATCAACGCCGACGGTCGGGCTGGCTACGTGCACCACATGCCACACGAAGCAGACCGACGATTGGATGAATACAAGACATGCGAACCTGAACAGCAGCCCCTCGTATACCAGTGCCACGTCGAGCTGTCAAGCGTGTCATGATCAGCTGAAAGACAGCGGGCAGCTTTCGCCGCCGCGTTACGTGATCGGCTGCGAGTCTTGCCACGGGGGAGGGCAGTTGCATGCTGAAACGGGCGGCTCAGGACCGATCCTGCGGCTGGCAAGCACCTTATCGACCGCGACACTCGGCACGGTAACGGTGTCTCCACAATTTCAGACATGCACGCGGTGCCACCAGTTGCTAAATTCTTCGGGCACGGTAACTACACCGCAACACTCTACCGATGCAGCGAGAACCATCACGGACACGCATTTTGCTTCGCCCAGTTCCTGGAGCAACACGAGCGGCAGCAACGCGTATTCTACGCCTGGCACGAATGCGATCTTCGGATATTCACTTGAATATGCAAGCGAGACCGTCTGCACTGCCTGCCACAACCCCCATGGCATCGTCGGTATCAACCAGGAATGGGCGCAGTCGGCGCATGCGGACCGCGGTGGAACCCCCAATAACTATTTCTCCGGCGCCTGGGCGTACTACAACTGGTCATGCGACAAGACGAGCACGGCCGGATGCGGTTCCTATGGAACGCCGAGCGACCGGAAGGCCTGTCAGCGATGCCATACGACCTCGGGCTTCCGCGCCTATGCTGATGCGTTAAGGAAAAACGAAGACGCCACGGCTCAGCAGATCCGCGAAGGCGTTGTGTCCTCGGTGACCTATACTGCGGGCTGGAAGCCCGAAATGCTGACGTGCAACGGCTGCCACACGGACTTCAACGGCACGCTCAGAAATCCCGGCGCAATAACGGCAAACTATGATCTGATCATGAGCTATCCAACGAGCACCTACGCGAGCAACACCTACGCCGTGAACTCGCACACCTACCCCGATGTTGCGGCATCGAACATCTGTATGGCGTGTCATACAGGACGCGTGAGCGGGAAGTCCATCCAGCAGCTTAATCAGCCGGGTGTGCCGACCGTCGATTTCTCCAACCTGGGGTTCGACAAAGTAAACTCCCATTACCTGTCCGCGGGGGGCACGGTATTCACGGAAACCGGGTATGAGTTTCCCGGTCTTTCCTATGCCAACATTGCAAGCTACCGGCATGACCAGATCGGTTCAACCGCCGTACCGAACTCCGGCACGAACGGTCCCTGCGTGGGATGCCATATGTCAAGACCGGGCGGCAACGGCAACCACTTGTTCATGCCCGTGTCGCGCAGCATGACCACGATCGGTCAGATCGACGGTATCGCGAGCGAGGTCTGCATCAGCTGCCACACGGCATCAGGCGCCGGCGGGCTTGAAGACCTTGCTAACGAGCGCAAGGATGAATTCTCCGAATCGCTGGAGGCCCTGGCCTACGTCCTCGGGCAGAGGGGCTTCGCATTCCGCGAGGCCTATCCTTACTTTTATCAGATCCGTACCGCAAGCACCCCGACGATCACGGTTGCCATGACGAACGGGAGCGCAACGGTCACCGGCAACGGGACGCTCTGGACCAGCGGCACCTCGTCGATCGTTCTGGGAGCCAGTCCGGACTATTTTAAAGTGGACGGCGACGGCGTCTTTTACAAGATCATTGCGGTGACGAATGATACGACCTTGACGCTCGAAAAGAACTATGCCGGTGCGAACAGTGCGGGCACGAATTTCACGATCGCCAAGAGCGGATCAGCGAACGGCATCGTAAACTGGCTGACCCAGACCGGCACCGGCGTCACTGCTGCGACTTCGAGCGATACGCTCACGTCGGGAGAAAAGACGGGCAAGAACAACCTGGGCGCGGCGTTCAACCTGAATTTGCTGCTGAACGACCCCGGCGCGTACGTGCATAACCGGATGTACGCGAAGCGGCTGATCTACGACGCCATCGACTGGGCCGACAACAACAAAATGGACTTCTCGGCCGGAACGACGCTGTCTACGAAGCTGCCCGCAGACGCCATTTACAAGGCCGGCGCGGTCAAGTATCTTCTGCCCTATGGCGTGCTTGGCATTCCCGCAGAGCGTCCATAAATCACACTTACAGAAGGAGGTCTTTTTATATGGAACAATTTCTGAAATGGAGGAAGTGGCTGGCAGCCGGGATCATCGGCGTTTTCTTCGTCGCCGGATGCGTGGCCCTCAAAGACTCAAAACCCATCCTGCCGATCAAGGAGTACGAGAAGCTGATCGCCGGACGGCTCGACGCCGACTATATCGGCACGGACGCCTGTCTTGCGCTCTGTCATGTGCATGACCAGCGGCGCAAGGACTTCGACCTCTCGACCATGGGCGCACAGCTTTCGCGCGAATCGGGCATGCCCATCGTGAACTGCGAAAGCTGCCACGGGCCGGGCAGTCTGGCCATCGACGGGATCACGCCGGAGAAAGTGCAGGCAGATGCCAGGGCCGGGAAGGTGACGGCCTGCAAGTACAAGACCTTTATCGACATCAAGAACATTCCTGCGCAGGCCCAGTCGCTGATCTGCCTCAAGTGCCACACGGCCAACGCGACGTTCAATCTGCATAACTGGAACGCCGGCACCCACAACAGCTCGGACGTTTCCTGCTCCGACTGCCACAGGATCCACGGCGGACATAACCTCAAGGTGAAGCTCCGGGACACGGCCGAGATGTGCGAGCGCTGCCACCAGGACGTGAAGGCCGCCTTCTCGCTGCCGAACCATCACCCCGTGCCGGAAAAGAAGGTCTTCTGCACCGACTGCCACGATCCCCACGGCAGCGCATCGGAAAAGAGCCTGCGGCGCGATACGGTGAAGGCGACCTGCACGCAGTGCCACACCGAGAAGGAAGGCCCCTTTGTGTACGAGCATGCCGACCTCTCCGAGGACTGCCGCACCTGCCACACCCCGCACGGTTCAGTGAACAACAACCTGCTGAATCAGCGCGAGCCGTTCCTCTGCCTCCAGTGCCACACGACGCACCAGCTCAGCAGCAGCACGACTGCCGAGCAGAAGCGGGCATTCTATACGCGCTGCTCTGATTGCCATTCACAGCTCCATGGTTCCGACCAGCCTTCGCCGAGCGGCAAAGGCAACTTCATACAGTAGAGGAGGCTCAAACATGAACAAGTTGATCGTGATAATGACCGTCCTTATGTTCTGGGCCTCCCCGGTGGTTGCGCAGCAGGCAGCGGGGAGCAAGGCCGCGGAAACGACCGAGCTTACCGGTCCCGGCGTGCCCTTTGAGGGGAAACTCAGCCTGGGCTACCGCAGCATTACCGACAGGGGCAGCACCGCGGCGGGAGAATACGAATATCTGAAATCCGGGCCCATCGGGGGGCTGGACATGGAATGGGACCCCCTCCCGCACCGTTTCGTGCTCGAGTCCACGTTTCTGAACACCCATGATTATTTTGGCGAGCTTGACTACGCCTACAAGGACGTAGTGCTGCTCAGCGGGTACATGCGGGATACGTTCCACAATCTGAACCACTACCGGTTCGGCGCCGACGATCCGCTCACCCTGTCTCCGAGCTTTACCGATCTTAATCCTGACGATCTTTACGGGATATCAAACCAGTTTCGCCGGGCATTCCTCCGGTTAAAGGCCCCTGATTTCCCCTTCCATGTGTATGCCGAAGTGCGGACCGTAGACCGGGAAGGCACCATCCAACAGCGGTATTTGCGGGAATTGAGCGGCGGCCTTGCCAAGGTCTCGAAAACCCGCGTCATCGACTGGAACACCGAGGAGCTTCGTGTCGGAGCCAACAGCCATCTGGGCCCTGTCGAGCTCGATTACAGCCATACGGAAAAGAGGTTCGAGGCCATCGAAGAAAAGGTGCTGAGCGACACCTATAATGCGGGTCAGCCCACGGAGTTTGCTGTTCCGCATAATGCCGTTCCGGACCTGGAGTCCTCCTGGGACACGCTGAAGCTCCATACGACCTATTCGGGCAAGGTGGTGCTTGCCGGCACCTACTCGAGCGGGGACAGGAAGAACAAGGACAGCACCGCGACCGCGAAGTTCACGAACACCGCGGGCGATCTCACCTTCATGCCCGTGACGAGCACGCTGTTCGTCCTCAAGTATCGCCACTACGACCTTGACCTGACCAACCCGGCCACGGCAGACAATTTCACATCCGCGATCGCCACGCCGGTTTCGGTACGGGACTCTCTCTCATCGTCACGCGATGTGGTGACGGGCTCGCTCCGGTATCGGGTGACGGACAGCCTGACCGTCAAGGGCGAATACGGTACGGACACGACCGATCGTACGCGCGGGCTCGCGGGCTCTCCGGACTACTGGCTGGTTCCGCTGAGCACGACCAAGAGCACGGCAAAGCTCGGGGTCACCTACCGCATCGCGAAAAAAATGACCTTCCGCGCCAGCTACACGGCGGTCTCGGTCGATAACCCGGCCTACGCCACGGATCCGGCCAAATCCGGCGCCGTGCGCGGGTCGCTTTCCTGGATGCCCCTGAACTGGTTCAACATGCTGCTCAGCTACGGCAAGGATTTTGTGTTCGCGACGAAGCATGACCCGCTCGGAGCGCCCCTGGCCGGCGGCAGCCACGACGCCGCGCATGATCAGGCCCTGGCCAGCATGACGTTCCTGGTCGGAAAACGCTCGTCGATCACCGCCAGTTTTGCTCACTACCAGAACCAGGTCACCCAGAGCGTGACCCAGGTGGGCGGGACCGGCGCTTTTGCGCTTGACAACGGCGTCCCCTATAATGATGTAGCCAATATGGGCTCCCTTTCCGCCACCGTTGCTCCCGCGAGCGGCGTGAACATCACTGCGTCGGGAAGCAAGTGCTCCTCGCGCGGGAACTTCCGGCTCGCCGGCGCAAACACCGCCGGCATTGCGGAGCTGTCGGACCTCAAGGTCATCGATAGCGTGTACGCGGCAGGCATTGAGATGCAGCACACCCGGAACCTCGGCAGCGAGATCCGGTACCAGTATCGCAATTATGACGACCAGGTCGACAATTCACAGGACGGACGGGTAAAAACTGTGCTGGGAACCCTGTCTCTTAAATGGTAGGGGGAGGAAGAATGAGAACGATCAGATGGATACTAGCGGCCGCGCTTCTTCTGGGCGCCCTGCCTGCGGTCGCTGCGGACAAGACCGTGGGCGTGATCATGTCCGGCAACATGGGCTATTACCAGGAGGTACACAAGGCCTTTGCCACAGCGCTCGGGAAAGAGGGGTTCGACTTTCGCACGGTCGACACGCTGCTCCAGATGCCGTCGCCCGACTCCCTATCCTGGGCGAACGCGGCCCGGAAGCTCGTGGTGGCGGAAGTGAATGTGCTCGTGAGTTATGGGGCGCCTGCGGCGCTGGCCACGATCCGGGAGACCAAGAGCATACCGCTGGTGTACGCCGGCGTGTATGATCCCACGGCTGCCGGCGTCGCTGCGCGGAACATGACGGGCATCAGCGCCAAGGTGCCGTTGACCAGCCTGCTGAAATACCTGAAGAAGATGACGCCCTTTACCCGGGTCGGGGTGATCTACAATGAGTTTGAACCCGATTCGGTGAAGCAGGTAGAGGAACTCACCGAGCTTGAGTCGCAGTACGGGTTCCAGACCGTCAAGATGGCCATCAGGCGGCCTGATGAGGCCGGTAAACTTGTTTTCACCGGCAAGGTGGATGCCGTTCTCATAACCGTAAGCGCTGCGGCGAATGAGGCCATCGATACGATCGTGAAGCAGGCACGGGAGGCGAAGGTCCCGGTGATCAGCCAGATCGGAGGCACGGCGGAGCACGGGGTGATCCTGAGCCTGGCTCCGAGCCCGTCCGAGCAGGGCGCTGCCGCCGGGAGAATGGTGGCACGGCTGCTCAAAGGCGAAAAGCCGGCCAGCATTCCCGTAGAGGTTCCCCGGCTGGTGGAGCTGGTCATCAACCTGAAGGAGGCCGCTTCCCTCGGGATCAAGGTACCCATTGACCTGATCTCGGATGCCACCAAGGTGATAAAATGAACCTCTTCGCCGGCATGAACCTCAAGACGCGGGCGGTCGTTGCGACCGCCGGCATCATTCTGCTGATCCTGGGACTGACGACCCTCATTAATGTGTTCACGGCAACAGACCGCTATAAGGACGCTTTGATGCAGAAGGTCACAGCAATGGCTGAGGGGACCCGGAAGGACATCAACAAGGCCCTGGAATTCGGCATCCCGATCAATGCGATCGAGGGGATGCACGAGAAGCTGGGCATCCTGGTCCAGGAAGATAAAGACCTGTCACATGCCCTGATCATGGACATGAACGGCAAGGTGCTCTTTGCCAGCACAGCCGGCGCCGAAAACAAGGTCAAGGACGATGAAGCGAGCAAGCATGCACTTGCCGTGAGCGGGGAGCTGGTCCAGTCGTACAGCGATGACAACGGAAGCTATTATGAAAAGGTCCTTCCCCTGGTGGCGACGGACGGCAAGAAGGTCGGCGTGTTCCGGATCGCGCTGAAGGCCGAAGCCGTGAATCGCCAGATCCGCGGCCTGCTCCTTTCCTCGCTCCTGGTGGGGCTCGTCAGTTTTCTTGCGGCCACGGTCCTTGTCTATTTCCTGGTCGGCAAGGTCATCACCGATCCGATCATCGAGCTGTCGAAGACCGCGGGGAGGATGGCGGCCGGCGATCTCTCGCAGGAGATCGTCATCGAAGGCAAAACGGAGATCGCCGCCCTCGGAGCGGCCATCAATACCATGTCCCTGAACCTCCGGGAGATCCTCGGCAGGATCATGCAGACCGGCACCAGCATGGGCGATGCGCTTAAGCTGCTGACCGGCGCTGCCCAGAAAATGACCCTGGGAGCTCGGGGCCAGCAGGAAGCGACGGAGCAGACCGCTATGACCGTGAACGAGATGGTCGCTTCGATCAGCGGGGTTGCGGAGCATGCCGGCGACATGTCCCAGTCCGCGGCGAACGCCTCTTCGTCGGCCACCGAAATGGCCTCGTCCGTCGAAGAGGTGGCCCGGAACGCGGACACCCTTTCCAAGGCTGTTGAAGAAACAGCCTCTTCCATCAATGAGATGCTGGCCTCCATCAGGCAGGTGTCGGAAAATACCGAGGCGCTCTCGGCTTCGGCCGAGCAGACGTCGTCGTCCATCACCGAAATGAGCGTGTCCGTAAAAGAAGTGGAGCAGCGCGCCGTCGAGTCGGCGCGGCTGGCGGAAAAGGTCGCGGCAGAGGCTTCGGAGCGCGGCATGTCCGCGGCGACGGAGGCGAGCAAGGGCATGGACCGCATCAAGGAGGCGGTCGAGGCAACGGCCGACGTGGTCAATCGCCTGGGCAAGCGTTCCCAGGAGATCGGCCAGATCCTGAAGGTGATCGACGAGGTGACGGACCAGACGGGCCTTTTGGCGCTGAACGCCGCCATTCTTGCGGCGCAGGCCGGCGAACACGGGAAGGGCTTTGCCGTTGTTGCCGAGGAGATCAAGGAGCTGGCGGAGCGCACTGCTGCCTCGACGCAGGAGATCGTCAGCCTCATCGCCTCCGTGCAGGAGGAAACCGCACAGAGCGTGCAGGCCATGGCGCGCGGACTGAAGGCGGTCGAGGCGGGCGCAGCCCTGGTGTCGGTGACGAGCGACGTTCTCCAGCAGGTCGCCGACAGCTCGCGAATGGCCTCAGGCATGGCGCGAGCCATCGAAAAGACCACGGCGGAGCAGGCGCGCGGCCTGGCGCAGATCACCGACGCCTCCATCGGCATCGCCAACCAGATCGAGCAGATCGCAGCAGCCATGAAGGAGCAGCGGCGCGGCAGCGAACGGATCGCCCAGGCGGCGGAACAGATGCGCGAGGTCACCCGACAGGTTACCACGGCGTCGCAGGAGCAGACGGAGGGAAGCCGACAGATCGCGAACACGATCGAGTCGGTGACCATGCAGGCCGCGCAGGTCGCGCGCTCCACGCAGGAGCAGAGCCTCGGGGCGCAGCAGATCAGCCAGGCCGTGGACCGCATCCAGAAGGTCACGCAGGACAACGTTGATGTGTCGATCGAGATGGACATGGCCGTGCAGACGCTCAAGTCCCGCGCCGATTCGCTCCAGGCGGAGCTTGCGCGGTTCAAGTTCTAGACATCCTTAAGAAAAATTTACGTAAAATAGCAAGGAAATTGTCGCCACGAAGGCACAAAGTACGTCACTAAAATTGTGGAGTTCTTCAAACCCCACGACATTCAAGCATCTCTTCGTGCCTTCGTGTCTTCGTGGCAAATTTGGTTTCGGTTTTTCAGCAGGTCGGGAGAATCATGCGTACAGGTATTCGACAGAAGCTGATCTTCATGGCATTCGCAGGATTGTTCGTGACCCTGTCGCTGATCGGGGCGTACCGCTACGTCATGGAGAAGCGCTCCCTGGTGAGCGATGCCCGCATACGGGGCGAACAGTCCTGCAGGCTTATGGCCGACCTGGCGGCGCCCTATCTGCTGACGTCGGACTATGGCGGCCTGAACGCCATGGCAAAGAACTTCATGCGCCTGCCCGATGCGCAGGAGGTGACGATCATCGACGGATCGGGCAGGGAGCTCGTCCGTGAAGGCCGGGCGGACCTGGCGGCAAAGCGCCAGAAGGTGGGGCCGCTGCCGATCCAGATCGAACAGACCCGGCTGGGCGAGGTCCGTCTTTCCGTCTACCCGGCAGACCTCGACGGCAGGCTCCGTGCGTATGCCATGAGCGCGCTCATTGAAGATGCCTTCATTTTTCTGATCCTGGCGACGGTCCTCTTCTTTACGCTTACCCGCACGGTGACCGACCGCGTCAGGGCGCTGAGCGAAGCGCTGACCGGCATCATCGATAAAAAGGACTTCACTCAGCGGGTAGAGACCGGCATAAACGACGAGATCGGCATGCTTGCGGGCGGCGTGAACTATCTGGTCGAACGGCTTGAGCAGTTCATCGTCGAAATGAGCGCCATTGCAGGGCGCATCAACGATCTGGGCCCGACGATCGCGGAAGACTCGCACGCTATCCGGAATAACTCGGAGGCCGAGGCCGATGCCATCATGAGCGTCTCCTCGTCCGTGGGAGAGATGTCCTCGTCCATCCAGTCCATCGCGGAGAGCGCCGGAAGCCTGTCGACGTCCGCCGAAGAAACGTCGTCGGCAATCCTCGAGATGAACGCGTCGAACCATGAGGTGGCGCGCAACACGGGAGAACTGACCTCCTCGGTGGAGAACGTGACCGCATCGGTGCTCGAGATGATCGGCTCCATCCGTGAGGTCGCCGGCCACGCCGAGACCCTGTCTTCGGCCGCGGAGGAGACCTCGTCGTCGGCGATCCAGATCGAGGCGACCATCCGCGAGGTGGAACGGCTGGCCCAGGAGTCTGCGCGGCTCTCGGAGCAGGTCTCGTTCGAGGCGCGGGACAGCGGCAGCCGGTCCATTTACGAGACCATGAGCGCCATGGACAGCATCAAGGAGGCCATGGAACGCTACTCCAGCCTTATCACCCGTCTCGACAAGCGCTCCGGCGAGATCGGCAAGATCCTCGGCGTCATCGTCGAGGTAACGGAGCGGACGAACCTGCTGGCGCTGAACGCCTCGATCCTGGCTGCTCAGGCGGGCGAGCACGGCAAGGGTTTTGCCGTCGTGGCGGGCGAGATCAAGGCACTTGCGGACCGGACGGCCGGTTCCGCGCAGGACATTAAAACGCTCATAACGGCGGTCCAGAAAGAGGCCAAGGAGGCTGTGGCCGCCATGACCGAAAGCCTGACGGCTGTTGACCGCGGCGTGCAACGGTCGCAGGACGCAGGCGCGGCGCTGGAGAAGATCGTGGGAAGCGCCAGCCGGTCGGCGGAGATGGCCACCATGATCGAGCGTGCCATGACGGAACAGACCCGCGGGATCAAGCAGGTGAGCGAGGCGGTGGCGCACGTCAAGCAGATGATGGGCCAGATCGCCTCGGCCACCCAGGCGCAGAGCAGCGGTTCGGAGGTCATCCTCAAGGCTTCGGAGGGCATGCGGGATATTGCCCGCCGGGTGAACATCACCCTGAACGAGCAGGGCCGCGGCGGCAAACAGATCGCCGAGGCTGCGGAAAACGTGACCGAGCGCGCCGGCAAGATCGCTGCCGGGACCAGTGAACAAAGGCAGGGCGCCAGCCAGATCCTTCATGCCATGGAGCGGATCCAGGACCTGCCGCGCCAGACCATGAAGCGGATGGAAGGTATGACCGGCAGCTTGAAGGTGTTGAACGAACAGGCTGCGCTTTTGAATCAGGAGCTGGTCACCATGACCGTCCGTGCCCGCGGATCCCGCGTTTCGGCGCATACGGGGCTGAAGTTCGGCGTCATTCCGCTTGAATCGCCGGCAATGATGCACCAGCGGTTCCAGCCGCTCACTGAATATCTGGCGCAATCCCTCGGCCAAAAGGTCGATCTGGTCGTGGGCCTCGATTTTATACAGACAATCAAAGACCTCGAGGAGGGCGTGACGGACCTGGCATTTCTGACGCCGACGACCTACATCGAGGCTCATGATAAATTCGGCATCGTGCTGCTGGTGAAGGCGCTTCGCAAGGGGCTGCCCTACACGCATGCGGCGATTGTGGCAAGGTCGGGGAACGGGATCGAGCGGCTTGAAGACATCCGGGGGAAGCGGTTCGCTTTCGGGGACCGCATGTCCACGTCGAGTTACCTGATCCCCCGCTCCATGCTGGCCGAGGCAGGGATCCGTCTGGAAGATCTCAGGGACCATGCGTTCCTGGGGCACCACGACGATGTGGCCCGGGCGGTCCTTGCCGGCGAGTATGACGCCGGAGGGCTCATGGAGTCCACGGCAGGGAAATTCCTCGAGCAGGGCTTGAAGGTGCTGAAGACCTCCATCGAGGTCCCCGAGTTCAATATCTGCGCCTCGAAGAGCCTCGATGCCGCTACGCGGGAATCCATAAAAAAAGCGCTCATCGACCTCGAGGTCAGGGATGCAGGCCATGCGCAGGTGCTGGCCATGATCGACCAGAACTACACCGGTTTCGTTGCCGCCGAGGACGGCGACTACGACGGGGTGCGAAGGATTATGCAGACGATCGCCTAGCGCCGTTTTCGGCTTCCCCGGTGAAAAGAAAGGAACC
>Ga0334722_10003629_pt1 | contig 16489 bp, 18 predicted proteins | sample C3_bottom_MG_FD_207210 | JGI IMG/M metagenome (GOLD analysis project Ga0334722, IMG submission 207210) | Sediment microbial communities from Yellowstone Lake, YNP, Wyoming, USA - C3_bottom | ecosystem: Environmental > Aquatic > Freshwater > Lake > Sediment | place: USA: Wyoming | collected...
ACAATTAGATTTATTTTAATAATCAGGAAGGAACCATGTCCAATAGATAATTTTGATGCTTAGGGTATTATCAATAGATTTTTCCTATTTATATCTCATTATATCTTCAATCGCATCCTTTATCCTTTTTATTGTAGGCATATAATAATCCTCAAGTTTTGGGAAAGGCATAACAACATCGTATCCTGTAACCCTTATTACAGGGGCACGCAGGTAAAGTATAGCCTTTTCAGCTACCAGTGCAGAGATCTCAGCACCAAATCCTCCTGTCTTGGGTGCCTCATGGACTATAATGCATCTCCCTGTCTTCCTGACAGACTTTATTATAGTATCTTCATCAAGAGGCCTTAATGTCATAAGATCTATCAACTCTGCATCAAATCCTTCGATTGCCTGAAGCGTTCTATGTAGCATACTCCCCCATGAGACGATAGTCAGTTCTTTACCTTCCTGAACGATCCTCGCCCTGCCAACAGGAATGGTGTATTCTCCTTCAGGAACATCTTCTTTTAAGAGCCGGTAGAGTCTTGTTGACTCAAGAAATATGACAGGATCCGGATCACGGATCGAAGAGGTCAATAATCCCTTTGCATAATATGGTGAGGATGGGACTACAACCTTTATGCCTGGCATATGGCAGAAGAGGGCCTCTGTGCTTTCTGAATGGAGTTCAGGGGCTTTTATGCCAGCACCATAGGGAGTCCTTATAACGAGTGGACATGTAAATCTTCCCCTCGACCTCGACTTTATCCTCGATGCATGAGAGAATATCTGATCAATGGCAGGATAGATGAAACCCATAAACTGTATCTCAGCAACAGGTCTTAGACCATACACAGCCATCCCGATAGCAACACCAATGATCCCTGATTCAGCCAGAGGCGTATCAATAACCCTATCAGGACCAAAAATATCGATGAGTCCTTCGGTTACCCTGAATACCCCTCCATTTCTTCCCACATCCTCTCCTAAGATAATAATATTTTTATCTCTCTGCATCTCTTCTCTCAATGCTAAGTTAATCGCCTGAACCATGTTAAGTTTTGGCATATCTTTCATACCTCGTACAGGAGATTTAGTAGTATTTTATTGATAAATAAAGTTTAACAGGATTTCAGACAAAATTCTATATCCTTTTCTGTCATCCTAATCAGAAAATTCTGATAGGGTCAAATGAAATGGAAATGTAAAAAGGGGAGAGAGAACCGTCGAATAGTTGAAGATTTACATCGCTTTTGTTTATAATTGCACCCTATGAGAAAAAAGGTCTCGGTTATAGGTGCCGGTAATGTAGGGGCAACCCTGGCAGCACTCATTGCAAAAGATGGTCTTGCTGATGTGGTACTCTTTGATGTTGTTGATGGCATTCCTCAGGGTAAGGCCCTTGATATACTTGAGGCCTGCCCTATATGGGATTCCCCTGTCTCTGTAAAGGGAACAAACGAGTATTCAGAAACAGGTGAATCTGATGTGGTGGTTATTACTGCTGGTTTTCCCCGTAAACCTGGTATGAGCAGGGATGACCTTCTCCATGCAAATGCAAAGGTCGTATCAGAGGTTACGGAAAATATAGTGAGGTATTCTCCAGAGGCGATCATAATAGTTGTCACAAACCCCATGGATGTAATGACTCAACTCAGCATGAAGGTCTCGGGATTTAGACCCGAGAGGGTTATAGGCATGGGAGGGATACTCGATTCTTCGAGATTCAGGACATTTATCTCTCTTGAATTGAATGTCTCTCCTCAGGATATAGAGGCCCTTGTACTCGGCGGTCATGGTGACTTAATGGTTCCCCTCCCGAGATTCACTACTGTGAAAGGTGTAGCGATTACAGAACTCCTACCAGAGGATTCCATAAAAAGGCTCATCGAGAGGACGCGTCATGGTGGTGCAGAGATAGTATCTCTTTTGAAATCAGGGAGCGCCTACTATGCCCCTGCTGCGGCAACATGCCAGATGATCAGGGCGATAATCAATGATGAAAAGAGGATGCTTCCATGTTCTGCCTATCTGGACGGGCAATACGGGATTTCAGGTTTTTATTCAGGAGTTCCAGTTGTGCTTGGAATAAATGGCATAGAAAGGATTATAGAATTAAGACTGAATGATGATGAAAGGATTAATTTTGAACGGTCTGTACAGGCCGTAAAGTTACTTGTAGAAAAACTTGGTATATAGGAGGAGAGATGGAGAGGACATTGTCTATTATTAAACCTGATGGAGTGAAAAGGAATCTCATCGGCGAGGTCATAAGCAGATTTGAGAAAAGCGGTCTCAGGGTAGCTGCCCTCAAGAAGATAATTCTCTCAAAGGATGAGGCAAAGGCCTTTTATGTTGTCCATAAAGAGAGGCCCTTTTATGAAAGCCTCACTGATTTTATGTCTGAAGGACCTGTAGTAGTCATGGTTCTTGAAGGGGATAATGCGATATCAAAGGTCAGAGAGATAATGGGTGCCACCAACCCTAAAGAGGCGGCACCTGGAACTATACGAGCCGACTTTGCTACTGATATAGAGAGAAATATCGTTCATGGTTCTGACTCTCCTCAGTCTGCTGCTTATGAGATACCCTTTTTCTTCTCTGCCCTTGAAATCCTGTAGCAAGCTTCGATTCCTTCCAGGAAAAAGGAGAGTTTTGCCGAATTCTGTTTTCCGTCTCCTGGATCAGTTTATACTGATCACGGAGGCGGAGCATGGAATAAAGACCGCCTCTTGCTTGATGATTTGACAATATCAGCAAAAAAGCATTATTATTCTTTTAAGAGGAGGTTGAGATGTTTGAGAGATTTACAGAGAGGGGTAGAAAGATAATCATCTATGCACGGGAAGAGGCGGAGAAGAGGCAGAACGATTATCTCGGTACTGAACATATCCTGCTTGCCCTGTTGAGAGACGACGATGGATTACCTGTCGCTATCCTGAGAAAGATGGGCATATCGATCGATGAACTTTATATGGAGGTTGAAAGAAACCTGCCTTCCGGAACGAATATTATGACCTTTGGAGATATACCCTTTACACCAAGGGCAAAAAAGGTCTTAGAGCTTGCTGTTGAGGAGGCGAGACTTCTCGGCCATAACTATATCGGAAGTGAACACCTCATGCTCGGACTCTTGCGAGAGGAAGAGGGCATAGGAGGAAAGATACTGAGGTCCTTTGGAGTTAATCTCCTTGGTGCAAGACAGCTCACCATCAACCTCGCCCTCAGGACCCATCATACCCATGTTAAAGAGAGAAGGACTTCTACACCTGCCCTTGATGAATTTGGCAGGGATCTGACACAGCTTGCAAGGGCAGGAAAACTCGACCCTGTTATAGGAAGGGAGGATGAGATAGAGAGGGTCCTCCAGATCCTTGGCAGGAGGATAAAGAATAACCCTGTGATAATAGGAGAGCCCGGGGTCGGAAAGACGGCAATCGTTGAAGGTCTTGCCCAGAAGATCGTTAACGGCGATGTGCCAGAAGGCCTGATAGGGAAGAGGATCGTCTCTCTCGATCTTGGCGCCCTTATAGCAGGTACCAAATACAGGGGGCAATTTGAAGAGAGGCTCAAGATAGTTATGAAGGAGATCACCCAGTCTGACAATGTAATCCTCTTCGTTGACGAATTACATACATTAATAGGCGCAGGTGCTGCTGAGGGTTCTGTTGATGCCTCAAGTATGCTGAAGCCTGCCCTTTCGAGAGGAGAAATCCAGTGTATAGGAGCAACTACACCTGATGAATACAGAAAATATATAGAGAAGGATGGCGCAATGGAGAGGAGGTTCCAGCCGATATATGTACAGCCTCCGAATGTGGAAAATACGATCAAGATCCTTCTCGGTCTTAAAAGCAGATATGAATCACACCATCGAGTAAAGATCAGCGAAGAGTCTATTGAGGCAGCTGCAAAACTATCGGATAGATATATTACCGATAGACACCTTCCTGACAAGGCTATTGATGTCATCGATGAGACAGGTTCAAGGATCAAACTGAAGAGATATACACCGCCAGCGGAACTGAAAGAGATAGAGAATGAAATCACCAGGCTCGCGAGGGAAAAAAATCTCTATGTAAAACTCCATGACCTTCAAAAGGCTGCAGCTATAAGGACTGAAGAGGAGAGGATGAAAAGGCTCCATGACCAGATGTATAGGAGATGGAAAGAGAGCATAAACAAGGAGGTACCTGTTATTAGAGAAGAGGATGTGGCATACACAATCTCCAAGATGACAGGCATTCCATTATTCAAGTTAGAGCAACAGGAATCAGAAAAGCTGATAAAGATGGAAGAGGCACTTCATAACAGGATTATTGCACAGGAAGAGGCTATTAAGGCTATCTCGAAGGCGATAAGGAGATCAAGGGCTGGACTGAAGGACAGAAAGAAACCCATAGGATCGTTCTTCTTTCTCGGTCCTACAGGTGTGGGGAAGACAGAACTTGCCAAGGCCCTGGCAGAGTTTCTCTTTAATGACGAGAATGCACTTGTGAAGATCGATATGTCAGAATATATGGAGAGGTTCAATGTATCCAGACTTACAGGCGCCCCTCCAGGATATGTTGGCTATGAAGAAGGTGGTCAGCTAACAGAGAGGATTAGAAAAAGACCTTATTCTGTAGTGCTATTTGACGAGATAGAGAAGGCCCATCCTGATGTGTTCAATATACTCCTGCAGGTACTTGATGAAGGGGTACTGACAGATAGCTTTGGAAGAAAGGTAGATTTTAAGAATACAGTGATTATCATGACCTCCAATCTCGGTGCGAGGATCATAGAGAAATCTACACCTCTTGGCTTTCAGCGGGTTGCCACCGAGGATGTTTATCTCAAGATAAAGGACAATGTACTCCAGGAACTGAGGAAGACCTTCAATCCTGAATTTCTTAATCGTGTTGATGAGATTATTGTTTTCCATCCCCTCGAGAAGGTACATCTTGTCTCGATCATTGACCTCCTTATCAAAGAACTGAACAAACAGCTTTTAGAACAGGGTCTCCAGATAGATGTGGACCACGCTGTAAAGGAGTGGATAATCGATAAGTATTATCAGCCTGCCTATGGAGCAAGGCCTATGAGACGGGCAGTCCAGAGGGAGATAGAAGACCCACTCTCAGAACTTATATTGACAGGAAGATTTAAAGAGGCCCAGAGGATAAAGGTCTATCTTGAGTCGAATATACCTGTCTTTGTAGAGGCAGAAGAAGAGGCCATGCTTTCGGGAGTCAATTAACAGGATCTAAGACTTGAGATACAAGGGCTTAATCTTAAGTGTTATTGCCATAGCTGCCCTGGTAGTTCTTATATCAGGCATAAAGAGGCAGGAAAAGGTCAGGGTATCAAAGGCGATCGAAGGTCTTACAGCCCCTGAGATCACTGTGAATGACTTATCAGGAAAGGGTTTGAGGCTTTCGGACCTGAGAGGTTCTGTTGTATTCATTAACTTCTGGGCCTCATGGTGTCAGCCCTGTAGAGAAGAGATGCCGTCACTTCAAGGCCTTTACAACACCTTCAAGGACAACGGAAGATTCAGGATGGTCACGATCCTATACAGGGATGACCCTGATAAGGCCTTATCATATCTCAGAGAGAATAATCTCGACCTGCCCCTCTGGATTGACAGCAACGGGATGGCATCGTCTGCTTATGGGCTGACAGGCGTTCCTGAGACCTTTGTTATCGATAAAAAGGGGATCCTGAGGAAGAAGGTAATAGGCCCTGCTGATTGGTCCTCTCAAGAGGCCCTTTCACTTATCTCTGAACTTATCAGGGAATGAAGGACGAGAAGGCAATCCTTTTTACAGGTCTACTCTATCACGATGAAACATCCCTTGATGAGGCGAGACAGAGGCTACAGAATCTTTTCGGGAGGATTCTCTTCGAAAGCCCTGTGTTAGACTGGGATTACTCGGAATATTATAGAGAAGAACTGGGCTGGCCATTAAAGAGGAGATTCATATTCTTCGAGAGCCTTATTAATTCAGCTACACTACCGGAGATAAAGCTTCTCACAGGAGAGATTGAGGGTGCTCTTTCAATAAAAGGCAGGAGGTCTATAAATATAGACCCTGGCTATCTTACCCTCTCAAAGGTCGTCCTTGCCTCGACAAAGAACTATTCTCACAGGGTCTACATGGGAAAGGGGATATTCGCCGAGGTGACCCTGATCTACAGGGACAAAAGATACCGACCACATCTCTTTACTTACAGGGATTATGCAAGCGAAGCCTATATCGAACTCTTTTTGAAGGCAAGGAGATATCTGGTTAGTTTAAACAATACAGAGATCACTCAAAAATTTATTTAACTGACTACATTTCACTTTTGTCCTTATCCTGCTTTGAGATTAATACCATTCAGCCCGATTCGCCGGAACATACCAGTGGATAAAGTCATACCATATACCGAGAGGTGCCTTTTCAACTCCCTTGAATCTCTTATGTAAAACCGGGAGGGCATCAGGGACAAAGAGGAAAGTTACAGGCTGTTCTTCTGCAAGTATCCTGTGTATCTCGTGATAGATCCTCTTTCTTTTATCATGATCAAAGGTTCTCCTGCCCTCTACGAGGAGCCTGTCTATCTCATCATTCTTATAGGATATGAAATTAAACTCTCCTTCCTTTGTCTTTGATGAATGCCAGATATCGTAAATATCAGGGTCTCTCGATAGTGCCCAGCCAAGGATTACGGCCTCAAATCTCTTCTTATCTATGAATTCATGCAAAAGGGCCTGCCACTCGAGGACCTTAATGTCCATTATAACACCGACCTTCTTGAGATTCTCCTTGATTATCTGGGCAGTCTTTATCCTTACATCACTTGCCTGATTCACGAGGACTGTAAAACGAAAGGGTCTTCCATCCTTATAAAATATCCCATCCTTTCCCATCTTCCATCCTGCCTCAATGAGAAGATTCCTGGCCTTTTCAGGGTTGTATTCTATATCCCTTACATCAGGATTATAGGCCCATGATTCAGGAGGAAACGGGCCTGTACAGGGTGTTCCATATCCAAGAAGAACACCATCGATTATATCCTTCTTATTGATTGCATGAGACAGTGCCCTTCTTACCCTCCTGTCTGCAAATCGGGGATCAAGAAGATTATAGCCAAGATAGGTGTAACCAAAGGCCGGATACCTGAACTTCTGGAAATACCTCCTGAAGAGGGGGGTATCGGACTGGAGTTTATATTGTGGCGGGGTGAGGGCCATGTAGTCAATACCACCGAATTTTAGTTCCAGAAATGTCGTAGCCTGGTCAGGGATTATCCTGGCTATATATCTATTTATCCTCGGTCTTCCCTCAAAATAGTCATCAAAGGCCTCCAGAACGATCTTCTGCCCTGTAATCCATTCCTTCATCTTATAAGGACCTGTTCCTATGGGTTTTCTGTTAAACTCTTCTGAGGTTATATCCTTTCCTTCCAGGATATGTTTCGGGATTATCCCCATTCCCCATGATTCGAGGGCCGGTGCAAAGGGTTCTTTGTATCTCACCCTCACGGTATATTTATCTATCGCCTCAACATACTCAACAGGACCGTATATGCTCCCATAAGGGGTTGGTATCTTTGGATCCGTCACGGTCTTATATGTGAAGATCACATCATCAGCAGTGAATTCGACTCCATCATGCCATCTTACATTCTTCCTGAGATGAAATATGATCTCGAGACCCTTTTCCTTTATCTCCCAGGACTCAGCAAGATCGCCGATTATCCTTATATCTCTGTCATACTTTGTGAGACCATTAAAGATAAGACCGCTGATCTCTCCTGAGGCGCTGTCAGAGGCTAAAGGAGGAAGTAGCCTCTTCGCATCGGCTCCAAATCCAACGGTGATATCAAAGGGTCTTTTTACATCAGGCTCTCTTGTGCATGACAGAATCGATATGATAAGGAAAAAGACAAGACAAGAAATTACCCCGATCCTGAAGCCTCTCTTCAAATCGAGCCTTTACTTCTTGTTCTGGACAGGTCCTTGCTGCTGAAGCGGGGTAGATTGTAAAGGCCCCTGTCCTGCAGGCATCTCCTTTTTCTGCTCAACAGGCATGGTCTTTTTAACAACAGAGCCTCCCTTTGTAGTAGAGATGGCGAGAAGAAGAGAGGTCAGCATAAAAACAACGGCTGCTATAGTAGTAAGTTTACTCAGAAAAGTTGCTGCACCTCGACTGCCAAAAAGGGTCTGGCTCGAACCACCAAAGGCTGCGCCAAGCTCAGCACCCTTGCTGCTCTGTATCAATACGATAAAGATCAGGAACAGAGATACGAGTATGTGGATTATCAGTAAAAAAGTAGTCATTTAATTCCCCCTTTTAAATCTTACAATCCTTTCAAATGTATCAGGTTTCAGGCTTGCACCGCCAACAAGTGCGCCATCCACATCTGGACAGGCCATAAGGCTGTCGATATTTTCAGGCGTCACACTTCCGCCATAGAGTATTCTCAATGAATCTGCAGCATCAGAAAGTGTTCTGACCCTGCTCCTGATAAAGGCATGTGCCTCCTGGGCCTGATCAGGCGTGGCAGTCCTGCCCGTCCCGATAGCCCATACAGGTTCATAGGCTATAATTATCCCTGAAAGATCAAGATCCTTCAAACCTCCTGACAACTGCCTCTCCAGTATTTTAAAGGTCATGCCCTCTTCCCTCTCTTTGAGTGTCTCTCCGATACAGAATATAACATTAAGACCATTCCTTAGTGAAGCCCTAACCTTTTTATTGAGTATCTCGTCACTTTCGCCGAAGTAGTGCCTCCTCTCTGAGTGGCCTATTATAACATAATCACATCCGGCATCCTTAAGCATTAAAGGGGAGACCTCACCTGTATAAGCACCCATGTCTTCATAAAATACATTCTGTGCCGAAAGCTTAATATTAGAGCCTCTTAAGAGTTCAGCAACAGAAAAAAGTGCCGTAAATGGAGGAGCAATAACTATATCTGTATCCTTTATATCTGTAACAGAAGGCAAAAATAGATTGATAAATTCCCTTGCTTCAGGAATGGTCTTATTCATCTTCCAGTTTGCTGCTATAAAAGGCCTTCTCATATCTATGTAATTTAGTTTATTAGTGGAATATAAGTCAAGATACTATAACACAGAACAGGAAAAATCAGCACAAGACAAAGACAATGCAATAAAATCCTTTTTATAGAATATTCCTCGTGAGTGATTTAAAATATAATGAGGTATGAAAAATATGTTAGAAGAGACGATGAAATGCGTCCGTTGTGGTGCCTGCAAGGCCTTTTGCCCAACTTATATAGAGGGTCTCTCAGAGGCTATTTCACCAAGGGGAAGGGTGATCCTTATAAGGAATCTTATAGATAAACGATTGGAATCCTCGGACGCCCTGATCGACGATATTTACAGTTGTTTACTATGTGAGGCATGCAAAGGAGAGTGTCCATTGAGAATCGATATCTCCTCCATCATCTATGAGGGAAGGAAAATCCTTGCAAAGGATGATAAACGAGGAAGATACCTGAGATGGCTTGTGAGGCTCTTCAGCAGATATCCTTCTTATGGCTTCAGGATTTCTAAATCAATCCTGGCCGTCCTCTCTCCTTATCTTTATAAGAAAGAGATAGTCCCTTTCAGATTAGACCTTCCAGAGTCTCCATTAAGGGATGAATATCATGTTCTAAGACCTCATAAAAGAAAAGGTCGTGTGGCAATATTTACGGGCTGCAGCACAAACTACCTGTTCCCCCATTTAGGTCTTTCTCTTATTAATGTCCTGCTCAATCTGGGTTATGAGGTGATACTTCCAAAGGGAGAGGTTTGTTGCGGCGCACCCCTGAGGGAACTGGGTCTTGAGAATGATGCTGTAAGAATGGCAGTAAGAAATATCGATACCTTCGGAAAACTACATGTAGAGGCAGTCCTGACCCTTTGCCCTACGTGTCTTCTATCGATAAGACACCAGTACAAGCAGATTGCTGGCGGTACTATTCATAAAGCCATGGATATCTCCGAATTTCTCTTAGAAAGATTATTCGATATTGAATCGAGAGGACCTGAAGGCATGACCGTTTCTTATCATGACCCATGCCATCATATCCATTCCACAGGGATTGCGAAGGAACCAAGGGAAATAATGAATCGTCTGGGATTGAATATTGTTGAGATGGATGAAAAGGGATGCTGTGGCTTTGCAGGTTTTTTCAGTTTCAGACATAGAGGGCTATCCAGGGCCTTGCTAAGAAAAAAGACGGACTCCTTCAGGAGAACAGGTGCAGAGGCCCTCGTTACTGCCTGTCCTGGCTGTATAATGCAGTTACGAACAGGGATCAAGGATATCCCGATATATCATATAATAGAAGTGATTGAGTTATTTATGAGAAGGCCTGCTATTTAATAAAATCATATAAATCAGTTATAATTATTCACGGAGGTCATATGAAATTCTTTATCGACACTGCAAATGTAAACGAGATCAGAAAGGCATGGGAAATCGGCATAATCGATGGTGTCACAACAAATCCGTCTCTCATATCAAAGGAGAAGAGAGAACCCTTTGATCTCCTCAGAGAGATCTGCGAGATAGTAAACGGCCCTGTCAGCGCAGAGGCAGTAAGCCTTCGGGCTGATGAAATGATAAAGGAGGCCGAGAACTTATCAAAGATACATCCTAACATCGTCGTCAAGATACCGATGACAGAAGATGGACTCAGCGCAGTAAAAAGGCTTTCAGGAATGGGTATAAAGACAAATGTTACGCTCGTATTCTCAGCCAGCCAGGCCCTTCTGGCCGCAAAGGCAGGAGCAACCTTTGTGAGTCCCTTTGTCGGCAGGATTGATGATATAAGCTATCTTGGTATGAATATCGTATCAGAGATCCTCGAGATTTATGAAAATTATATGTTCGATACAGAGATTATAGTCGCAAGCATAAGGAATCCCTTACATGTCGTTGAGGCTGCCAGGATGGGTGCTCATATTGCAACAATCCCCTATGCAGTGATTCAGCAAATGATAAGACACCCCCTCACTGACATAGGGATAGAGAGATTTCTAAAAGATTGGGAAAAGGTCCCGAGGAGGTAATTCATGCCGATATATGAATACAGGTGCAATGACTGTGGCGAGGATTTCGAAAAACTCGTCTTCGGTAATGCCACGGTAAGGTGTCCAAGGTGCAACTCTGAATCTGTCAAAAAAAGGCTTTCGACCTTTGGCATGCGCGGCGTAGAGAATAAGGGCGGAGGCACTTCGGGCTGCAGTTCCTGTAGCAGCAGTTCCTGTAGCACCTGTCATTAACCTTATATCAGGTATCCATCTATCCCGAATAAGGGCTTAATGCATTGATATTGCTCGCCTTTTAAGATGAGATTCTTTGTTGCTCTCAGAATGATAATCTTGTATTTTGGACACCGCTGATTCAGATGAAGTAATTGGTCACCTCTCAGGATACCTGAAAGGATTCCCTCTGAGGACCCTGCTTAATTTCAATGGCTTACCCTCAAGAAGGAAGACAGCCATCCCGCGTTCTCTGAAGGTCTCGTTTCCAACAGTCCAGGTTCCCTTCCAGGCCATATTGAGATATACCTTTCCACCTTCTATCTCGATAAATCTCGGCGTAAAGGCAAGATCTACAGTATCGAAATGCTTGATCGCATCCATAATATCCCTGTAACCTTCCTGTGTCGATATCTCGGCAATGGGTGATAGGTTCTTTTTTACATAAAAGTCCTTTATCGATTCCACAAGTGATATGGCCTCACTGGCAATCTTTGACTCCATGGATATCTGTTTTATCTCCTTCTTTCCCCCGCAGGCACTGAGGATAAGAAAGGCAATAAAAATCAAAAAAATCTTATTCTTCATTTTCCCTCCTTTCGGTCATTATTATATAAAAAATAAGATGGAAATAGGAAATAAGGATTCGATAGTGACATGCTCGCATTAACTATGTTATTTTTAATAGATGAAGATTGACAGTCTCCTGAAACTATTTAAAGGTATACGCATCCTGGTAATAGGAGATATTATCCTTGACAGATATATCTGGGGAAGGGTAAACAGGATATCTCCTGAGGCCCCTGTACCGATAGTCGAGGTGACGAATGATAGTTTCCTGTTAGGTGGGGCTGCAAATGTGGCGAATAATATCGTTGCTCTCGGAGGGATAGCCTCTGTGACAGGTGTAATCGGAAGAGACAGGGCAGGAGAGGTTGTCAGAGAACTGTTAAGTGATAAGGGGATCGAGATAGCCCTTTTTGAAGACTCCAGGCCAACAACTATAAAGACAAGGGTGATTGCCCACAACCAGCAGGTTGTAAGGTTTGATAAGGAGGACAGGACTACCCTATCTGATAAGACCCTCAAGGGTATAATAGATTATCTTAAGGCCTCCCTTAAGAAGTTTGATGCAGTCATAATCTCTGACTATAAGAAGGGTGTAGTCTCGAGGAGATTGATCAGAGAATTATTGAAGATAACGAAACCCTCGAGAAAATTTGTGGCCCTTGACCCAAAGGTGGGGCACTTTCATCTCTATAAGGGTGTATCCATAATCACACCGAATCTCTCAGAGGCATCCCATGGCTCTGGAATAGATATTACAGATGAGGACTCCCTCCTCAAGGCAGGAAAGTTACTTCTTAAAAAACTCGCCTGCAAGGCCGTCCTGATAACTCGCGGGGAAGAGGGAATGAGCCTTTTTACAAATGATAATGTGATCCATATCCCGACTGTAGCGAGACATGTATATGACGTAACAGGTGCGGGAGATACAGTAATTGCAACCTTTACCCTTGCCCATGCTGCTGGCGCCACGATGGAGGAATCAGCCATGATCGCCAACCATGCTGCAGGTATCGTCGTCGGAGAGGTAGGGACCGCTTCTGCGACACCTGATAAACTGAGGCAGTCTCTGAGATTGGCAGGAATTATAAGGAGGAGATGATAATGGCAAAGGCCCTTGCACTTTTCTCAGGTGGCCTTGACAGCACCCTCGCTATACTGGTCATGATGAGGCAGGGTGTGGAGGTGACGGCCGTCACCTATCTAACACATTTTGGTTGTGATATATCTGACAGGTCCTCCTGTTCAAAGAATCCTTTCAGGCAGGCAGAACAGTTCGGTTTTCCTGTGAAGCTCTGCCACCTTGCCGATAAGTTCATAGAAATCGTGAAGAATCCAAAGTATGGACACGGGAAGAATATGAATCCATGCATAGACTGCAGGATTTTAATGTTAAAAGAGACAAAAGAGATGATGGAGATGACAGGTGCAGATTTTGTTATAACAGGTGAAGTCCTTGGCCAGAGACCCATGAGCCAGAGAAAAGAAACCTTACCCTTAATTGACAGGGAGGCAGGCCTTGATGGATATGTCTTGAGGCCATTAACAGCCCTTAATCTGAGACCGACGATCCCTGAGGAGAAAGGGATTGTCAAAAGAGAACTCCTTTATGGATTCAGGGGAAGGTCGAGAAAGCCCCAGATAGCCCTTGCTGCTGAGTTCGGACTCAGAGATTATCCTGCTCCTGCAGGTGGCTGTCTCCTTACAGATCCGATCTATTCATATAGATTGAGGGATCTCCTCATTCATAACATTGACCCCTCAATAAGGGATATCAACCTCTTAAGGATAGGCAGGCATTTCAGACTTTCTGATAGTTGTAAGGCAATTGTAGGCAGAGACGAAGGGGAAAACAATACCATCGAGCTCATGGCAGGTGATAGAGATTACCTCCTGCAGGTCATTGATTTTGGCAGTCCTGTCGTTATAATAACAGGTGAGGCAAGACCCTCAGAGATTGAGAAGGCTGCTCGTATCTGCGCAAGATATTCTGATGCCAGAAGACTGCCGGTCGTGGATGTTAAGGTAAAGAGAAGAGGCTTGAGCTCAGCTTCTTATAAGATCAGGGTCAGCCCTGCGGAGGAGGATATCATAAATACCTTGAGGATACACCCTGTCGAACACTGTAATAAAAAAATCTCTCACCTGCAAGGCATTCTCAGATGAAAGAGATACTGAATAGCAAGGATATAGATAGCACACTATCGAGGATTGCAGAAGAGATCGTCGAAAGGAATAAGGGTGTGCAGGACCTCTGCTTGATAGGTATCCAGAGAGGCGGTGCCCACCTTGCAAAGCGACTCGCTGAAAAGATAAGAATTATGGTAAATAAAGATGTGCCTGTCGGTACCCTTGATATATCCTTCTATAGAGATGACATCACTATAAGAAGGGAACGTCCAATAGTAAGAAAGACTGATATAGCCTTTGATATAACTGACAGGAAGGTCATTCTTGTGGATGATGTCCTTTTTACCGGTCGCTCAATAAGGGCTGCTATGGATGCATTGATGGATATTGGCAGGCCTCTCGAGATCCAGCTTGCTGTTTTGATAGACAGAGGACACAGGGAATTTCCCATATGCCCCCAATACACTGGAAAGGATGTCTTCACAGAGATGGATGAGACCATCGAGGTGGAACTCAGTGAAGAGGGTCATAGAGACAGGGTCCTGATAATAGATAAGGGGAGCCAGAAGAGGGACGATGCATGAGTCATCTCCTCGGCATCAGAGACCTCTCTACCGATAAGATAAAGGAGATTATTGAGACCGCATCTTCTTTCAAGGATGTACTAAAGAGGGATATAAAGAAGGTTCCAACATTAAGGGGCAAGACCGTTGTGAATCTCTTCTTCGAACCATCAACAAGAACGAGGACCTCCTTTGAACTCGCGGAGAAGAGGATGAGCATGGATGTACTGAATTTCTCTGTTCCAACGTCATCGGTAGTTAAGGGAGAAAGCCTTCTGGACACCATAAAGACTATAGAGGCCTACGAGATAGACTTTATAGTGATAAGGCACTCCTCCAGTGGCGTTCCCCACCTGGTATCTCGCTATACAGAAGCATCCGTAATAAATGCAGGAGACGGGATCAATGAACACCCAACCCAGGCCCTACTCGATGCATTCACAATCCTTGAAAAAAAGGGTACTATAAATGATCTTGAGATAGCAATTATCGGAGATATCCTTCATAGCAGGGTTGCAAGGTCGAATATCTATTGCCTTACAAAGCTCGGGGCAAGACTGAGACTGATAGGCCCGCCTACCCTCATACCACAGGATATTTCTTCAGCCTTTGGCCCCATCCCCCATATAAAGGTCTATTACAATATTGAAGAGGGCATTAAAGATGTAGATGTGATCATGATGTTGAGGATACAGATGGAGAGACAGGGAAAAGGTTACTTCCCTTCAAAAGAGGAATATTTCAAGTTCTGGGGACTGACTATTGATAGGTTATCCCTCGCCAAACCCGATGCAATCGTTATGCATCCTGGACCTATGAACAGGGGGGTAGAGATCGCCTCTGATGTCGCTGACAGCCCTCGCTCTGTAATCCTCGATCAGGTCACAAATGGGATAGCCACAAGAATGGCTGTCATGTATCTCCTCTCCTGAGTACATCATTTTGTATTTCTAAATCAATTAAACCACAATATCTTGGACATCAAATTTTTTACTTGACAAGTCTCTCTTAATTTACTATAGTTGTGGTAAAAAGTGGTAAAAGGTGGAGGGAATGCCGGCTTTTTCTGGCAAATATTATTACAACCTCGAGGAAAAAGGGAGACTCATAATCCCTGCACCCTTCAGAGAGATTATATCATCCAGCTATAGCCCGAGGCTATACATAACTAATGCAGCCTTTGACAGATGCCTCCATATCTATCCCTACGAGGAGTGGGTAAGACTCGAAGAAAAGGTGCGAGGGCTTCCGAGGATGCTCGAAGAAGTGAGATTATTCATGAGACGTGTCATTGCCTCTGCTCAGGAATGCAATATGGATAAACAGGGAAGACTTTTGATACCAGCTGCATTAAGGGAAGATGCAGGGATAAATGGAGAGGTCGTCGTAGTAGGGCAGATAGACAAGATAGAGATCTGGGACAGGAAGGAATGGGATGCTGCGGTAGACATAACAAAGATTGACAGAAAGACTTTCGAGGAACGCCTTGCTGCCCATGGACTCTGATGATAAAGCATCTCCCTGTAATGGTAAAGGAGGTCATCGAGGTCTTATCCCCGCGGCCAGGGGGGATATACATTGATGCAACAATAGGGCCAGGGGGACATACTATAGAGATATTGAGACATATCGGTCCTGAGGGAAGAATTATCGGCATAGACAGGGATATGGAGACCTTGAATCTGGCTATGAATCGAATCAGAGATAAGCGGGTAATACTCAGAAAAGGCTTATTCTCTGAGATCTCGAGTATAACAGTGGAGTTGGGGATATCAGAAGTGGACGGCATACTCTTTGATCTGGGGATATCAATGCTTCAGGTGAAGGATATGGAAAGGGCCTTCAGCTTTTTATCTGATTTTCCTCTCGATATGAGGATGGACAGGTCAAGGGGTATAACAGCTGAAGAGATCGTGAATACCTATCCCCTATCTGAACTTGCTCGCATACTAAGGGAATACGGGGAAGAGGCCTTTGCCGACAGGATTGCCATGGCCAT